>Ga0187843_10000461_pt1 | contig 29530 bp, 23 predicted proteins | sample SpaLakP09_SKY_43_FD_134516 | JGI IMG/M metagenome (GOLD analysis project Ga0187843, IMG submission 134516) | Oligotrophic lake water microbial communities from Sparkling Lake, Wisconsin, USA - SP09_SKY_43 | ecosystem: Environmental > Aquatic > Freshwater > Lake | place: USA: Sparkling Lake... | reverse complement strand
ATGAAAATCGTCCAAATAGTAAAAATTCTGTGGTGCGAGGAGGGGGACTCGAACCCCCACACCATTGCTGGCGTCAGGACCTAAACCTGGTGCGTCTACCAATTTCGCCATCCTCGCGGGATGTATGTTTATGTTCACCGGCGCAATGCCGCCACACGTTGAGCACGGCCGTCATAAAAAGCAAAGGGCGACCCGAAATTCAAGCGTCGCCCAAAACTGATGTATGTGGCATTACAACTCCAGCCCGATATTCTACTGGATTTTACCAGCGTGTGCCTTATTTTTTTAAATGCAAGAACAATACACGTCCCAAGACTGAGGTTAATCCACCTTTATCCCTTGCTGACACACTCGTGGCAGCAAGGGGCAGGCCCTAAACGCTGGCCTTCTTAACCCTAAACCAGGCCGCGTACAATGCCGGCAAGAATAACAGTGTCAAGGCAGTTGCAATAATCAGGCCGCCTATGATGGCGACTGCCATCGGGCCCCAGAACACAGAGCGCGACAAAGGTATCATTGCCAATACAGCTGCTGCAGCCGTCAGGATAATGGGACGGAAACGGCGCACTGCCGATTCCACAATCGCTTCCCATGGTGGCACCCCCTCACCTATATCATGCTCAATTTGGTCGATCAGAATCACCGAGTTACGGATAATCATACCGAACAGAGCAATCACACCGAGCTGCGCCACAAAACCAAACGGACGTTGCAGTATCAACAAGGCCATTGCTGCCCCTGCCACCCCTAAAGGTCCGGTCAAAAAGACCAGCAGCGATCTGGAGAAACTATGCAACTGCAACATCAGCAAGGTGAAGATGATAAAGATGACCAATGGCACATTCGCCGCAATCGATTCTTGCGCCTTACCACTGTCCGCCGCAGCACCAGCCAACTCTATCTTATAACCAGGTAAAAGACTGGCCCTGATTTCATCCAGCTTTGGTGATACCTGGCTCGAGACCGTTGGGCCTTGTATGCCATCAACCACATCAGATTGCACCGTTACCGCCCACTCGCGCCCCTCACGCCAGACGACGCCAGGCTCCCACGCAAGGTTGATGCGCGCCACTTGAGACAAAGGCACATATTTGCCGCTAGCTGTTGGTACATTGGCATTTCCCAAAGCTTCAACGGTAGAACGTTCATCCACTGGCTGACGTACCACGATGTCGATGAGCTTATTGCCATCACGGAACTGCCCCACGTTAGATCCAGTAAGGATAGTATTTGCTGCCCGCATCACAGATTGCGATGTAATACCGAGTGCACGCAATTTATCCTGATCCAGATCGATACGTACCACCTTGACCGATTCGTTCCAGTTATCGTTCACACCAACCGTATTGGGATTAGCGCGCATGACTTCTTTGACACGATCAGCAATTTCCCTGACTTTGCTTACTTCCAGGCCTGTTACACGGAATTGCACTGGATAAGGAACTGGAGGGCCGTTCGGCAAAAGTTTTACACGACCGCGCACTTCAGGAAAATCTGTCTTGAAAGCCTCAATGATTTTCAAGCGCAAGGCTGCACGCGCCTTCAGATCCTTAGGCAAGACCACGATTTGCGAAACGTTGGTTTGCGGAAAAATCTGATCCAGTGGCAAGTAGAAACGTGGGCTACCCGTACCGACATAACTGGTGACACTTTCTACGCCCTCCTGCTTCTGGATGAAGGCTTCAAACTTCATGGCTTGCGCCTCTGTCGCCTTAAAGGAAGACCCCTCGGGCAACCACAATTCCACCATCAACTCAGGGCGACTGGAATCAGGGAAGAATTGTTGTTCAATAAACTTGAATCCATACACCCCCAGCATAAACACCCCAAGCGTAATGACGATCGTGGTTTTGCGCCAGGTAACGCACCAGTTCACCAATGCACGGAAGCGGGTATAAAACGGCGTATCAAAAATCTCATGCTCACTCCCCCCAGAACCTCCATGTGGCTTGACCTTCAGCAGCAGATAGCCCAGATAGGGTGTAAAAATAACCGCCGCCAGCCATGAAATCAGCAAAGCCAGGGCATTCACCGAGAACATCGAGAAGGTGTATTCACCGGCAGCAGATTTAGCCAGGCCAATTGGCAAGAACCCCGCAGCAGTTATCAGGGTGCCGGTCAGCATAGGCATTGCGGTGGAAGTATAGGCGAAGGTTGCTGCATCAAAGCGCGAGAACCCCTCCTCCATTTTCCTGACCATCATTTCTACAGCAATAATCGCGTCATCAACCAGCAAACCTAGGGCAATAATCAATGCCCCCAGCGATATCTTGTGCAAATCGATATCTAGAATACGCATGAACAGGAAGGTGATTGCCAGCACTAACGGTATCGTCAAACCAACGACCAGGCCCGGCCAGATATCCAGCCTAAAAGGCTTGGTATGCAAACCCAGTGCCAGAAAACTGACTACCAAGACGATAATCACAGCCTCTATCAAGGTGCGAATAAATTCACCAACAGAAGATTTGACAGCATCCGGCTGATTGGTAACTTGTTCCAATGTGATGCCAACTGGCAATTTGGCCTTGATTGCAGCCACGTCGATTTGCAGACGCTTGCCCAACGCGATGATGTTACCGCCCTTATCCATGGAAATACCTAGGCCGACAACCTCCTTGCCATTGAATCGCATCTTGTCTTGAGGAGGGTTTTTATACTCGCGCTTGACCGTTGCAAAATCGCCGAGACGGAAAGTCGTACCATTGGCGCGCAACTGCAAATTCTCCAACTCTTTCACTGTCATCAGTGCGCCAGAAATCCTTACTTGCAAATTATCTGTGGAAGTTGTCAAAACACCCGTGGCTTCAACCCCATTCTGCGAATTGATTTGCCCGACGATAGTCTCAAAGGGAACACCCAGTTGCGAGAACTTTTTCTGAGAAAACTCAATGTTGATTTTCTCATCCTGCACTCCAAACAACTCAACTTTGGATACAGAAGGAATACGCAGGAATTGCTGACGCACAAAGTCTGCATATTCCTTGACTTCTTCATACTTGAATCCATCGCCAGACAAGGCAAAGATGGAACCATAAGTATCACCAAACTCATCATTGAAAAACGGGCCTACGACGCCAGGTGGCAAAGTCCCGCGCATGTCGCCGATTTTCTTGCGCACCTGATACCAGGATTGCGCCGTATCTTTGGGCGGCGTGGACTCACGTAGTTGCAGAATGATTAAAGTCTCACCTGGCTTGGAGTAGCTGCGTATGGTATCTATGTACGGCGTCTCTTGTAGCTTTTTTTCCAGCTTGTCAGTCACCTGATCAGCCATTTGCAGAGCCGTAGCGCCTGGCCATATAGCCCGCACGACCATTGCACGAAACGTAAATGGTGGATCCTCATCCTGCCCCAGCTTGCTATAACTCAGTATGCCACCCAACAAAAGTACCACCATCAGATAGCGCGTCAGCGGGATGTGCTCCAGCGCCCATCTGGATAAATTGAACCCACGTGAAGAATCGCTCATTTGGGCGCTCCTGCGACCGCTGCCGGGGCAGCATTGCTTGCTGCCACAGTCTTGGCCGGGGCCGCCTCAACGCCAAGAATAGTCACTTTCTGGCCGTTTTTCAGCAGGTTGGCACCAGCAGTCACCACCACCTGGCCAGGCTTGACTCCTCCAGCCAGCAACGCTTCTTCCCCATAAGAACCGGCAACTTGCACTGGCACCAGCCTGACCACTCCAGATTCAACTACCCAGACTGAAGACGCATTTTTCTCCTGAAACAAGGCAGTCAAAGGCACCTTGATTGCGTTATTAGGATTTTTTGCATTGAAGCTGACATAAGCTGTCATGCCAAGTTGTACATCCTTATTATCACCAGCAATGCTCACCTTGGCTGTGTAAGTGCGCGTCACAGCATCGGCTATTGGTGACAATTCACGCAATTTTCCAGGCATGGATTGACCAGGATTGGCCCACAAGCGCACATTGACGTCCGTCATCTGACGAATGGAATTAACTTTATCTTCAGGAATGCCGACCACAACGTCCATGGCCCCCATTTGCGCCACCCGTACTACTGATGTGCCAGCCGCGACCACCTGGCCTACCTCTGCATCGATGCCTGTGACGACACCATCAACATCGGCCACCAGACTGGTGTATGACGACTGGTTGGACTGGTTTTTATAAGCAGCCAGTGCCTGTTCGTAAGTAGATTGCGCTGCCTTGGCTGCCACTTCTTTGCCATCCAGCACGGCTGCAGCAACAAAGTTCTTGGAACGCAATTCTTGATAACGTTTCAGCTCTGCCTTGGCTAAATCACGATTGCTCTCGGCTGCGGTCAAACCTGCCTTGGCCTGGACTTGCGCCAGCGCCAGGTCTTGCGGATCAAGCTGCATCAATACCTGACCGCGCTTGACCATGCTACCTGTATCTACCTTGCGCGCAACAATTTTGCCAGGAACACGAAAACCCAGGCGCGACTCTACACGCGGACGTACCTCACCAGGCAGTTCAGCATTAATATCTACATTGCTGCTTGCCAGGGTAATCGTTCTGACGGGACGGATATCCTCAGTTTTCTCAGCAGGCTTGGAACAAGCGAGCAATAGTGTCGCAGAAGCAAGGATGAAGGCGAATGGAACAGCGCGCCTTCCAGCAAACTGCCTCGCTTGAGGATGGATGGTAGTTTCTGGTGTTAACACAGGAGTTTTCCTTTACTATGCAGGCTTTCCGGGCCGGAACAAAACGGGTAAGAGCTAAAATATGAGCCAGTTTTTATTAATTTTTTATATTGACTACATGCTACTATCAAATAACTGACTTTGCGGTTAGTAATTATAGTTAAGCATCTTGTTTTTGCCAATGACTTTTCGGTCATTAAGATTTTTCATGGAATTTAACTCAACAAATGTCGGTCGACCATTACGAAAATTTCCCTGTTGCCTCGCTCTTGCTTCCTGCCAGGCTCAGACCAGCAGTAAAAACTATCTATGCATTTGCCCGCAGTGCAGATGATATTGCAGATGAAGGCGATGCAAACCCGGAACAAAGACTCGGGCAATTAGCTGAATATGAACATGAACTCGACTGCATAGAAAAAAATACTAGCAGCGAATCACAACTATTCAAGGCACTTGCTGCCATCATCAGCAAATATGACCTGCCTATACAGTGTTTTCGCGATTTACTGTCCGCATTCAAGCAGGATGTTGTTACTACCAGATACGCTGACTTCCCAGACCTTCTTGATTACTGCGCACGCTCTGCCAATCCGGTGGGCAAGCTGATGCTGCACCTGTACGGAGAAGCCAGCGCAAAAAATTTGCAGGATTCAGATGCCATTTGCAGCGCACTACAACTGATTAACTTTTGGCAAGATGTCGCCATAGACTGGCAAAAACAACGAATTTACCTGCCCCTCGATGACTTGAACCGTTTTGGCATAAGTGAACAACACATATCCAGCGGCATGCAAAATGACGACTGGCGCAATATGATGCGCTTTCAGGTGGCGCGCGCGAGAAATCTGATGCTGTCAGGCAGTGGCCTGTCCACCCGCCTGCCTGGCAGGCTGGGATGGGAATTGCGTCTTGTGGTCCAGGGCGGACTGCGCATCCTCGAAAAAATCGAGGTCGTCGATGGCAATGTATTTCAGCACAGACCCAAGCTAGGGAAAACAGACTGGCTCAAGATTGCCTGGCGCGCTACTCGCATGTAATTACAAACCACTCTAAAACCGGGCAAACGATTGCTAACGTCATAGAGTGTTAAAAAGCCGCTGGAATTTTTAAATCATTCCTGTTTTCGACCAATAGCAATAGGAGATATGCAGGAATGAACTTAAAATCAATCTCTCAATTACGTTAAACAAGCTAGGCTCGACACAACGCTGATCAGAGAACGGGCCTGCGATGAATTCTGGAGTCTGAATGCAAACTTGTATATGTCGTTGCACTTTCCTACTATCTTTATTGTCACTGAGCGGCTGCACCGTGATTGCGATAGCTGATGCTGCTGTTTCAACAACTGTCAAAGTCGGCAGTGCCGTAGTGGGAACCGCAGTCGATGTCACCCGTGCAGGTGTGCGGGCTGTTACCAGCAGTGACAGCGAGGACCACAGTGACAAAGCAGACAACAGCAACGATGGCGACTCAAGCAACAGCAATCACAACAAGTAAGCCCTGCATTTTGTACGTTAGCCCAATCAATATCATGCCAACAGCATTGCAAATTGCCAAGCACAAACAAGTGCAGAACGCTGCCAAGACAGTACTGGCGCGCCTGGCAAGCATGATCACCGACCATGATACCGAGCAAAGCATTGCAGAAAAAGCCTATGCCATGCTTTGCGAATCGGGTTATCGCGATACCTGGTATCACCAGTGCCCTGCCCTGGTCTTGCTTGGTTCACGTAGTTGCGTCTCCATTTCTGGCAACGACTATCAACCCGGCAAAGAAATGGTAGGAACTTCTAACCTAATCACCGTCGATTTAAGCCCAAGCCATCAAGAATATTGGGGTGACTGTGCCCGCTCATTTGCTGTAGAAAATGGGAGAGTCACCCTTACTCCGCAGTCGCTTGAGTTCCGCAATGGACTTTGTTTTCAACAACACCTGCACGCCCAAATGCTGGAAACAGTGACACCACAAACCACTTTTGGTCAGTTGTTTGACTGGGCTAATTTGCGCATACGGCAAAATGGTTTCGTGAATCTGGATTACCGCAATAATGTAGGTCATAGCATCGTCACGGATCGCGACGACAGGCAATACATCCAATCAGATAACAGACTGGAATTAGGTGAAATATCCTTTTTTAGCTTTGAACCCTTCATTCGCCTGAAAGGCGGGAAATGGGGTTTCAAACACGAAGGAATTTTTTACTTCAATGAGCAAGGCAAGCTCGAAGAGCTATAAGCCTGCAAACTTAATGTAACTTGCTTGTTATTTGAGAATGAAAAAGGCTGGGCAGATAAATATCTGCCCAGCCTTTTTCTCTTATACTAACTACAGTTAAGTCTTGGCGCAATCGACCACAATATTGGCAGACGCTGCTGGATTAGCGGCATCAACAACACCCGTACCGCCAGTCACCTTGCAAGTCTGGCCTGTTGGCTGGGTATCCACGGTGACATTGAAAGGCTTGCCAGTTAACCAGCTCCAGCCAAACAAATAATTGCCGGGTGCGCTGACTGCATATTTATCAGCGTAGCCATCAACAGTATTCACCAAGGTCAACACGGTCCCCGCAGTTAAACCATTGACCGTAAACTTGACAGGTACTGCTGGCACGCAAGTGACGACTGACGTCAATGCTGCTGGCAAATTGGCATTGTTGGCTGTACCAGTGCCGTTGGCAACCGTACAGTATTGTGAAACCGGCGGTAAGCCAACTGTAATTGCGTAAGTCGTCCCACTCACAACAAAATCAGCAAACTTAAAGCTGCCATTCGCAGTGACATTCGCTTTATATAGATTATTGTTGAGCAAGATCATGGATGCGCCATCAGTCATGCCTGCAACCGTGCCGCCCAAAGGTACATTTGGCGTACAGGTGACAGCAATATTATTGACAGCAGCCTCGCCACTCATTTTGCCGCTACCATTTGCGACTGTGCAATTAACAGAATTTGGCTGCTGAGCAACACTAATGGTGTAATTGCCATTACTAGCTACATTGAATTGGAAAGTGCCATCTGCATACAATGTCTGGAGATAATTACCTTCATTACGCAAGGTTAGAGTATCGCCACTTCCCAAGCCAGTTACTTTTCCGCCCACGGTTGTGTAGACATACCCACCGCATCCGGCGAGAACTATGCCTGCGCCAGCTACAATTGCTGCAAATTTCGATTTATTCAAGATATTCGTCCGGATTGTTAATTTTTTCAAAAGCAGTGCTCGCTCTAAAAAGGCACAGTATAACGCGCCGCCTATTATACGTTCAGTCCTGAGCAAGATGACAGTTCTTCGTTTCGATTACAATATGTTACGGCAAAATCATCCCTTTCCGATGTTTCAGGTCCTCGCAAAATCAGGAAATCTCATTAATTACCCTAAGATCACGCTAATCTACATAAAATCATGTATGAATATGTCGCTGAACTGTATCAGTTAATAATAAATTCATATTTTCCATGTAAACTGCGGCAAACATCTCTTTAGGTGAGTCCCTTACTGATAAAAACTGCGCATGATATTTGTGGGCAGTGCCACAGTTTGTTAACATAGCTACTTTTTTGGCTTTCTCTGCCGCCACTTATTACAAAATCACGCATGTCTCCAGACGAATATTGCCAGCAAAAAGCTGCACAAAGTGGCTCCAGTTTTTACTATAGTTTCCTGTTTTTGCCCCAAGCCAGAAGGCGGGCAATTACCGCGCTGTATGCATTTTGCCGTGAAGTCGATGACGTTGTGGATGAAAGCACGGATGATATGGTGGCCCGTAGCAAGCTCGGGTGGTGGCGCAAGGAAGTCCAGGCCATGCTGGCGAACCAGCCCACACATCCCGTGACGAAGGCTTTGCTGCCGCACATGGCAGATTATCAGCTTGATGGCGCTCACCTGCAGGCGATTATCGATGGCATGGAAATGGACCTCAACCAGACCCGCTATCTCGACTTCAACGCCCTGCAAAAGTATTGCTGGCATGTCGCTGGCGTCGTCGGTATTTTGTCGGCCAGTATTTTTGGCATCACCAATCCGCAAACCCGGGAATTTGCCGAAAAACTGGGACTGGCCTTCCAGATGACCAACATCATCCGCGATGTCGGTGAAGATGCGCGCAAAGGCAGGATTTACCTGCCCGTGAACGAATTACAGCAATTTAATGTCACTGCGGCCGATATTCTGAATGCACGCCACAGCACGCAATTTGAGACTCTGATGCAATTCCAGTATGAGCGTGCGCAAAAACTGTATGAAGATGCCTTTGCCCTGCTGCCGCCTGAAGACCGCAAGGCACAAAGAACAGGCTTGATCATGGCAGCGATCTATCGTGCCCTGCTGGTAGAGATACAACGCGATGGTTTCCATGTACTGAATCAGCGTATCTCGTTGACACCCATACGCAAACTCTGGCTGGCCTGGAAAACCTACGTCCGTGGCTAAAAAAAATGCGCTGAAAAATAAATCTGTCGCCGTTATCGGCGCTGGCTGGGCAGGTTGCGCCGCTGCGTGCGAACTTGCACAACAAGGTGCGCTTGTCACTTTACTCGAATCCAGCCGCAATCTGGGTGGCCGGGCCCGTGGCGTTACGGTGCATGGACGCGAACTCGACAATGGCCAGCATATTTTGCTGGGTGCCTATACCGAGAGTTTGCGCCTGATGCGACTGGTTGGCATCGATACGCAAACTGCCTTGTTGAACTTGCCGCTACAAATGGTATATCCAGCGCTGGAAGATGGCATGTCATTTATCGCTCCGCGCTTGCCTGCACCGCTACATTTATTGCTGGCACTGATTACCTCCGCTGGCCTGAGCTTCGCTGACAAAATGGCGCTCGCCAGGTTTTCTTCGACCGCACGCTGGATGGGCTGGCGCTTGAATGAAGATTGCAGCGTCATCGAATTACTGGAACGCTTTGATCAAACACCCCGGCTATGCCATTTGATGTGGATACCACTCTGCATTGCCGCCCTGAATACCCCGCCAGAGCGTGCCTCAGCCCAGGTATTTTTAAATGTTTTGCGTGATAGCCTGGGGGCAAACCGCGCAGCTTCTGACATGTTGATACCCCGGCTAGACCTGAGCCGCATCTTTCCGGAAAACGCGGCTGAATACGTGCGTACACATGGCGGACAAGTTTTGCCAGCGCATACGGCAACAGGTCTTTTGCAAAACGAAAATGGCAAATGGCAAATAGAATTGAAGCAAGCCGAAGCACAAGCGCAGATCTATGATGCAGTCATACTGGCCAGCGATTTTGCCAATGCCGGCAGATTGCTGTCTACATTGCCAGCCAAAGACCAGGTAGCGCCATTAACTGTCATGGGTTACGAGCCCATCACTACCTGTTATTTGCAATATGCGCCAGGCGTACGACTGCCACGCCCTATGCTCGCCTTGCTAGCCAATGTCGCGCAAAAAAAATGGGGACAATATGTATTTGACCGTGGGCAGCTTCAGCCAGACCAGGCTGGCCTGTTGGCAGTGGTCGTGAGCGTCTCACAAGCTGCGACAGAAATTGACAGAAATGAACTGGCCATGGATATCGCTGCACAGTTGACACAAAGCCTTGGCATGCAGGAACTGGCACAGCCAGTATGGCATCAATGTATTTCGGAAAAGCGCGCCACATTCAGTTGCACGCCCGGCCTGAACAGGCCAGATAATCAGACAGCTTACTCTGGTCTGTATCTGGCAGGCGATTACACCAAAGGCGATTACCCTGCTACACTGGAAGGTGCAGTACGCAGTGGCATCACAGCCGCCCAGGCTATTGTCAAAGACGTGAAGGCAGCAAAAATCTAATCCTGAATTTCGCTATCAACATCGCGGATTCTGGATAAAGCTTCTTCTATCCTGTCCACACCTATAATCGTCAGGCCTTCGATTTTTTGTTTCGGCGCATTCGATTTCGGGATCATGGCTATGGAAAAGCCCAACTTGGCGGCTTCACGCAAGCGTTCCTGCCCGCGTGGTGCTGGACGTATTTCTCCCGCCAACCCTACTTCACCAAACACAACCAGGCCGCGCGGCAGGGGTTTATTTCGCATGGAAGAGTTAATCGCCAACAGCACGGCCAGATCGGCAGCTGGTTCGGCAATCTTGACGCCTCCAACAGCATTGATAAATACATCCTGATCAAAGGCTGCCACACCCGCATGCCTGTGCAACACAGCGAGCAACATGGCCAGGCGATTTTGCTCCAGACCTACCGACAAACGGCGCGCATTGGGTGCGTGCGAACTGTCGACCAGCGCCTGTATCTCTACCAACAAGGGCCGCGTACCCTCTTGCGTGACCATGACACAGGAGCCAGCCACCTGGGTGTCATGTTGCGACAGGAATAAGGCGGAAGGATTGGATACACCTTTCAAACCTTTTTCAGTCATGGCAAACACACCCAGCTCATTGACCGCACCAAAACGGTTTTTTATAGCGCGCACCAGACGGAAGCTGGAATGGGTATCGCCTTCAAAATACAAGACCGTATCGACGATATGTTCCAGCACACGTGGGCCTGCCAAGGCACCTTCTTTGGTGACATGCCCAACCAGGATCATGGTGATATCCATGGTCTTGGCAACGCGCGTCAACTGGGCTGCGCATTCACGCACTTGAGCGACTGAACCAGGCGCTGAACTAAGGGCGTCAGAGTACATGGTCTGGATAGAATCAATGACCACGACCTGTGGCTTATGTTCAGCCAATGTATTCAGGATTTTTTCCAGTTGTATCTCAGCCTGCAATTGCAAGTCCTTGGCGTCCAGCGACAAGCGCTTGGCGCGCAGCGCAATCTGTGCACCGGACTCTTCGCCACTGACGTACAAGACTTTTTTAATACGCGCAAGGTTGGCCAAGGCCTGCAATAGCAATGTCGACTTACCAATACCTGGGTCACCACCGATCAGCACGACGCCGCCAGCGACCAGCCCACCACCAAGCACGCGGTCAAATTCATCTATGCCTGTACCAAAACGCGGTACATCGAGCGCCTCGATTTCAGCCAGGTTCAACACTGGGGCGGATTGTGCCAGCCCCTGGGGTTTGACACTAAAACGATTACCGACTGATTCGACGATGGTTTCGACGAGCGTATTCCACTGCCCACAAGCGGGGCACTGCCCAGCCCATTTATTAACAATACCACCACATTCGGTGCAGGTAAAATTGGTTTTTGCTTTTGCCATGTTCAGACCAGGGAAATTTGCAGGGGTTACAACTTCTGCTCGCATCGATATGCCCGGCAGAAAACACTGATATTTTAACCAGTATTCAGCAAATAGCTTGCCTTATTTCACTAATTCGCCACAATTTTCATGGTATAAAGCTGCCAGAGACATTTCGTAGCAGGTAGACATAGAACATGAATAAAGCATGAAGAGCGGTTTTTACACGATCATGGCGGCGCAGTTTTTTTCTTCGCTAGCCGACAATGCCTTACTGATAGCCGCGATGGCACTGTTGACATTCATGCAATCCCCAGATTGGATGTCACCCCTCTTAAAGTTATTTTTTGTTTTGTCTTACGTCTTGCTGGCGCCGTTTGTTGGTGCCTTTGCCGACTCCCTTCCCAAGGGCAAGGTCATGCTCATCACAAACATGATCAAAGTTTTCGGCTGCGCCCTGATGTTTTTTGATGTACATCCCTTGATCGCCTATGCCGTCGTCGGCTTTGGCGCTGCTGCTTACTCGCCTGCCAAATATGGCATCCTCACCGAGCTGCTGCCACCAGAAAAGCTGGTTGCTGCCAATGGCTGGATAGAGGGGCTGACCGTGTCCTCCATTATCTTTGGGACGGTACTTGGTGGTGCACTGGTGAACTCCGACGTGTCTAAGACACTCATCGGCTTTGATTTCCCCTTGATCGACTTTAATATCACTACACCATCAGAAGCAGCTCTTTGCGTGATCACCGCCTGCTATGCAGCGGCAGCGTTATTCAATATGCGCATCCCTGATACAGGTGCACGCTACAAGCATCAGCAGCGCAACCCCATCAAACTGGTCACTGAATTTGCAGAATGCGTAACCATCCTGTGGAAAGATAAACTGGGTCAAATCACCCTGGGTGTTACTACTCTGCTATGGGGCACGGCGGCAACCCTGCAATTTATCGTACTAAAATGGGCAGAAAAATCTCTGCACATGACGCTGGACAAGGCTGCAATCCTGCAAGGTGTGGTCGCTATCGGTGTAGCCGTGGGTGCAGTCGCCGCAGCCCGTTATGTACCCTTGAAAAAATCCCTGAATGTCATGCCACTGGGTGTCGCCATGGGTCTGGTGGTCATCACAATGATTTTTGTGCACTCGCTCTGGGTTGCTTACCCATTGCTGATCCTGGTTGGCGCTTTGGCTGGATTCTTTGTGGTCCCCATGAATGCCCTGCTACAGCATCGCGGTCACGTGCTGATGAGCGCAGGACATTCGATTTCCGTCCAGAATTTCAACGAGAATCTGTCTGTTCTGACCATGCTGGCCATCTATACCTTACTGAATACCCTAGAGATAGACATCATGGTGATTATCGTGCTGTTTGGCCTGTTTGTGTCCAGCACCATTTATGGCGTCATGCGCAAGCACGCTGCCAATCAGCGCGAACATGACTCACTGGCATTGATAGGCGAACACAAGCATTGAACAGTGAGGGCGTCGATGAGTCCCTCTTTTCGAGAAACACGCGAGGTCTTATTGTGCGCGCTTGAACTTGACAGCGTCCGCACGCACAAACCAGTCATCCTGCAGCACCATACCCCGGCGGTATTCTTGCATCATTGCCAGACCATGCTGATCTTCCTGCATCAGTGCCAGCATGAGCGGTGCATTGGCGCTGGCAAAATAAGCCTGCATGCTATTGAGGATAGCATCTTTATCTTGCGTCATACCCTCGCCCACCTGTGCAGGAGCCAGCCAATCAAGCCTGTCCAATAGCAAGGCATGCTCAAAGTCTAGCGCTCGCACTTCTGATTGCGTCCATATCGCACCACGGTAATGATCCTGCGCCAAACCAGCCAGATGGCCATGCACAGGAATGAAGGTATCAACTATTTCTTCATCACGATAGAACAACCAACCCAAGACCAATGCCTGCGCACTTTGCACAGCTTGCGGCAAGACTTGTTGCGCTAATGGATGCCTGGATAACTGCAATTGCTGGTCTATGATCTTGTGCAACTTCGCACCCAGACTGTCTGCCAGATTAGGGCCGAGATAGTCATACAAATCCGGTGGTGTCGCTACATCACCATGATACAAATAGAATTTTGTCGCCAGTTCCAGATGTTGCAAGCCAGTTGCAGTCTGCAATAGAAAATCAAATTCACCTATCGTACTGGCACCCGTGTTATGCACCTGCAAGCCATGTGCATACAGCAAGCCATGGGCACGCAGATAGAATTCATAGAGCCGTTCTGCATACAGACCCAGACGGCGTGAAGGATGTTGATGTAACAGACGGAGCAAGGGAGCAGGATCGCGATCAAGCTCAGCCAGCCAATCCGGCACAGCCTGCCTATTTGTGTAAGCTGCCGTTGCGAGCGTACCGTGCCAGAGAGGATCATGCTCATCCAGCAAACCCGGCGCAGTCAACATCCATGCCAGCACCCTTACATGCGGGTTATGGAGATGCTGCCACTGCCGATGAAATGCAATTTGTGCGCTCTCCATGTACGTCAACTTGCTGGCAGTGCTTTGATGGCCAGACACAAATCTGCCCAGGCTTTGGCCTTGTCTGCTGGTTTACGCAAGAGATAGGCAGGATGGTAGGTCGCCACTACAGGCACACCCTTGAATTGATGCACCTTGCCGCGCAATTGCCCCACTGGCGTTTCCAGATCCATGCCCAATAAGGACACTGCCGCAGTTTTGCCAAGCGCCACGATGATTTGTGGTTTGATCAAGTCTATTTGTCTGTGCAAGTATGGCAGGCAAGCAGCTATCTCATCTGCGCTTGGTGGCCTGTCCTTGCCTTGTGCATCAGTAGGACGGCATTTAACGATATTGGCGATATAGCTTTGCTCTCCGCGAGGTACACCAAGCGACTTGAGCATATTGTCGAGCAACTGCCCAGCTGCACCAACAAAAGGCAAACCTTGCAGATTCTCGTTATAGCCAGGTCCCTCACCAACAAACAACCATTTAGCCTGTTTGTCACCTGTGCCAAATACGGCTTTTTTTCTTCCCTCACACAAACCGCACTGACGACAGTTTTCCACCATGGGCTGCAATGCCTCCCATGACAGCCTGGCAACCGCAGGCTCCTGAGCGATTTGCGCGATCTCATTTGCAGGCAGCACCCAGTCGCCTGGCTCCGGCATGCACTCAAAAGTTTGCACTACAGGCTGGACTTTTGGCAGGTTCTTGGGCGGCACTACCTCAGGCTCTGACCAGGCTTTACTTACAGCCGGCGCAAGATTTGTTATTGCGGGCTCTGGAGCGTGTACAGCGACGGGCTCAGTTTGAATTTCTACAGTGGCATGAGGCAGCACTGGCTCGGCATCCCGCAATAACCACAAGGGGCCCAAGCCTAGTTCGTGCAAGGCCCTTTGCCTGTTATAAGCATCAATAGTCTGCATCAACGCGTCCTCCGCATCACTATTGCATCTTCGCGCTGATTATCGTGCGCCGGGTAATACCCTTTACGCACTCCGATGGCCGCAAATCCTGCGCCCTCATAGACAGAAATGGCACGCACATTGCTGCGCCTCACCTCCAGCAAAATCGAAGAATAGGCTTGCTCATTGGTGTAGGCAAACAACTTGCCCATTAATAATTTTGCATAACCTTGCCCTTGGTATGACAGGTCCACAGCAAAATTAAGCAGATGCAATTCATCAAGTATCGGCATAACGACAAAGTAGGCAAACAAATCCAGTTCGACATTCCTGAAACCATAAGCTTCATAGCCACTGGAAAGAGAATCAGCAAAATTGCCGCGCGACCAAGGATGAGTGTACACCTGCTCTTCTATGCGCAGCATACGGTCAACATCGGCAAAGCCAAGCTTGCAATAATGTGGTGTGAATAATTTCAATTCCATAATCAGGTCCATCAGCCCGCCGCTTTGCCAGCCTGAAGTTTGACTTGCTCACGCTCAGCCGTGGTCAGGGCAATCTTATTGCGCAAGTACAGAGGTTGCGCCTGCTCACCGGGTAAACCATGGCCAGCAGCAAAATCCAGGCGTCCGAGTATGCCGACTTGTTTTGCATGCGGCATGCACGGCAAACTTCGATATCTCGCCTGCACAGCTTCAGGCAAAACCAGGCCACTCCCCAGCACCAATAGTGGATTCTCCAGGGTAATGGCAGCCAATGCCGCGTCCAATCCTGCCAAAGCAGGTGCACTTACCTCTGTCCACCCTGTTTCGTCATAGCAATATTGCGCCCAATACACTTCATTCATGCGCGCATCGAGTATGCAGACATACTCATTGCCAGCGACCTCTTCGCGCGCTGCTTCAGCCATGGCCAGCAAACTTACCACCGGCACGACTGGCAAATCAGCCCCGTAGGCCAGGCCCTGCACAATGCCGCAAGCTGTACGTATTCCGGTAAAAGCGCCTGGCCCGCAACCAAAAGCGATGGCATCACAATCCTGCAGGCGCACTCCAGCCTCCACAAGCAAGGCCTGTATCGCCGGCAAAATGCCCTGGGAATGTGTTTGTACGCCACTCAGTTCGCGGACAAAGAGCCCACCGTCAGCCAATATGGCTGCAGTGGCGACTTCCGTGGAAGTTTCAATTGCTAAAATTCTGGTCATACCCATATTTTACCGTGTTCCAACCGTTTCACGACTGGCTCTTTGCTTTACCTTACACCCTGAACCATCACTTCGTTTAAAATTGCATGATGAACTCGACAATGAATACCGAAGACATTTCCTCAGTAAAGGCTGACCTGGCAAAGAAAGACTGGCTGATCGCCTGTCTGTGCGCCGCCTGGTGTGACACCTGCAATTTCTACAGATCGTCCTTTGATGATCTGATGAGCAAGCATCCAGACAAATGCTTTGCCTGGATAGACATAGAAGACCAGGCACATCTGGTTGATGAAGTGGATATAGAAAATTTTCCGACCATCCTGATCCAGCATCGCGATCAAGTCATTTTCCTGGGTACAGTCTTGCCAGACGCAAGCCAGTTACAGCGCCTGATCTCATCAATGACAGAAGAGTCCCCCAAGCAAACAGTCAAACGCAGCGCCCTTAACCAGGACGCCCCTGTGGGCTGGAATATACGGGAATTGATACTAGAGAGCTGAAACTTGCTAGCCAAAAGATGATTAACGATCTGCAGTAGAGAAGTCCTGCAGATCCAATAAGTATAATTCCGCCGCTAAAAAGACAAAAGGGACTAGATTTGCATCTAGTCCCTTAAATCTGGTGCGGCTGGCAGGAATCGAACCCACGACCCCTTGGTTCGTAGCCAAGTACTCTATCCAGCTGAGCTACAGCCGCGAAAAACAAGATTATAGCTGGACTCAGTGGAAATGAAAAGCCCCAAGCCCCAGATTATTTTTAAGCCTGACTAAAAGCCACCTTCAAACCGACACGGATCATCAGTCTTCACCCCGACTCAAAAGCCAAAGGTAAAAAAGAAAAAAGGGACTAGATTTTCATCTAGTCCCTTTAAATCTGGTGCGGCTGGCAGGAATCGAACCCACGACCCCTTGGTTCGTAGCCAAGTACTCTATCCAGCTGAGCTACAGCCGCGAAAGACCAAGAGTATAGCACAGGCATTTTGATTTGATAAGCACCTGCGCCAAGTTTTTAGATTTCCACTTGCGCCCCCACCTCAATGACCCGATTGCTTGGGATTTGATAAAAGTCAGCCGCATCACGGGCGATGCGTGACATGGCAACAAAAAGACTTTCTCGCCATGCTGCCATACCGCTACCTGGAGTGGAAATGATTGTTTGTCGGGAGATAAAGTAAGAAGTCTCCATGGGTTCAAACGCCAAGCCGTATGGTGCGCACAAGGCAAGTGCATTCGGAATGTCAGGCTCATTCTTGAAGCCATAATAGACATCAATCTGATAACAGGCGTTACCCATATCAGTCACCTTGATTCTCTCTGAGAAAGGCACCCAGGGAATTTCACGGTTATGCAAGGTCAGGAAAATCACACGCTCGTGCAAAATCTTGTTATGCGAAAGATTATGCAAGAGTGCATGTGGCACGCCATCTGCTTCGCCACGCAGGAACACCGCAGTGCCAGCAACGCGTACAGGAGGCGATACAAACAGCGAAGCGAGGAAATCCTCCAGGGGAATCGCATGCTTTTTCAGATTATCAAACACCAGTTCACGGCCACGCTTCCAGGTCAGCATGACGGTAAAGATCACCAGACCCAGAAGGATAGGGAAATAGCCACCATGGAAGAATTTCAATGCGTTCGCCGAGAAAAGCGTCACATCAATTGTCAGGAAAAAGCCCGTAGCGAGAATACAAAGATAAATATTGTATTTCCAGCCATAACGAATGACAAAGAAGGTTAGCATCGAGGTTACCAGCATGGTACCTGTATTGGCGATACCATAAGCCGATGCCAGATTCGATGACGAGCCAAAACCGATTACCGCACCAACAACGACAGCCAACTGCACCCAGTTAACTACAGGGATATAAATCTGACCTATTTCTTTGGATGAGGTATGAACGATTTCCATGCGCGGCAAGAATCCAAGAGAAATTGCCTGCTTGGTCATGGAGAAAGTGCCAGATATTGTCGACTGCGAGGCAATCACCGCTGCAGTAGTAGACAGGATAACCAGAGGATAGATACTCCAGGCCCCCAGCTGATTATAAAATGGATTTTCTACCGCAGCCGGATTCATGACCAGCAAAGCACCCTGCCCCAAATAATTTAACGTCAGCGATGGGAAGACAATAAAGAACCAGGCTGAACGTATAGGCTTGGAACCAAAATGCCCCATGTCAGCATACAATGCCTCTGACCCGGTAAAGGCCAACACAACAGCACCGAGCGCAATGAAAGCAACCCAGCGATGTTCATTCAAAAATACCAGAGCATGCCAGGGATTGAATGCGCCCAATATGGCTGGCATGCGCAGGATGTTATACAGGCCCATGATGGCCAGCACGCTGAACCACAATATCATGATGGGGCCAAATAATTTGCCTATGCCGGCGGTGCCTTTTCTTTGCACTGCATATAAGCAAATCAATACGATCAGGGTAATCGGAACAACCATAGGTTTAAAACTGGGGGTAGCAACTTCTATCCCCTCCATTGCCGACAATACCGACATGGCCGGGGTAATCACGCCATCGCCATAAAACAGGGACGCGCCGAACAAGCCTAATACGGTCAAAGGGAAATACAGGCGTGAATTTTTACTGACCGACTCCAGCGCGAGTGCAGTCAGGGCCATGATACCGCCTTCACCACGATTGTCTGCTCTGAGAACCAGGGTAACGTATTTGAGGGAGACAATGATGATGAGTCCCCATACGATTAAAGAGACGATGCCGAAAATATTCGCCTCAGTCAGGGGAAGTCCATGCTGCTTGGAGAATACCTCTTTCATCGTGTAAAGAGGACTAGTACCTATATCGCCGTAGACGATGCCGACAGCAGCCAGAGTCAAGCCTGCCAGGCCGCTTTTTGTGTGTTGATTAGCCAATTGTGTACCTTGTTATTATTGGTGCATTGCACAATAGGTGAATTCGATCAGATTTTCAAGTAAGTACAACAAAAAAAGGGCACTTGACAAGTGTCAAATTCAAACGATTGCTTTTTATATAAATCTGGATTTTTGCATATCATTTTCTGCAATTCTTATTGTTTTGCAAATCCGGACGATTAATTTATACGACGAGCGGTAAATCCAGATAGAAACTAGTTCCGGCCCCCACGCTGCTTTTTACACTGAGCTGCCCATGCAAAATCGAAGTAGTAATGTTGTAGCAAATATTCAATCCCAGACCACTCCCCCCTTGCCCCAGCTTGGTTGTAAAAAAGGGATCAAAAATACGCTTTTGATTTTCTTCGGGTATGCCGACACCATTATCACCGAACACAATCAATACCCGCTGCCCATCCAATTGTGAGGCATTGATACTCATTTGCCCTGATTGCCTTTTGTCAAAGGCATGCAGGATGACATTTTCCACCAGATTGCTGATTACCTGCCCCAAAGAGCCAGGATAACTATCCATATGAATATTGTACGGCACATTCAGCTCCATGCTGTGTCCCGTCTGAGTGATGCGTATGTTCAGGGTCGCGATGAAGTCGTGCAGAACCTGGCGCAAGTCAAAACTGCGCCTATGCTCTGATGTGCGGTCAACTGCTACCTGCTTGAAACTGCTGACCAGGGTCGCTGCGCTACTTAAACCACGCATCAGTATTTCCGAGGAGGTTTTGACTTCTTCACAGAAATTATTCAGATCAGAGCGCCGCAGGTTTTGTCCCGCCAGCTTGCTACTCAAGTAGCGACTACCGTCCTGTAAGGTACTGGCTACCAGCAGGCAATTGCCTATCGGTGTATTGAGCTCGTGCGCAACACCGGCTACCAGGGAACCCAGGGCGGCCAGTTTTTCTTGTGCAAGTAAATGCTCCTGAGTTTTTTGCAGACGCAGATAGGCGTCTGCATTTCCTAGTGCAATCGCACCATAGGCACAGAGCGAACGGAAAATCATCTTCTCCCTATCACCATACACATGCTGGCGCGACGACTGTATGGTCATAGCGCCCAGTACGCGGTCGCCGATAATCAGCGGTGCAAACAGCATGCTCTGCACCATTTCCGTACCAGGTATCAAGGTCGGCAATAATTCATCTTCGGACGCGAGTTCGATGGCGATTTCACGGCGCTCCCGGACACATCGAACCGAATTGGAGACCGCACTTGCCATATAGACCGTATCAGGTTTTATTGGTATGCCGTTTTCTACACCGTAAGCAGAAGTCATGCTTTGCTGATCTTCATTCATCAAGTAAATGACGAAGGCTGTCACATGCAATAAGTCGTGCACATGCCTGTTCAACGCTTTGAATACATCGGGGGCATCCAGGCTGGCCGTGATTTCCTGGCCTATGGTGCCCAGTTTTTCCAGTACGACACTGGTTTGTTGCAAGACTTCGGCACGCTGCGCTTCAGCCGCAGCCAATTGACGCAGATGTTCGCTTTCAGCCCTCATGCGTTCAGTCTGCTGGCTGAGCTGCATGGCATTCAAGCGATTGGCAGCTTCGCGGTTATGATTTTTCTCTCGAGCCGCCAAGGCCAGCTTGGCACACTCAAAAGCCTGGTGAAAGTCCTGGGCAGCGGCATTGGCATCAGCAATTTCCTGGTACAACTCCGCTGGCACATTGAAGTTACTGATATTCTCGGCAATATCGAGCGCCTGTCGCAAGTAGTGCAAAGCTGCACTGAGACCATGCATCTCTGCGGGCTCTGGCAAACTGTGGCGCATATAAAGTGCCGCAAGTACCCGTAAAACTTCGATGTGCCGGTAACTATCCGTGCTTTGCCGTGCCAGAGCAAGTGCTTCGAGCGCGGCATCCAATGCCGCCTTGGCCTGCCCCTGCATCGACAAGGCATCAGCATAACCACGACGTGAACCTATACGAAAATCCAGGTGATTCTTTTTATCAGCCCAGAAAATCAAGTCTTGGAAACTTTTCTGTGCCGCCGCATAATCCCCCATGTTCAGGGACAAATCCCCGAAATAGCGCAGTGCCAGCAAATGCGCGCGCGAACCAACAACATGCACCAATATTGGCAAAGCATTTTCCAACATCTCTTTGGCAGCTTCCAGTCGCCCCAGTCGACGCAGAGTCTCGGACATTTGGATAAGACAACTGGCAATGCTGTTGGGCCAGCCTGCTGTCCTGGCCAAATCCAGCCCTTCCTGTATCCATTGCAAGGCTGACTGGTGATCGCTCAAGCTGTTGAATGCATCCCCTATATTGCTGGCGACACTAATCATGCGGCGCTTTTGACCATAGTTTTTGGCGAATTCAAATACCTGTATGCCGCGCGCAGCAGACTGCCCAAAATCACTAGTCAGCGAATAGGTATAAATCAGAAATTCATTGATATAACTGCGGTGAACGGGATCAGTGATCTGGCAATTAGGATTGAGGATTGTTCCCCAACGCTCCATTGCCAAGGGCAAATTGCGCAATGCCTGTTGATTTGCCAGCAAGGATTCGGCCACAATCTCTCGCATGCCATCCCCTGTCTGGCGGGCGAACTGTATAGCCAGACTGATTTCAGATTCGACAACGGGCACCTCGCCTTTTTGCAAGCCTATACAAGCGAGTAAATAGTGCGCATCTGCCATCGTGGTGGCCGCTTCGACAGTGTCACCGTTTGCGGCAAGCCGCAATGCCAGTTCAGAGAGTTGCTCTGATTTATCAAATTCACCATACAACCATGCCGCCTCTGCTCTTACCAGTATCAACCTGGCGCGCATGAGCCTGAATTCTACATTACCAGAATTTGTGTCAGGATAAGCAGGGAAACAAGTATTCAGCAGTTGCTCGGCAGCGTCGCTCAGATAAAGCGCGCGCGATGTATCACGCTGGCGCAAATGCCAAGCGAGGCGCAATCGCGCAGGCAATAATTCCATGCCCTGCAAACCAGGCAGCTCGCATTCCCATTGCTTGACTTCGTCATTCGAAACGAACATTTCCATGGGATGAACAGGGTTGGGTTTGGATTATTTTCAGATTTCCAGTATTAAAGAAATAGTATCAGATCACTGGAAAATTTGAAGTTTATCCATCGGTCAGGCATTACTTTTGACTACTTTTAAACAATATTTACAAACAATGCGTCGCCAGAATAAAAACCCGTACTTCTTATCCAGAGGCACGGGTCAATTAGCATGCAACAATACAAACAAATTGAATTCTAGACAACAACATCAAATCCGTACAACGCTTTCATCCCTACTTTTTGGCAACCAGGGTCAAAATATCATACGACGCCACCAGTTCATTTTCCTGATTTGTCACTTCCACATCCCAGGCCACCACACCCTGCCCCAAGCCATTGGCATCTTTTTTCTGTCTGTCTATCTTGCGCTTGCAGGTCAGGCGTGCGCGGATGGTGTCGCCTATGCCTACCGGTTTGATAAAACGCAGGGTGTCAAGGCCATAGTTAGCCAGGACAGGACCAGGCGCGGGAGACACGAATAAACCGGCTGCCGCCGACAGCACGAAATAGCCATGTGCAATACGCTTGCCGAAAGGGCTTTCTTTTGCAGCGATCTCATCAAAATGCATGTAGAAAAAATCACCGGACAAGCCGCCGAAGGCAACGATATCCGCTTCACTGACAGTGCGTCTGTGGGTCAGCAAGGACATACCGATCTGCAGGTCTTCAAAATAGCGGCGGAAAGGATGGATGTCGGATTCCAGCACGGCAGCACCTCGTACATGCTCAGCCGTCACTGCTGCCAGCATGGTGGGCGAACCCTGCACAGCAGCTCTTTGCAAATAATGTTTGACGGCGCGGCTACCACCCAGTTCTTCGCCACCACCTGCGCGGCCTGGGCCGCCATGCTTCAATTGTGGCAAGGGCGATCCATGACCCGTTGATTCTGGAGCTGACTCGGCATTCAATATCATCAAACGACCATGTCGTGCCGCCATATGCGGTATCGCCATGGCAGCGATGTGCGGGTCTTTGGTGACCAGTGTAGCCACCAGACTGCCGTTGCCCTTTGCTGCCAGCGTCAGGGCTTCTTGCATATCCTTGTAAGGCATCAGAGTCGTCACTGGGCCAAATGCTTCAATCTCGTGCACAGCTGAATTTTCCATAGGTTGACGGCAGACAATCAGGGTTGGCGAAACGAAGGCCCCTTGCTCCAGTCCCTCACCCTGCAATTGCGCTGGTACAGTACCACCACAAATGATTTGATTGCCTGCTGACAGTTGTTGGATGCTCGCAAGTACGTCATTTTGTTGCGCTCGACTGGCCAGCGGTCCCATGCGCACACCTTCAAGCCGAGGGTCACCTATGATGGTTTTTTCCAGCCTCGCGCGTATTTTTTCTGCCACCACATCCAGTTGTGCAGCGGGCACCATGGCCCTGCGTATGGCCGTACATTTTTGCCCAGCCTTAGCCGTCATTTCACGCACCACTTCTTTAACATACAGTTCCAGTTCGTCATCACCAGCGACTACATCCGGGCCGAGTATCGCGCAATTCAGCGAGTCAGCTTCGGCATTAAAGGGAATGGAACGGCGCACGATATTCGGATGCACCTTCAGTTGCGCCGCAGTGGCAGCAGAACCTGTGAAGGTGACGACATCGGTTTCTTCCAGCAAATCAAGCAGATTGCCAGTGGAACCGATAATCAATTGCAAACTACCCTCGGGTAGCAAGCCACTGGCATGAATTCGCATGACCAGAGCTTCGGTCAGATACGAGGTCGCCGTCGCTGGTTTGACGATGCATGGCATGCCAGCCAAAAAGCTGGGTGCAAATTTTTCCAGCAAACCCCAGACTGGAAAATTGAAGGCATTGATATGCACAGCGACACCATGACGTGGCACCAGGATGTGGGTGCCAGAAAAATGCCCCTGTTTCCCCAATGGCATGGCAGGGCCTTCGTGCACCACATTCCCGGACGGGAATTCATTCGTACCTATGCTGGCGTAGGCAAAAACAGTACCTGCGCCGCCTTCTATATCTATCCAGCTATCGCTGCGCGTTGCACCGGTGTGTGATGACATGGTATAAAGCTCTTCCTTGTGTTCAGTCAGGTATTTGGCCAGGGCGCGCAAGATGGCTGCGCGCTGTTGAAAGTCCAGTGCCAGCAAATTTTTCAGACCGATCTGTCTTGCATACGTCAGCGCTGCACCAAAGTCCAGGGCTTCGGCATGGCTGGCATAAATCGCGCTGCCATCAATCGCGCTATGCAAGACTTGTTGAGGCTCTGCACCTGTCCACGTACCAGCTATCCAGCTTTGCAAAATTTTCATGAGCTACTCTCTCAGATATTCAAATATTCAGATCAGGACTTGGTGCCATATGCTGGCAAGCCTGCCGCCAGCGCAATACGCGGGCGGCTTTCTTCGACTGCTGTAAGTGCTTCCACTTCCTGCATGCTGGCAAGTGAGCGTCTGGTCAATGCATGGTACTGCGCTGTACCTTCAGTCTTCCAGGCGATTTCTTCATCACGCAAGGCACGCGCTATGCGCGCTGGTGTACCCATGACCAGGCTGCGTGGCGGCACATCCATACCCGCCTTGACAAAAGACATGGCAGCAACAATCGAAGATTCACCTATCACTGCCTTGTCCATGACAACGGCATTCATGCCCACCATCGCATTCTTGCCTATACGGCAGCCATGCAACACAGCGCCATGACCGATATGTCCATCCTGATCAACAACCGTATCACTATCAGGAAAACCATGGATGACACAGGTATCCTGCACATTCGCGCCGTCTTCCAGGACTATGCGACCAAAGTCACCACGCAGGCTGGCAGACGGGCCGATATAACAACCAGGCCCGACGATCACATCACCAATCAGTGTCGCGCTGGGATGTACATAGGCACTAGGGTGTACGACAGGTATCAGTCCATCGATTGCATATATAGTCATGCAACTTCCTTAGCTTCAGGCACGTTCAATGATGAGTGCGATCCCTTGACCTACACCTATGCACATGGTGCACAAAGCATAACGGCCATTGATACGTTCCAGCTGGTTCAGTGCCGTTGATACCAGGCGCGCACCGGATGCCCCCAATGGATGGCCTATCGCTATTGCGCCGCCATTTGGATTCACATGCGCAGCATCATCGGCCAAACCAAGGTCACGTGTTACTGCCAGCCCCTGAGCAGCAAAGGCTTCATTGAGTTCTATGACATCCATCTGCGCCAGGCTCAGCCCGGTTTGCGTCAACAATTTGCGTGTTGCCGGTGATGGGCCAAAACCCATAATGCGCGGCGCCAGGCCAGCCGTGGCCATGCCGACGATACGTGCACGTGGTGTCAGGTTATGCTGTTTTACTGCAGCGTCTGACGCCAGCAACAAGGCGCATGCACCATCATTGACACCGGATGCATTACCGGCAGTGACTGTGCCATCAGGCTTTACCACGCCTTTCAGACGGGACAGCATGGCGATATCTGTATCAGGGCGTGGATGTTCATCGGCTGTGAACAAAATGGCTTCGCCCTTTTTTTGAGGGATACTGACGGGGATGATTTCCCCGGCAAAAAAACCGGCAGCATGGGCAGCCGCCCAACGTTGCTGGCTGCGCAGGGCAAAGGCATCCTGGTCAGCACGGTTAATACCAAATTGTTCGGCCACATTCTCTGCAGTTTCAGGCATGGAATCTATGCCGTACTTTGCCTTCATCAAGGCATTTACAAAACGCCAGCCTATAGTGGTATCTTCTATTTTCGCGGCACGTGAAAAAGCGCTGTCGGCCTTGGCCATGACAAAGGGCGCACGCGTCATACTTTCTACGCCACCAGCAATGATCAACGATGCTTCACCTGATTTTATCGCACGCCCACCTATACCTATGGCATCCAGGCTGGAACCGCATAAACGATTGATGGTATTGGCAGGTACATCTACCGGCAAGCCAGCCAGCAATGCTGCCATCCGGCCTACATTGCGGTTATCTTCGCCTGCCTGGTTGGCACAACCGTAATACACATCATCTACCATTTTCCAGTCTACGCTGGAATTACGCTCCATCAATGCCTTGATGGGCAAGGCAGCCAGATCATCAGTACGTATGCCAGCCATGGCACCGCCGTAACGGGCGAATGGGGTTCTGACAGCGTCGCATATCCATGCTTCCATTTTCTTTTCCTTGTCCCTTATTTTTTTGACTGGCTTACTCAAGCCTTTTTACGATTGTCCACCACACGCCTGGCCTTGCCAACCATGGTGCGCTCTATGCTGTTGGCTGGCAGTATGCTGACATGGCAACTGACACCAATAAAGGTTTTTATGTGATGCTCAAGCTGCAGATGTAATTGCTTCACATCCTGTTCTGACAAAGTGCCCGACACCTCGGGACGTAATTCGGCCACGATAGCTAGCTTGTCCATATGACCTTCACGCGTCACTACCAGTTGATATTGCGGTGCCAGTTGCGGGTGTTTGAGTATCTGCTCTTCCACCTGTGTCGGGAACAAATTCACACCACGGATGATGAGCATATCGTCAGAGCGACCTGTGATTTTACCCATGCGGCGCATGGAGCGTGAAGTCGGTGGCAGCAAACGCGTCAGGTCACGGGTACGATAGCGTATGACAGGAAAAGCTTCCTTGCTCAGCGAGGTGAATACCAGCTCCCCCTCGTCGCCATCGGGCAAGACTTCGCCAGTATCGGGATTGATGATTTCTGGATAAAAATGATCTTCCCAGATGACTGGACCATCCTTGCTTTCTATGCATTCGCTGGCGACACCCGGCCCCATGACTTCTGACAAGCCATAGATATCTACTGCATCAATACCGGCACGCGATTCGATTTCATTGCGCATGGCATCAGTCCATGGTTCGGCACCGAAGATGCCTATACGCAGGGAGGTATTGGCAGCGTCTATGCCCTGGCGCGTCATTTCTTCAATGATATTGAGCATATAAGAAGGCGTGACCATGATGATGGATGGCTGGAAATCCTGTATCAGTTGCACCTGCTTTTCTGTCTGTCCTCCAGACATGGGAATGACAGTGCAACCAAGGCGCTCTGCCCCATAATGGGCACCCAGGCCACCAGTGAACAAGCCATAACCATAAGAGACTTGCACGATATCACCAGCGCGGCCACCGGCAGCACGTATCGAACGAGCCACCAGGTCTGCCCAATTATCAATGTCTTTTTGCGTATAACCAACCACCGTCGGTTTGCCCGTGGTACCGCTGGAGGCATGCACCCTGACTACTTTTTCACGTGGCACAGCAAACATGCTGAAAGGATAGTTTTCGCGCAAATCCTTCTTCCCAGTGAAAGGGAATTTCGCCAGGTCAGCCAGAGTTTTCAAATCATTGGGATGTACGCCTGCCTCATCAAAACTGCTGCGGTAATGCGGGACGTTGTTGTACACGTGTTGCAGGGTCCATTTCAAGCGCTGCAATTGCAGGGCTTGAAGCTCATCCTTGCTTGCCGTTTCTATTGCATCCAAGCCCGTTGCTATTTTTCTGTCTGTGTTGTCTGCCATGCTTTTTGTCCCCTGCTTACTTATCCTGATAATGGTCTCTATGATGGATGGCTATGCACAAGCTCGTTTGGAACTGCGTTTTCCTGCAATACCAGACCGGGCACCACTTCTGCATTCAGCCTATGCGACTTGCCGCGAAACAACGCGATTACCTGTCCATGCTGATTAGTCAGACGTGCATCGTAGATACCGGTGCGGCCAGTCAGGGATTGTTCTGTCGCAGTGGCGGTAATGACGTCGCCTTCGCGCCCCGGCGACAGAAATTCTATACTGCAACCGGCAGCCACTGTCACGTGATTACGACTATTGCAGGCAAAGGCAAAAGCACTGTCGGCAAGTGTGAACAGATAACCGCCGTGACAAGTCTTGTGTCCATTCAGCATATTGGGTTTAATTAACATGCTGAGTGTGGCAGTACCTTCAGCCACATGAGTTATCTCCATGTTCAGCCCGCGTGTTGCGGCATCGCTGGCGAACATGGCGGCGGTAGTGAGTTCTGCCATATGCTGACTGTCTTTGGCAACTTGCCCGGTTTCTGCACTCATTGACGCTTTCCTTTAGTGAGTCAATTTACCTGCCAACAAATTTTGGTGGGCGCTTTTCAACAAAGGCTGCCACACCTTCACGATAATCTTCACTTTGCCCCAACTCACGCATCATGTTTGTTTCCAGCGTCAGTTGCTGCTCCAGACTATGCTGCGGGCTGGCGTAGATTGCCTGTTTGGTGAAGGCCAGACCCTTGGTAGGTGCAGATGCAAAATGTGTGGCCATAGCCATGGCTTCCGTCTGCAAATGATCATCATCTACGCATTTCCAGATCAGGCCCCATTGCTCTGCTTGTTCAGCGCTGATTTTGCCACCCAGCATGGCTGCGCCCATCGCTCTGGCAGTCCCCAGTGCGCGTGGCAGGAAATAAGTGCCGCCAGTATCAGGTATCAAACCCAGCTTGCAAAAGACTTCAACAAAACTGGCAGAACGTGCTGCCAATACGATGTCGCAGGCCAGAGGCAAGTTGGCGCCGGCACCGGCGGCGACACCATTCACTGCACAAATGACAGGGATGGGCAAGGCACGCAAGGCCGTCACCAACGGTGCATAGTATTTTTCTACGGATGCGCCCAGGTCAGGTGGCGCACCGTCGGCCGCATTGTCTTCTTTCACGGCACGATCAGTTAAATCCTGACCGGCACAAAAGCCGCGCCCGGCACCGGTCAAAACCATGACTCGCACCGAAGCATCAGCCCGCAATTTTTCTAGTGCATCCTGTATTTCCAGATGCATGGCGACATTGAAACTATTGAGTTTTTCCGGCCGGTTCAGGGTCAGGTGGGCAATACCGTCGCTGATGTGAAACAGGATGTGGGAATAGTCCATTCAATTCTCGCTATCAAAATTCAGGGTCAGGGTATCGCTGACCGGAAAGCTTTGGCAGGTCAGCACGAATCCGCGTGCCACTTCGTAATCTTCCAAGGCGTAGTTCCTGTCCATATCGACCTTGCCATCCACAACTTTGGAACGACAGGTAGAGCACACACCGCCCATGCAGGAATAGCGCATATCATGCCCCAGTTTCAGGGCGGCATCCAGTACAGACTCTTTATCTTTCTCCATGTCGGAATGGGTGTGGTGGCCATCCATAATAATCGTCACAGCACATGATGATTTACCAGGCAAGGGCTTGGCACTAAAAACATGCCGGTGCGCCGGTATACTGGCAGCAAACAACTCGACCTTGATCT
>Ga0187843_10000460_pt1 | contig 29546 bp, 30 predicted proteins | sample SpaLakP09_SKY_43_FD_134516 | JGI IMG/M metagenome (GOLD analysis project Ga0187843, IMG submission 134516) | Oligotrophic lake water microbial communities from Sparkling Lake, Wisconsin, USA - SP09_SKY_43 | ecosystem: Environmental > Aquatic > Freshwater > Lake | place: USA: Sparkling Lake... | reverse complement strand
CGTTCGAAGACTCACCGGAAGGCGACCGTAAATTCGTCGGGCGGCGCATCGTCGGCGTTCTGGCCTCAACGGCTGTCGTCGATCGTCCCGCAGGGATCGTGGTCAGCGAAGCCGGCCGGCTTCCGCAATTCGTTCACGGCGGCTGCTCGGTTTTGAATGTCGTCTACGATCCGGATACCGGTCAGCTGGTGTCCGCCTGGTGCAATGTGCCGGCACCCTATTAGCGGGTCGACCTAGAGCATGCCCATCGCAAGGAACGCCCGGCCCGCCGTGAAGTCTCCGGCCTCGAATTTCGCGGTCGCCACGCTGCCGTCGCGGAAATGGAACTCGATGGCGAAGGTTTCGCGCGGGTCCAGACGCTCGAGGGCGGTGGCCGTCGCGGCGGGGAAGCGCCAGGCCTCGCCGGTGCGGCGTTCCTCGGCCAGCAGGGTCGGATCGGCGGCGCTGACGCCCGTGGCCCAGAGGCTGGCGCGGGCCGAGACCGGAACCAGACCATCGCCGGCCAGCCAGGGACGCGACACCCGGACCGGATCCCGCAGAACGATGCGCGCCGCATAGGGACGCGAGCGGCCGACGAAGCTGACCACCGCCGTCAGGCCGGGCGTATCGCCCTTGCCCGCATAGCCGAAGGCCACCGGCGAGGCACCGACCATGGACGTCTGCTGCAGCCGCCAGTTGGCGTCGGTCGAGCTGACGCGGTTCGCGACCCACGAACGACGGGTGCCGGGGAAGACCATGCGCGGCGTGCGCAGCCAGCCGGCAAAGGCGCCGTCGACCCGCGCGCGGACCGTGGCCAACTGGGGATCCGAGCAGGAGACCGTGGACGCGCGCGCACGGGCGCGGCCGGCGGCGGCGGCAAGGTCGGACTCGCCGGCCCCCGAACGCAGGGCGGCGCCGCGGGCCTGGGCCGTGGCCGCTTTCAGGGCCGCGTCGATATGGGGGGCGAACAGGTTGCAGCGCGCGTCGGCGGCGACCACGAAGGCCCGCTCATAATAGGTGTCGGCGGCCCCGGCCCGGGCGACGTCGGGCAAGGCCAGCACAGCGGCGGCCAGCAGGACGGCTTTGGTCTTCGAGGCGGTCTGGCCTATCGTCATGGGACCGCACACTACGCATCACGCGTTCCGGTCCGGTTTCCGAGCAGGGTTATCAAAGTGCTTCTTTCGAGCGACCTTTGGGTGTCCGCCCTGATCCGCCGCGCCGAGCTGGGCGGGGCCTTCGCCACCGTCGCGCGCAAGGGCGACGCCCGCGCCGGGACGGTCATCGTCAAGGCCTTCGACACCTCCAGCCGCCGCGCCCGACTCTATAGTGAGGCCTTCGGACCCGACGGCGAGCGGCTGTGGATGCAGCCGGTCGAGAGCGAATTCGAGAGCGAGCTCGACGCCTATATCCAGCGCCAGGCCGGCTACGACCCCGACCTCTGGGTCGTCGAGATCGAGGACCGCGAGGGGCGACACTTTATAACGGAGAAGGTGGCGGGGGGCGGCGAGTGATGGGTGATTGGTGATTGGTGATTGGTGATTGGTGGTTGGCCGCATCGTTGACAGCGGAAGGGCGGCGCAAGTCGCGCTACGCCGCGGCCGGCGGCCTGTCACCAATCACCAACCACCAATCACCCCTAACCACTCCTGACCACCCGCCGCCGCCAGTGCGAAATCCTTAACTGCGTTCGCACACGGAACCTCAAGCGGAGGCGCCTATGGTCAGCTTCAACGGGCCGCAATGAGCCCGGAGCGATGGTGGGTGTTGTCGATGCTCTTTCTTCTCAACGACGTGGTGTTCGATCTGGATGAGGCCGCCCCGGTCACGCCCGGCGACGCGCGCCGCTTTGAGAGCCTTGAGCTCGACTATGTACTGGAACTCGGTTGCGAACTGTTTTCCGAGGACCCGCTGCTGCACCTGAATGACCCGCAGCGGGCGCGCCGTCTGGCTTGGCTGATCCACGACCGGTCGCCGGAGGTGAACGCCGCCCTGTTCGCCGCTCCGGCCGCGGGCTGTGATCCGACCCTCGTCGAGCCGCAGTTCTGCGCCCTGCCCGACACCATCATGCGCCAGCTGAAGACGCGTGCCGCCAAGGGCCAGCTGAACGCCCTCGCCGCCGACCGCGCGGTCTGGATGCGCATGGCCGCCTGACGGCGACGCTTGAACACCGGCATCCCCAGCGGATAGGCTCTCGCCTCAAAGTTGGGGGAACGGGGCGATGCGTATTCAGGCGATAGCGAAAGCGGCCCTGCTGGCCGTTGTGGCGCTGACGACCTTCGTGGCCGCGCCCGCGCGTGCGGAATGGCTCCGCGCAGAGACCGAGCATTTCGTCATCATCGGCGACACGGGCCGCGGCTCGATCACCGAATATGCCCGCAAGGTCGAGCGCTTCCACACGATGCTGGCGATGTTCCTGCCGCCGGAACAGGACGACGTCGTCGCGCCGAAGCTGTGGATCTACCTCGCCGACGGCCGGGCCGACATGCGCCAGATCTGGCCGTCAATGCGCGAGGGCGTCTCGGGGTTCTACAGTCGCACCGACGACCGGATCTTCGCCGTGGTCGACACCGACAATGAGGAAAGCGACAACACGCTGTTCCACGAATACGGCCACCACTACATGTTCCAGTACCACAACGCCGCCTATCCGGGCTGGTTCGTGGAAGGGTTCGCCGAGTATTTCGCGCCCTCGGAAATGGGCATCAGCCGCGTCCGCTACGGCATGTATCGGCTCGGACGGCTCTATTCCCTTCAGGACACCAACGGCTGGGTGCCGATGGAGGACGTGCTGCGGTCCCGCCTGACGGGCAACTCCGCGCGGCGCGGCGCCGCCTACTACGCCCAGGCCTGGTTGCTGACGCACTATTTGCTGGGCGACCCGGCGAGGCGGGCCCAGATGTCCGCCTATCTGAACGCCGTCTCGCGCGGCGAGGAACCTATCGACGCCCTTGCGACCCATATCGGCCGCACCCCCGATGAACTCGGACGCGAAATGCGCTCGTATCTGTCGCGTGGCATCACCGTCTATACGCTGCAGCAGGCCCTGCCCCAGGCCGAGGTGACCGTCACCAGTCTGTCGCGCAGCACCGGCGATGTCGTCTGGCTGGACCTGAGATCCGCGCGCCCGCTCGGCGATGAGGGGCCCGCTCTGGTGGCCCGGGCGCAGGCGTCGGCGACCCGCAATCCCGCAGACCGGCTGCCGGCTGTGGTTCTCGCCAAGCTCCAGCGCGAGACCGAAGACCTGGACGGCGCCCGCCGGACGCTCGAGCCGGTGCTGGCCGCCTGGCCGGAGGACGCCGAGGCGCAGTGGCTGATGGGGGTCGTCCTGGACGAACAGGCCGACGCGACCGAGGATGATGCGGCCAGACTGGCGCTCACCCGACAGGCCCGGACCCATCTGGCGGCGGCCTATCAGGCCGATCCGCTCGACTACCGCATCTATCTGGCGCTGCTGGACAATCGCCGCGGCGCGGCGGGCTTTCCCTCCGACAATGACGTGACCATCGCCGAGTCCGCCTGGCGCCTGGCCCCCCAGATCGGGACCACGGCCTTCGAGGCGGCGCAGCTCCTCATGTACAAGGAGCGGTATCTGGAGGCCGTCCTTGTTCTGGCCCCGCTGGCCAACAATCCGCACGGTGGCGACAGCCTGGCACCCGTCAGGACCCTGCTGGCCGAGGCCCGCCAGAAGGCCGGGCTGGAGCCGCTGGACGTCGATGCGCCGCCGGACGCGGACGCGGCGGCGGAAGCGGCGGAGCCCCCGGCCCCGGGCGAACCCGCAGACGGAGACTGAATCCCGGGCCGGTCTCGCCGACAAGGCGACGGCACGGCTGCCACACCCTGACCCGGTCCCATCGCCGACGGGTGACTTTCGGCCCCGTCCGCGCTAACCCCCGCCACCATGTCGAAACTCACTCTCGAACAGGAGGCCCTGCGCCGCAGGACCTTCGCCATCATCGCGCACCCCGATGCGGGCAAGACCACCCTGACCGAGCATATCCTGCTGGCGGGGGGAGCCATCCGCGCGGCCGGCGCCGTGCGCGCGCGCGGCGAGAACCGGCGCACCCAGTCGGACTGGATGAAGATCGAGAAGGAGCGCGGCATCTCCGTCTCCGCCTCGGTGATGACGTTCGAGCACACGACAAAAGACGGGGGGGCAAAGATGTTCAACCTCCTCGACACGCCCGGGCACGAGGACTTCTCGGAAGACACCTACCGCACTCTGACCGCCGCCGACTGCGCCATCATGGTGCTGGACGCCGCCAAGGGCATCGAGCCGCAGACGCTGAAGCTGTTCGAGGTCTGCCGCCTGCGCGACATCCCGATCATCACCTTCATCAACAAGCTGGACCGCGAGGCCCAGGACCCGATGGCCCTGCTGGACGAGATCGCCTCGCGCCTGCAGCTGGACCCCGCCCCGATCTGGTGGCCCGCGCAGAGCGGTAACCGCCTGCGCGGCATGGTCGAGATGGGCACGGGCCGGTTCCAACCCTACGCCCGCAAGCCCGCGGGTGCCGCCGAGGATGTGCCCCACCCCGACGCCCTGCCGCTGTCTGAAGCCGGTCAGTATTTCGAGGCCGGCGAGCATGAGGCGCTGCTGGAGGCGCAGGAACTGGTCGAGGGCGGCTATCCCGCGTTCGACCGCCAGTCCTTCCTCGAGGGCCATATGACCCCCGTGCTGTGGGGCTCGGCCCTGCGCCATTTCGGCATCGACGAACTGCTGGCCGCCATCGGCGAATGGGCGCCCCCTCCGAAAACCATGAAGGCGCACAAGGCCGCCCCCGCCGGCACCCGCAACGCCGCCGAGCCGGTCCCCCTGACGGTCGCGCCCGGCGAGGCCGAGGTCACGGGCTTCGTCTTCAAGGTCCAGGCCAACATGGACCCCAACCACCGCGACCGCATCGCCATGTTCCGCATGGCCTCGGGCAAGTTCCAGCGTGGCATGAAGCTGAAGGTTCAGAACACCGGCAAACAGCTGTCGGTGAACGCCCCCATCATGTTCTTCGCCAGCGATCGCGAACTGGCCGAAGACGCCTATGCCGGTGACGTCATCGGCATCCCCAACCACGGCGTCCTGCGCGTCGGCGACAGCCTTTCCGAGAGCGGTCTGATCCGCTTCGCCGGCCTGCCCAATTTCGCCCCGGAAATCCTCCAGCGCGTCCGGGTCAAGGATCCGCTCAAGGCCAAACACCTGAAGAAGGCGCTGGACGGCCTGGCTGAGGAGGGCGTGACCCAGCTGTTCCGCCCCGAGATGGGCTCGGACTTCATCGTCGGTGCCGTCGGCCAGCTGCAGTTCGAGGTCATGGCCGACCGTCTGGGCGAGGAATACGGGCTGGAGGTCATCTTCGAACCCTCGCCCTGGGCCGAGGCCCGCTGGATCGGCGGGACCAAGTCCGACCTCGAGGACTTCATGGGCAAATACCGCGGCCAGATGGCCCGCGACATCGACGACGACCCCGTCTTCCTCGCCAAGTCCAGCTGGGAGACCGGCTATGTGATGGAGCGCTTCCCGCAGGTGGCGTTCACGAAGACGAAGGAGCGGGGTTAGGCGCCGGCTCAGCCTTGCGAAGGGTGAACATCGGCAGAAAGAGCTGCATCAGCGGGCCCGTCGACAGGGTGTAGAGGATGGTGCCCACGCCCACCGCGCCGCCCAGCAACCAGCCAAGCGCGAGCACGGTGGCCTCGATCCCCATCCGGACCCACCGGACCTCCCATCCCGTCAGACGCACGACTCCTGTCGTCAGGCCGTCACGGGGACCCGCGCCGAGACCTGCACCGATATAGGCCCCGGTCGCCACGCCGTTCAGGACAATGGCGACGACCAGGAACACCGACCGCAGCGCCAGACCCTCCACGGGCGGCAGCAGCCAGAGCGCCGCATCGGCGGCGACGCCGATGACGAGGACGTTCGAAACGGTGCCGATCCCCGGCCACTGCCGCAGCGGGATCCAGACCAGCAGAACCAGCGCCCCCACACCGTTGACGACCATGCCGAGGCTGATGCCGGTCACCCCGGACAGGCCCTGGTGGAAGACGCCCCAGGGATTCATGCCGAGGCCGCTGCGGACCATGAGCGCAATCGACAGGCCGTAGAGCAGGAGGCCGAGCTGGAGCTGGGTGAAGCGACGAAGGAACATGGCCCCACCCTAGCCCGATTGGACTTGTTTTATAGGGCCACTTTGCAGATGCTGGCCCTATGGAAGCGGCCATCATCAATCCGGCCATCCTCACCCGGCAACTGCAGGGCTGGCGTGAGGGGGGCGACGCAGCGGCGTGGCGGAGTCTGGCCGAGGCGTTGAAACTGCTGGTCCTTGACGGTCGACTGAACCTCAACGCCCGCCTGCCCGGCGAGCGACGACTGGCCGAGTCCCTCGGGATCAGCCGGATCACCGTCAGCGCCGCCCTGGACCGTCTGCGCAGCGAGGGCTTTGTGGTCAGCCGGGTCGGCTCGGGCAGTTTCACCGCCCTGCCGCCCGGGCCCGCGACCCGGCCAGACCCCCTCCACCAGCTTGAGCCGTCGGGCCTGATCGACATGGCGACGGCCGTGATGCCGGCGGGCGCAGAGGTGCATGCCGCCTATGCGGGGGCGCTGGCCTCCCTGCCCGCCCACCTGCCCGGGCATGGCTACGGGCCCGTCGGCGTGGAGCCTCTCAGACGCGCCATCGCGGGGGCCTATGCCGCCATGGGTCTGGCCACCCCGCCCGACGCCGTGGTGGTCACGGCGGGCGCGCAGAATGCCTTCGCCCTGCTCCTGCGCGCGCTCTGCCGTCCGGGTGATGCCGTGGTCATCGATCACCCGAGCTTCCACCACGCCATCGACGCCATCACCCGCGCCGGCCTGAAACCCGTCCCGGTGCCGCTGACGCCGGAGGGCTGGGACATCGACGCCCTGACAGAGACGATCCTGCGCGTCCGCCCTCGCCTGATCTATATGATCGGCGCGCACCACAATCCGACCGGCATGGTCATGACCACCGCGGAGGAAGCCGCCATCGCCCGCGCCGCCGGGCGCGCCGGATCGATCGTGGTCTTCGACGACACCCTGCGCGAACTCTGGTTCGATACCCCGCCACCGCCGCCGAGTGCCCTCGGCGACCATGTCGTCAGACTGGGTTCGACCAGCAAGGCGTGGTGGGGCGGCCTGCGGATCGGCTGGCTCCGCGCAGGGAGCGAGGTGGTCGATGCCGTGATCCGCAGCCGCGCCTCGCTCGACCTCGGCGTCCCGATCATCGAGCAACTCGCCGCCGCCATCCTGTTGGCGGGCGACCCCGCGCCGCTGGTCGAGCGCCGGGTCCGTATCGCGGCGCAGGAACGCTGCCTGCGCGACCTGCTGGCCCGGTCCCTGCCCGACTGGGACGCCAGCCGCCCTCCCGGCGGACTGTCGCTCTGGGTCGCCCTGCCCCGACCCGTCAGCGAAAGCCTGGCCGTCGCCGCCCTCCGGCATGGCGTCCGCATCGCGCCCGGGACGCGGTTTGGTGTCGGCGGCGAGTTCCGGCGGTTCATCCGCCTGCCCTTCACCCTCCCGGAGGCCGAGTTGCAGCGCGCGGTTCCGGGGCTGGCGGCGGCCTGGCGCGAGACGAGCCGCGAGAAGCGCGCCACGGACCGGCGGCCGGCACCCGCCCTGCTCGCCGACCCCTCCGTGCTCTAGACGCCTCGACACGGTCGCCGTCGAACCTCCGGCGCGGCGTCGCGTTTGCTAGGTATCGTCCACGGGACGCGTATTGGTCCCGAAGCGGGACGACCGGAGCGCCAGCCCCCATGTTCGAATTCGGCCGGGACTTGAGAAAGCTGTTCGAAAAGGCACGCGAGAGCGACGATCTGGGCTGGCTGGAGCTGGTCGGTGCCGATCTGGTCGCGACCGAAGCCCAGTCCCTGTGCGTCGAGGCCGGGCGGGTGTCCTGCACCCATCCCTTCGACAGCTGGATGCGGGCTTCGGCCCTGTGGCGCGAGCACGCCCGGCGCACCGGAAGCCGGACCAGCCTTGACCGGGCGGCGGGCGCGGCCTCGGACGCCGCGCGCCATACGGCCACCCCCGACCAGACGGCGGCGGCCGCGATTGAATCCGGCGAGATTCACCTCCTGCGCTTCGACCTGTTTGGCGGCCCCGAGAAGCTGACCGCGGCGCTGGCGGATGTGCAGTCCCTGACGGCGGACCGTCCGGCCACCCGCTCGGCCGCCGCGGCCCTGCACGCCCGGCTGACGGCGCGGCGGGCGCGACTGTCCGGCGAGCCGGCGGCCATGCTGGACGCCGCCGCCCTGCTGGACGCGGCCCTGCACGGGGCGAAGGCCCTGCCGCCGACCGTCGGCGATGATCTGAGGCTGGACCGGGCGGCGCTCGGGCTCGACGCCGGCGTGGCCCGCCGTGACGGTCGCCTGCTGGATCAGGCCGGACGCGATCTGCGGGTTCTGGTCGAATCCGCCTCGCCCGATTACCGACCCCTGACCCGGGCACGCGCGCTCGCCCTCGCCGGCGCCGGATTGATGGCCCTCGCGCGTCTGGCGAAGGACGAGGCCGCCACGGCCCAGGGCCAGGCCCTGTTCGCAGCCGCCGCCGACCAGTTCACCCCCGATCACAGCCCGCTGGACTGGGTGGCCGTACAGCTGGCCCCCGGCGACGCCGAGACGCCGCTGTCCCGACTGACGGAGGCGGAATCCCTGACCCGCGAACCCGGCCTGATCCTCGGTGCCCTGGCCCGGGAACGCCGGCTGGCGGCCGAGACGGCGCTGGCCGAGGCCATGGGCGACGTCGAGGGCCTGACCGGACTGGAGGCGGTCGTCCGTCGCGGCCTCGCCCAGTCCGCCGGGGCCCAGCCGCTGGAATGGGTCGCCGACCAGATCGGCATGGCGCATCTGGCCCTGGCCAAGGCGCGGCTGACCACCTGCGAACCTCGCGCCGTCGGCATGATGCTGACCGAGGCCATGGAGACGGCCCGCGAATGGGGGGCGACCGCGCTGGTTCAGCGGGCGGCGCTGCTGCAGGTTCAGGCGGCGGCGGCCTAGCCCCCGAGGGCCACAAACCCACCGTTGCCAAAGCCCGGCTTGCCGTAGCGCAGCGGCTGGCCGTCCTCGGCCATGACGCGGCCCCCGGCGGCTTCCAGCACGGCCTGCCCCGCCGCCGTGTCCCATTCGGACGTCGGGCCGGTGCGGGGATAGGCGTCAAACCGCCCCTCGGCGATCAGGCAGAATTTCAGCGACGAATCCATGCCCTGCCACTGGACGCAGCCGTGGCGCGAGGCGAGCCGCTCGGCCTCCACATCGGTCATGGAATGGCTCATCACCGCCAGAGGCGAGGCGGGGCGGTTGCGCACCTTGATGGCCTGCCAGACATCGCCGAACCGGCGACGGAACGCGCCTGCGCCGGGCGCTCCGCTGCGCCAGGTGGTGGCGGTCGCAGGGGCGGTGACCACCCCGGCGACCGGGGTACCCTTGTGGATCAGGGCAATATTGACGGTGAAGGCTTCCCGGCCCTCGACGAAGCCGCGGGTGCCGTCCAGCGGATCGATCAACCAGAACCAGTCATTGGCTGACGCGGGCGCGCCGTCGGCGGCGACGGCTTCTTCGGCCACGGTCTGGATCCCGGGATAGAGGGTCGCCAACCGGGTCAGGATCAGGGCCTCGGCCTCCTGGTCGGCGAGTGTCACCGGACTGTCGTCGGCCTTGGACTCCGCCACCACGCCGTTGCGCCAGTAAGGCAGGATGACCCGGGCGGCGTCCTCGGCGATGTCCGCCAACGCCTCGGTCAGGGTGCCGGACGCGAGGTCGGCGGTCAGTCGTTTACTCATGCCCGCCCGATTAGAGCATCGAACCGGTTTCGCGAACCGGCAAATCAGGTCAGCGTCCGGCCAGCTTCCGACTGTTGCGCGCAAGGCCCGATGACTGACACTGCCCCCGCCTCTCCCCTCCCCGACGGCCAGGCCTTGGCGGCCCTGGTCGCCGGCAAACTGTGCCACGACTTCATCAGCCCGGCGGGCGCGATCAGTTCCGGTCTCGACCTGCTGAAGGACCCGACCGCCCAGGACATGCGCGACGACGCCATGGGGCTGATCGAGGCCAGCGCAAAGAAGATGGTGGCCCTGGTCGCCTTCGCCCGCGTGGCCTTCGGAGCCGCGACCTCGTCCGAGCGGTTCTCGGGCGTCGAGCTGGGCGACCTGGTGTCCGGCCTGACCGACGGCGGGCGGGCCACGCTGGAGTGGGCGGTCGCGGACACGACCTATTCCAAGGCCCAGTCGCGGGCGCTGGTGAACCTGGCCTATCTGACCATGGCCGCGCTTCCGTCGGGCGGGATAGCGACCATCACGACGCGAGCCGAGGGTGCCGCCCTGGTCATCGAGGGTCGCGCCGAGGGTGCCCGCGCCCGTCTGAAAGGCGAGGCCGTCGCCGGCCTGGCGGGCCAGCCGCTGTCCGAGGGCCTGCCCGGCCAGTGGATCCAGCCCTACTGGCTCTGGCTGACCGCCCATGACGCCGGCGGGTCGCTGGATGTGCAGGCCGAAGAGGGGCGCGTCGTGCTGAGCGCCCACATGCCTAACTGAGCCTTAAGCCGGTTTCCCAAGGAGTCATTAACCGGCTCAAGCCGATGATAGGGCCCAAGTACACGCGTGCGTTGTGCGTTTCTGAACCGGAATCCTGAACTTGACCCCCAGAACCTGTCTGATCGTCGACGACAGCCGGATCATCCGGAAGGTCGCGCGCCGCATCGTCGAGGGACTCGGCTTCGAGGTCGACGAGGCCGCCGACGGCTCGGAGGCGCTCGCCTTCTGCGGCGGGGTCATTCCGGAAGTCATCCTGCTGGACTGGTCGATGCCGGTCATGGACGGCATGACCTTCCTGCGCCGCCTGCGCGCCCTGCCCGGCGGCATGGCCCCGAAGGTCCTGTTCTGCACCATCGAGACCCGCGCCGAACGCATCGCCGAGGCCCTGTCGGCCGGCGCGGACGACTATGTGATGAAGCCGTTCGACGGCGAGATCCTGACCTCGAAATTCGCTGAAGTGGGGGCCGTCTGACCCCATGAGCCCTGACGACTTCGATCGCCTGCAGTCCCTGATGAGCTCGCGCGCGGGCTTCCGGCTGACGCGCGACCGGATGAAGCTGGCCGAGCACCGGCTGGGCCCCGTGGCCCGCCGCGAGGGGTTCGAGACCGTCGACGCCATGCTGGGCTCGCTGTGGGCCAAGCCGGTCGCCAGCCTGGGCTGGGCCGTGATCGAGGCCCTGCTGAACCCCGAGACCTGGTTCCGGCGCGACCGGGCCAGTTTCGACACCTTCGGCAAGGAACTGCTGCCCGCGCTGGGCAAGGCCCGGGGCGGCCAGCCGGTCAAGATCTGGTCCGCTGGCTGCTCGACCGGCCAGGAGGCCTGGTCCCTCGCCATCGCCGCCCAGGAAGCGGGCGTCGCCGTCGAGATCGTCGCCACCGACCTGTCCCAGCGCGCGCTCGAAAAGGCCCGCTCCGGCGCCTACACCGGCTTCGAGATCCAGCGCGGCCTCAAGGCCGAGACAATGCTGCGCCATTTCGACCAGGCCGAGGACGCCTGGATCGCCAGGGCCGAGTTGCGGGCGATGGTCCATTTCGCCCGCGCCAATCTGATCGACGCCCCCGCCGACGCCCACCAGTTCGACATCATCTTCTGCCGTCATGTGCTGGGCGACGCCGACCCGGCCCGTCGCGGCGAGATGTTCGACAACCTCGAGCGCCGGCTGGTCGACGACGGCTGCCTCTTCCTGGGCCCCGACGAACAGCCGGAAAACGACAGCATCGCCTTCCGCCCGGTCGCCGGCCGCAAGGGCCTGTTCGTCAAATCCCCTGCGGCGCTGAGGCGGGTGGCCTGAGCCGTCAACCCCGCGGGTGCGCGACGGCCGGCAATGCCGTCACGAGCAGCCGATCCAGACATCCCCTTGTTCTGCGTACGCTTTCCGACACAGCAACGAACTGCAGGCCGCGCGGTTTATACCCAGGAACCGCCTGGGGAGGCCTGATTGATCGTCCGCCGCTACAAGGGTCGGGGCCGGACGGCCAGGACCGTGGAACCGCGCCAGAAACGTGGCTGGATCTATCGCCTGTTCATGGCCTGGTTCGCGAAGGGGCGGCGCGTCCGGCTCTAGCCGGGCCGCTGGTTCGACGCCCATGGCACCAAGGGAAATCATCCACGATGCCGCGACCGGAACGCGGTTGGTCGAAGTCCGGCATGAGATGCCGCGCGGCCTGTCCGTGTCGCGCTACCTGCTGGTCCGGCCCGGTTACGGCGGACCCGACCGGTTCGCGTCCCTGCGCAAGGCCCGCGCCGCCTTTCATACCCAGACCGACCAGGCCAGATCGGGCGTGGCCGCCGGGACTCGAGACGCGTGAGGATCAGGAAGTCAGAGCGTCCCTTCGCGGAGCGAGTGGCCCGGGTCTGGGGCGGCCTCAATGAGATCGGGCAGACCGGTGAGGACGCGGACCTTGCGGTCGCGGCCTTCTTTGAGGTCACGCCCGGGCAGCTCGAGGCGTGGCGCGAGGCCGAGGGCCGTCATCGCTGCCCCGGCATCACCACGAGAGGTCACGCCTGCCGGAACTACGCCTCCGCGGTCGTCGACTATGATCCGCGCGCCTGGGTCGCCCGCGACCCCGAGTATTGCCCGTCCCATGTGACCTCCCCGCCGAGCGCTGCCGCGAAGGATGACGAACGCCCCACGGCCCGCTAGCGTGGCCTTTCATCGGGGAGGATGACTCATGCGGTTGCTCTGGCTGGTCGGCTCATTGGCGGCGGCGCTGCTGATTGCGGTGCTGACCTTGCAGGTTCCGGCACCCGCCGGGACCGGCACCCCCACCACGACATTCTCCGCCGAACGCGCCATGGCCGATGTCCGTGCGATCGCCCAGCGGCCCCATCCGGTCGGCTCGGCCGACCATGCGCGGGTCGGTGCCCTGCTGCTGCAACGGATGGCGGCGCTGGGCCTGCAGACCTCGACCCAGGCCGGTGCGCTCTCGCCCGCGGCGGTGCGCCGGCTGGAGCGGGAAGGCGGTTCGGCCGCCGGGGTGGAGCTGACCAATCTGATCGGTGTCCTGCCCGGGCGCGACCCGCGCCTGCCCGCCGTCGCCCTGATGGCGCACTATGACACCGTGCCGGACTCCGCCGGCGCGGCGGACGACTCGGCGGGCGTGGCCGCCATCCTCGAGGCCGTCCGCGCCATCCGTGCCCGCGGCCCGGCCGACCGCACCCTCGTCGTCATCCTGACCGACGGCGAGGAGCTGAACCTCGACGGCGCCCGCGCCTTCTGGGGCGGCCACCCCCTGCGCGACCGTATCGGGGCCGTGGTCAATCTGGAGGCGCGCGGCGGCGGCGGCCGGGCCATGATGTTCGAGACCGGGCGCGGCAATGCCGAAACCATCGGCCTGTTCGCCCGCGCGGGCACCCGGGCGACCGGCGGCGTCTCATACAATTCGCTGGCCGTGTTCGTCTATGAGGCCATGCCCAACGGCACCGACTTCACCATTCCCAAGGACCGCGGCGTCCAGGGGGTCAATCTCGCCTTCATCGGCCGTCCCGAACAGTATCACGCCCCCGTCTCGACCCCCGACGCGCTCGACCAGGGCAGCGTCCAGCATATCGGCTCGCAGGCGCTGGAGACGGCCGATGCCCTGCTGCGCGCACCCGCCCTGCCCGCCGCCACGGAAAACATCGTCTATGCCGACCTGTTCGGCCGCGTCATCGTCGGCCATCCGCCGGTCATCGGCTGGGGCCTGCTGGGCCTTGCCGTCATCGGCCTCGGCGTCACCGTCTGGCGGGCGCGGTCGAAGGCCGGCCTGACCTTCGCCGACGTTGGGCGCGGCGCGGTCGATGGTCTGTGGTTCCTGTCGACGGGGCTGGTCCTGACGCAGCTGGTGCGCCTCCTGGCCGGGCCGCTGTCGGGCCGGGCCGAGAGCGCCGACGCCTACTATACCCTGCTGGCCCGACTGCCGTGGATGGAGGCCGGCGCGGCCCTGACCGTGCTGGCCGTGGCACTGGCCCTGTTCGGCGGAAGAACGCGTCTGGACCACCGCATCGTCGCGGGCACCATCGCCGTCGCCGCCGTGGCCGCCCTGGTCCTCGGCGGGATAAACCCGATCGTGATCGGGGCCGCCGTCCTCGCCGTCGGCCTGTCGCTGTTCCCTGGCCTGGCCGCCCGCTCGACCTGGGGCGGCTGGACGGGCCTGATCGGCCTGATCCTGATCCTCGCCACGGCGGCGCAGGCCCTCGCGCCCGAAGCCGCCTTCCTGTTCGTCTGGACAGGCCTGCTGGCCGCGTTCGCCGCCACCCTGGCCGCCGTCCTCGACCCAGGCCTGATCCGCCCCCGGTCGCTGGCCCCGGCCGCCGTCGCCGCCGTGCTCGGGAGCGCCTGGATCATGGGTCAGGCCCACACCGTCTTCCTCGGCATCGGCATGGACCTGCCCGGCGTACTGGTCCTGCTCGGCCTGCTGGTGCTGATGCTGGTCCGGCCGCTCAGCCCCGAACAGGGTCTGGCCCGGCCGCTGCTGATCGCGGCGACGGCGGCCCTTCTGATCGGCACCGGCCTGTCAGTCGCAGCCCAGGTGATGGAGCCCATGGTCGCGGCCCGGACGGCCTGACCATGTCGCTCGCAAGCCGCTACTGGAAGGCCGCTCTCACCGTAAAGAAGAAGGCCCGGGGGGGCGCAAACGTGCGCTGGATGAATCCGTAGTTGGTGATCGGGAGCGCATCGGAAACCACGACCTCGTCGGTGAGGTTGCGCACGGCAAAGGTCGCGGACACACCGGATCGGGTATGACCGACGGTGACGGCCGCATCCACCAGTGTGCGTTCGTTCGACTGCAACAGGGGGTCGTTGGTGTTGTCGAAGAAAATGGCACTGATAGTTGGCACCGAGGTCAGCCCCGACGGTCCAGTCCCCGCCCAGGGAGCCCTGCCATGACAGGGCGGCAACCGCCGAAAACTCCGGTGATGCGGTCAGTCGATTGCCAGACCGGTCGACCCCGTTGGCGTCGACAAAGTCGGTGAAGGTCGCATCAAGCCAGGACGTGCTCAGCCGCAGATCCAGATTCCAGGGCAGGGCCGCCCGAAGCGTGACATCAACGCCCTTCATCTCGGCGTCCGCGCTGTCCAGCACCTGGCGGGCCGGGGGCGGGGTGGCGCGCAGGGTGAAGTCCTGCAGGTCCGAATAATCGTACAAGAAGGCGGCGGCATTGACCGCGAGGCTATCCGTAAACCGCCATGTGGAACCCGCCTCCCAGGCGGTTACAAACTCGGGTGCGACAGGGCCGATGGTGTCGGTCGGGAAGAGCGCCCCGCCGTTGAAGCTCCCGGACTTGAAGCCGCGATTGACACTGACATAGGCGACCCGGTGCGGTGCCAGCTCATAGCGGGCGGCGAGTCGCCACGAAATGGCGTCATCCGTCTGCTCGCCGCTCCGCTCCGGCGAAAGGACCGGGTTGGCCGTGACCTCTTCAAAGCGGGTCTCGGTTTCGAAAGACGTGCGCTCCCGGGTCACACGGGCACCGGCCGTGAGGAAAAGGCGATCGGTGGCGCTGAAGTCCGTTTCCGCGAACAGGGCCACGGACCGGGTGTCGAGGGTGTAGGTCTGGGCTAGGCGGAACGGCCCGAACGCAAACAGGAACGGATCGTCGATAAAGCCGACGCCGGCTGCGCGCAGGGTGCCGAGGGTCGAGAACCGGTTGGTCGTGCTGAGGGTCTCATCCAGTCCAAAGGCACCGGCACGCCAGTCAAACCGGCCCTGCCGTCCGCCGAACAGAAACTCCTGGGTGAAGACCCGGCTGGAGTTGTCGAAATCGAGGGCCACCAGATCCAGCGGGCTTGCGTCGGTGTCTTCACGGACATCCCGGTCCGCGAACCGCCAGGAGGTGATCGAGGTCGCTTCGACAGGGCCCTCACGGCGCAGGGTCAGCACCGCCCCGCCCGTATCCAGATGTTCGCGGCTGTCGCGATCAAAGCCTTCGGAGAAGGGATCAGCGGAATAGCGGTAGCCCAGAAGGTTGAGACACTCGCCCGCGAGGACCCGTTGCGGAGCGCAGGGGATGAACACCGGCCCGGCCGGTGGCGGGGTGGCAAAGCCCTCCGGGGCAAACAGGCCGAGGCCCTCATGGGCCGTCATGGCCGAACGGTCATTGGCATAGTCGAGGATGAGGCCGGCGCTCCATGGCCCCGCCGTGTCCGTGTCCGCGCGCAGCCGTATGGCGAAGGTCTCGATACCGTTCTCTTCGCCGCCGGTGAGGGTGTTGTCGGTGTAGCCGTCCGACTTGCGATAGGTGGCGGCGACCCGCGCGAGGATCGGTCCCAGCCGGCCGGTGTCCGCCGCGACGTCATAGGTCTGGAGCCCGAACGAACCGACGCCGGCGCTGAGGTCGAGGCCGGGGATGGTGCCGGGCGGCCTGGTTTTGAAAATCAGGGCCCCGCCGGTGGCGTTTCGACCAAACAGGGTGCCCTGCGGCCCCTTCAGGATCTCGGCTCCGGAGAGGTCGAACAGGGCGACGTTCTGGGCCAGCGGCGACGCAATGAACCCCTGGTCGAGATAGACCGCGACCCCGGGATTCGCGCTTGGGTTCACATCGTTCGAACCGATGCCGCGGATGAAGAACTGGGGGGCCGAGGATCCGAAGATGGAACGCTCGGTAAGACTGGCGGACAGTCCCGCGACATCGGAGGCCCGGAAAAGTCCCGCCTGGCTTACAGCCGCCGCGTCCAGAGCCTCAACACTCCCGGGCACGTCTTCCACCGGCGTTTCCGTCCGGCGTGCGGTGACGATCACTTCGTCCAGCATCTGAACCTGCCCGGCAGGATCCATCTGTTTCGCTTCGACCACGGGCGCTTGAAGAAGGAGTGCAAGGATCATGTCACTGTTTCCGTTCAGTCAGGCAGGAGTCGGGACGCAAGGACTCAACCGCGCTGGCGATAAAAGAAAACGGGTGGCCACAGGCCACCCGTTCCAAGTTTCCCGGCGGATACAAGCCGGTTTACGCCTGGCTTACTGCGGCGTTCCTGTTGCGCCATTCCTGGCTCTTGGCTGATGCGATCATGAAGATGAGCACACCGAAGGCGGCCTTCGCGACGATGTCGGCGATCGTGTAGCCGACCTGAACGATCATGGCCGCATCTCCGCTCATCGTGGCGATGTTCGCATTCCCGGCCCCCAGCAGAAGCGGGGCAAAGTAGACGACCGGGTAGAAGCTCCAGGACAGAACCGTCACGATGATCGCCAGATTGACGAGGCCGCGCGCTTCTTCGGGTTGGCTCTTGATCGATTCCCGCAGCCCGACGAACAGTTCGAACAGGATGAACAGGAACGGAACCATCGAGAGGGCACCCCACAACAGACGGGTGCTCATGTCGGTGGCGATCTCGCCCGGATAGCCCAGGGCGACCATGAGCGCTGCGAGCGCGCCCAGTCGAACGCCCTTCGATATCGTTGCAGCCCGCGACAGACCCATGACCAGGATCAGTTCGACGAGCAGCAGCGGCACAGTCAGAAGCCAGTCAACGTAGCGATAGGCATCGTTGAACTTCTGACCGGACGCCGCGACCGTTCCGGCACCCGCATCGACCACAAAGGCTGCGGACCAGCTGCCGAAAATTCTCCAGTAGTGGTAGGCCGCGATGAAAGTCACGAGCCCCGAAATCACCAGCGCCGCCCTGTACTGGGGCGCTACCGTGTCCCGGCTAAGCCAGAAGAAAAGCGTGGCCGCGGCCATTGTGGCAATACTGAACGAGAATGCATTATATACCAGTTCGTACTGGCCTAAAGTCATAGATTCCATTTACGTTTCCTCGGTTTATACCGTTACTTGTTTTGTTATTTTTTGATTTTTATAGTACGGTTAAATATCGCTGATGTAACAATTGCTCAACGCTTACTTGCTCCAAAACCGCGTGGAGCTTGCCGCCCTGCGAGCAGGCACTTGTTCATTCAGTCTGAAACCGGGAACGAAACAGCAGGACCCCCATTTCAGGTATTACCGTTAGGGGGTTGCGGAATGGCACACCATACGACCTTTAGGCCGTAGGGCCGGGGGCATGTTTTTGCAGCCCTGTTCTAGAGTCCGGCCCCAACGCCCATCAGATTTGCGCCTGCAACATTGTGCGTGCCGATCTTCTCGAGACTCAGCGCCCGGCGCATCTCCACGGTCTTCTCGCTGAGACCTGGATTGGGAGATGTCTGCTTGCTGCGAATCCCGCCGGCATCTGCGGCAGAGCTTCTTTCTGACGCGGCGAACGCATCTTGACGATTTCACGCCCGCCTTCACGACAGCGGCCCGATCGCGCCATCGTCCAGTTCGACCTGCGAGCCAGGGAGATGTTCTCAAGTCCCCGTTCGCAGGAAAATGGGCGCTGACGGGTGACCTTGACCCAGGTCCTGGACCGGGCCGCGCCCGGCCCGAACCTGGGCCCCTGAAGCCTCAGCCCCCGTCGGCCCACACAGTCTTGTACAGATCGAACCGTCGGTCGCGGAGGTTCCGCACCGTGCCCTGCGACTTGGCCCAGGCCAGGTCCGACAGGTCGAGGTCGGCCACCGTCACCGTCTCCACATTCTCGGACGCCTCGGCCGCCACCCCGTCCCGCGCGAACGGGAAGTCGCAGGGTGTCAGGATGCAGGACTGGGCGTACTGGATGTCCATGTTTTCGACGTTCGGCAGATTGCCGACATTGCCCGACAGGATGACGTAGCACTGGTTCTCGATGGCCCGCGCCTGCGAGCAGTAGCGCACCCGCAGATAGCCCTGCCGGTTGTCGGTGCAGAACGGCACGAACAGCAGCCGCGCCCCTTCGTCGACCAGCCGCCGCGCCAGTTCAGGGAACTCGGAGTCATAGCAGATCAGCACCCCGATCGGCCCGCAGTCGGTGGGAATGGCGTTCACCCGGTCGCCGCCCTTGATGTTCCACCAGTGCCGTTCGTTCGGCGTCGGATGGATCTTCTCCTGCTCGTGCACAGAGCCGTCGCGCAGGAAGACATAGGCGACGTTCTGGATGTCCCCGTCCCCGGTCTGGGTCGGGTGGGAGCCGCCGATGATGTTGATGTTGTACTCGACCGCCATCTTGCGCATCGCCTCGACGAAGCGCGGCGTGTAGCGGGTCAGGGCCTCGATCGACTCGACCGGCGTCAGCTTCTTCTTCTCGAGCGACAGCAGCTGCAGGGTGAACAGCTCCGGAAACACCACGAAGTCCGAGCGATAGTCCGAGGTCACATCGACGAAATATTCGATGTTGGAGATGAACTCCTCGAAGCTGGCGACCTTGCGGGCCTGCAGCTGCACGGTCGCCACCCGCACCGTCTCCTTGACCGCGAAGGCCGCCCCCCGGCCATGCGTCTCCGCATGATAGGGATTGCGCCAGACCATGTGCGCCGCATGGCCCATCGAGGCCGTGTCCGAGGTCAGATAGTTCTCCAGCACCCCGATCGGCTCGAACCCGCCGCGCATGTGGAACCCGATCACCGGATCGTTCAGCTTCCGCGCCGTGACCGCGTCCAGGTATTCCCGCGCGTCCGGATAGGCCGCCTTGCGCCGCGCCAGCCCCGGCATCCGCCCGCCGAAGACGATGCCGCGCAGGTTCTCGGCCTCGCACAGATCGCGCCGCGCGTCGTACAGCCGCTGGCCGATCCTCAACCGCCGCCGGTCGGGATCGACGCACACCTCCATGCCGTAGAACCAGTCCCCGACCGGATCGTGCCGCGCCGCATAGCCGCCGCCGGTAATCTGGGTCCAGGTATGCGGCGCCATCGCCGTCTTCTCGTCGATGCGGAAGCCGGCGGCGTAGCCGACGATCTCATCGGCATATTCGACCACAAACTGGCCGTCCGGGAAGGCGGCGATCTGGCCGCGCAGCATGCCCGGCGTATAGGCCGGCATGTCCTTGTAGACCTTGGCCACAAGGGCGGAGATGGCGTTTACATCCGCCAGCCTGGCGTTGCGGATGGAGAGGACGGCGGGCTTGGAGGGTTTTGTCATGCGGGCTGAACGCATGGCGAAGCTTGAGGATCATTTCCTTCTGGCAGGGTCACCACGATCGGCGGCGGGTGGGTCTTCAGCGACGCCCGAAAAGACGGTCCGGTGGCAGGGTTACGCCGACAGCCAGACCGCTGCAGCCGTATAGAGAGCGATCCCGAGGGTCAGATTGAACGGGAAGGTAATCGCCAGGGACGCCGTCACAAAGACGCCGGCGTCCGCTTCGGGGGCCGCCAGCCGCATGGCCGCGGGAACGGCGATGTAGGACGCCGATCCGGCCAGAATGGTCAGGAGCGCCGTGTTCCCGGCGTCCAGTCCGGCCAGTTGGGCCAGCCCCAGCGCGACGCCTGCCGAGAGCAAGGGAAAGCCGAGGGCGAATGCGACCACGGCCGGCGTCAACTTTCGCCCCCCCTCCATCAACCGCCGGGCGGCGGTCAGGCCGATGTCGAGCAGGAAGAAGCACAGGGCACCCTGGAACAAGGGCCCGACAAACAGGTCCAGTCGGGTCATGCCGGCCTCGCCGGAAATCAGGCCGACCAGGAAGCTGCCCAGCAGCATCACCGAAGCCGCGCCGACAAACACCTCCCTGAGGATCGTCCGTCGCCGCCCCGGCTCGCCACGACCCGCGCCGTTCAGCAGAACAAGGGCCGTGAGGATGGCGGGGGTCTCCATCAGGGCGAGGACGGCGGCCATATAGCCTCCCGACGTCAGACCGATGGCCGCGAGGTGCTGCTGTCCGGCGGCGAAGGTCACGACCGAAACGGACCCGTAGGTCGCCGCCAGCGCGCACAGGGTCGGACGGTCGAGCCTGCGGACACGCTTCAGGATGACGAAGGCGATCAGCGGCATCAGGGCGCTGAGTGCGATGCCGATCGCCCCTGCCGCAAGGAAGTCCCCGTTGAAGCCCGCCGCGCGCGCCTCCACCCCGCCCTTGAAGCCGATGCAAAGCATCAGATAGAGCGACAGACCCTTGGCGACCGGCTCGGGAATGGCCAGGTCAGAGCGGGCGAAGGCGGCCGCCGCGCCGATGAAAAAGAACAGAATGGCCGGCGACGTGAGAAGCGCCAGGCTGGTGGAAAAGTCGGGCATGCGTCAACCGGTCCGCTGAAGGCCGGTCCGAGTGAACTCGACGAGCCCGCGCATCCAGTTTATTGATGTGATGCAGGCTATAACGGACGCTAATGACATGGCCGATCGGCTGGTCAATCTGGACATCGACCTGTTGCGGGCCTTTGTGACGGTCGTCGAGACAGGCAGTTTCACCCGCACGGCGGCCTTGCTCGGCCGGACCCAGCCGGCCGTGAGCCTGCAGATCCGCCGGCTCGAGGACCAGCTGCGGTCGCCGTTGTTCGATCGGGGCGGCAAAGGTTTCGGTCTGACGACCGAGGGCGCGGCGCTGCTGCCGCAGGCCCGTCGACTGTTGCGGTTGAACGATGAGATCGTGTCCACCCTGGGCGACGGGGATCTGGAGGGTGAGGTTCGGCTCGGCGCGCCCGAGGACATCGCGACCATGCACCTCCCGGGAATTCTGGGCGCGTTCGCGCGCAGCCACCCCCGCATCAAGCTGTCGGTGACCTGCGACTACACCGCCAACCTGCTCGACCAGATGTCGCGCGGCATGCTTGATCTGGCGCTCATCAAACGTGAGCCGGTCGGTCCCGAACTCGGCGTACGGGTCTGGAGCGAACCTCTGGTCTGGGTGGCGCTGGACGCGTCGATCATCGAGGCGTCGCCGCTGCCGCTGATCATCGCCCCTGCGCCTGACATCTATCGGAAACGGGCCCTGGGCGCGCTCACGGACGCGGGCATCGCCTTTCGCGCGGCCTTCACCTCGCCCAGTCTCGCCGGTCAGATGGCGGCCCTGCGCGCCGGCCTTGGCGTCGGCGTGCTTCCCGCGGCCATGGCGCCCCGCGACCTCGTGGTGCTGGAGCGACCGCTCCCCATGCTGGCCGACAGCGAGATCGCCCTGGTTTCAAACCGGGGTGCCGGCGGGCCGGCCAGCCTTCTCGCGCAGGAAGTATTGCGCGCGCTGGAACGCGGCCCTCTCCCCGCATGACGGGTCATTATGAGGCCTATCAGGACTTCTGATTGGTGGCGGACGGGCGTCGTGTGCACTCTCGGTTTGCGGCCCGGGCCCCTCTGACGATCACTGTGATCGTGATGTCGGACCGCATCGGGTGCGCTCGATGACGGGTCCGGCTTGTTTGTCCCCTCGAACCGATGGTCTCGCCGTCGAGCGCTCCCCTTGAGAGAAGGAGAGGCTCGATGTCTATCGTGTTGGCGCGCCGGTTGCGGGGATTTCACGCCCTGCTGGAGATGGCGCTGAGGGACGAACGTGCGCGGCTGCAGCCGGACGACCGGGCCGTGGCGAGCATCAAGAAGAAGAAGCTTGCGATCAGGGACCGGCTCGTCGCCTTCGACGACCGTCAAAATCCGACGACGTCGCGCTGACCTCGCCGGGGCCGGCGGCTCCCGCTGCCTCCGGCCCCGGCTCCCTCAATCATGCCAACCCGTGATCGCCGCCTGACCGGCGAGACGAAGGGAACTCCCATGCCTTCAACCAACACCACCCATCGGGAACGCCGTCCGGTCGATCCGGATGAGGTCTGGACCATGGGCGACGTCGCCCAGATGGATGCGGTCGCCGCCGCCTGCGCGCTCGTCGCCCAGGCCGACGGCTGGGTCACCGCCCAGGAACGCAGGCGGATGATCGACCGGATGAGTCAGTCCCCGAGCATTCGCTTCTTCGGACTGCATGAGGTGACGGTCGGCTTTGAGGCTCTGAACCTGCGCTTCGATCTCGACATCGAGGACGGTGAGGCTGCGGCGGAAACGGCGGTCGCGGCGCTCCGGGGTCAATCGGGGCCTTCGCACCTGCTGATCGATACGGCCTGTTCGGTCGCGGAGGCGGACGGCGGGTTCGACGCCGAGGAGCGCGAAGTCATTCTGCGCCTCTGCCGTCTGCTGGACCTCGATCCCTCGCCGTATGACCTGATCTCCAGCGAACGAGTGCGGCAATGAGGATCAGTTCGATATCCCTGCCGATCGCCCAGGGCGTGGCGGTCCAGCACACGCAGACGACATGCCGGGTGGCGGCCCATCAGAGTTCGCCGACAGGCCGCCCGGTCGAGTCCCCGCGCGCGATCGTCGACGACACGACCGCCCGCCGTCCCACCCGGCACACCTTTGACATCCGCGTCTGATCGCGGCTCCCCGATGCCCCCCGAGGACCCCCTGCTCGCGGGCTATCGACGCTTTCGCACCTCGGTCTGGCCGGGCCAGGCGCAGCGCTATGCCCAACTGGCCCGACGACGCCAGCAGCCGACCACGGCCGTGATCGCCTGTTCTGACGCCCGGGTCGATCCGCAGACGATCTTCGACGCCGAGCCCGGCGAACTGTTCGTCATCCGCAATGTGGCGGGCCTGGTCCCGGAGTATGCGCCCGATGGAGGCTGTCACGGGACCAGCGCGGCGCTCGAATATGCGGTGAAGGTCCTCAAGGTCCGACGCATCGTCCTGCTGGGGCATGCGCGCTGCGACGGCATTCACGCGATGATCCACGGCCCCCTGCGGAACGCCCCCGACTTCCTGGGGCCGTGGGTGGACATCGCCGAACCGGTCATGTGGCCCATGCCCGAGCAGGGGTCCGGCGAGGCGTTCGAGGCCGCGATCGAGGACGCCGTGCTCCATCTCTCGCTCACCAATCTCCGGACATTCCCCTGGATCCGGGACGCGGAGAGAGCCGGCCACCTGTCCCTGTCAGCATGGCAGTTCGACATCGCGACCGGCGAACTCCAGCCCGCCGCGCCGGCCAACCCCCGGCAGCCCTGACCGACGCCAGGGCACCGACGTCCGCCAGCGGGGACCTACGTCAGAAATGGACGCACCCCGACGCCACGCAAAAAAGAACAAATTGCCAACCGGAACAAACCGTGCACATAGTGCCGCTCACAAAGGGAGTGGGTCACGGTCATCGGACCGAAGGCGGGCCTCTCCCCCAGAGTACCAAACGGGAATCATGGCAAGGGAGAGTGGCAAGGTGGCAGCTCAGGCGAATCTGAAATTGGTGACGCGGGACGACGGCGACAAACAGCGGGCCCTGGAGGCGGCGATCGCCCAGATCGACCGTGCCTTCGGCAAGGGCTCCGTCATGAAGCTCGGCAAGAACGGCGTGACCGAGGCCATTCCGTCGGTCTCGACCGGCTCGCTGGGCCTCGACATGGCGCTGGGTATCGGCGGCCTGCCGCGCGGCCGGGTGATCGAGGTCTTCGGGCCGGAAAGCTCAGGCAAGACGACCCTGGCCCTGCACACCGTGGCCGAGATCCAGAAGGCCGGCGGCACCGCCGCCTTCGTCGACGCCGAGCATGCGCTCGACCCGGTCTATGCCCAGAAGCTGGGCGTCAACCTCGACGACCTGCTGGTGTCGCAGCCCGATACGGGTGAACAGGCGCTTGAGATCGTCGACACCCTGGTGCGCTCCGGTGCCGTGGACATCGTGGTGGTCGACTCCGTCGCCGCCCTGACGCCGCGCGCCGAGATCGAGGGCGAGATGGGCGACAGCCTGCCCGGCCTGCAGGCCCGTCTGATGAGCCAGGCGCTGCGCAAGCTGACCGCCTCGATCAACAAGTCGCAGTGCATCGTCCTGTTCATCAACCAGATCCGTCACAAGATCGGCGTCATGTACGGCTCGCCGGAGACGACGACGGGCGGCAATGCGCTGAAATTCTACGCCTCGGTCCGCCTCGACATCCGCCGCACCGGCGCGATCAAGGACCGCGACGAAGTCGTCGGCAACACCACCCGGGTGAAGGTCGTCAAGAACAAGGTCGCCCCGCCGTTCCGCGAGGTCATCTTCGACATCATGTACGGCGAGGGCATCTCCAAGCTCGGCGAGATCATCGACCTGGGCGTCAAGGCGGGGATCGTCGAGAAGTCGGGCAGCTGGTTCTCCTACGATAGCCAGCGCATCGGCCAGGGGCGCGAGAATGTGCGCGCCTTCCTCAAGGCCAATCCGGACATCGCCGACTCGATCGAGAAGGCCGTGCGCGCCTCGACCAGCAAGATCGCCGAAGAGTTGCTGGGCACCCCCGAACCCGACGAAGGTCAGGACCTCGAGGGCTGATCTGACCGTCCTCCCCCCTTTGCCGTCGGACGCCGGCGGAGGGGGGGTCGACATCACCTCCGCCCCGAACGCTCCGCACGGTGCCTTCGGGTCCGATGCGACCGCAGTGAACGCTTCGGACGGTGTTTTTCTGAATTCCGACACTTCTCCGGCCGGGTCCCGCGACCCGCCTCCGACCCCCGCGGGGCCGGGCCGGACGGAGCGGGCCGCCTGGTCTCCACCCGGACCGGGCGGCCCTTTTTTATCGCCGGAGCCGACGCGTCAGCGCCGGCCGGACCCGCAGGAAGGCGACGTACAGCCGCTCCAGCAACGCCAGCACCGTCCGGTTTCGCGCTGCCAGACCGAGGGGCCGCAACAGGGGGATGGCGCGCCACATGGCAGCGAAGGCCGCCGCCCCCGAGAGCATCGCACCGTCCTCCCGCGCATGGAACCGGGCCAGCAGTTCGGCCCGGTCGATCGGACAGGTCCCCTGCCCGTTCGCCACATCGGTGAAGAGGATAGCACCGCGCCGGTCGAGCCTCCGCATGACGGCGATCTCGCGCCGGCACAGGGGGCAGTCACCGTCAAACCAGACTTCAAGCGCGGACATGCGCCCACCCTACACCCCGGCGGCCCGCGACGCCTGTCCGTGCGGCGATCTGTCCGGCCGCGGCCACCCGTTCCCCCGGGATCACGGGCAGGTGATGCATTGGAGCTGAAACCCCTATATGACGCGCGTTCCCCGTTTCTCCCCTCGACCGAACGCGCACCGTCATGTCCAGCCTCAAACAGATCCGCTCGACCTTCCTCGACTATTTCGCCGCCGATGGGCACGAGAAGGTCCACTCCGCGCCGCTGGTGCCGCAGAACGACCCGACCCTGCTGTTCGTCAACGCGGGGATGGTGCCGTTCAAGGACTATTTCACGGGTGCCTCGACCCCGCCGTACCCGCGCGCCACCAGCTCACAGAAATGCGTCCGCGCCGGCGGCAAGCACAACGATCTGGACAATGTCGGCTACACCGCCCGGCACCTGACCTTCTTCGAGATGCTGGGTAATTTCTCGTTCGGCGACTATTTCAAGGAACACGCGATCGATCGCGCCTGGAACCTGGTCACCAGGGATTTCGGCCTCGACGCCAAACGCCTTCTGGTCACCGTCTATATCGATGACGATGAGGCCGCGGCGATCTGGAAGAAGGTCACCGGCTTCGGCGACGACAAGATCATCCGCATCGCCGGCTCCGACAATTTCTGGGCCATGGGCGACAACGGCCCCTGCGGACCCTGCACCGAGATCTTCTGGGACTACGGCGACCACGTCCCCGGCGGCCCTCCCGGTTCGCCCGATGAGGACGGCGACCGGTTCGTGGAGATCTGGAACAACGTCTTCATGCAGTTCGAGAAGGAAAATGACGAGATCGTCCGTTCCCTTCCCAAGCCCAGCGTCGACACCGGCATGGGCCTCGAGCGGATCGCCTCGGTGCTGCAGGGCAAGAACTCGGTGTTCGACACCGACCTGTTCCAGACCCTGATCGCGGCCTCGGCCGATGCCACCGCGACCGATCCGAACGGCGCCATGGCCGCCAGCCACCGGGTCATCGCCGACCACCTGCGCAGCTCGTCCTTCCTGATCGCGGACGGCGTGACCCCGTCGAACGAGGGCCGCGGCTGCGTCCTGCGCCGCATCATGCGTCGGGCCATGCGCCACGCCCACCTGCTCGGTGCCGCCGATCCGCTGATGCATCGGCTGGTGCCGACCCTCGTCTCCGAAATGGGCGAGGCCTTCCCCGAGCTGAGACGTGCCCAGGCCTTCGTCGAGGACACGCTGAAGCAGGAAGAGATCCGCTTCCGCACCACCCTCGGCCGCGGCATGGGCCTTCTCGAGGACGCGTCGCGCGACCTCGGCGAGGGCGGCGTGCTGTCGGGCCAGACGGCCTTCACCCTCTATGACACCTACGGCTTCCCGCTCGACCTGACCCAGGACGAGGCCCGGCGCCGCGGCTTCACCGTCGACACCGACGCCTTCGACGCCGCCATGAACGAACAGAAGGCCCGCAGCCGCGAGCACTGGACCGGCTCGGGCCAGACCGCATCGACCGGCGAATGGCTGGCCCTGCGCGACCGCCTCGGCCCCACCGTCTTCACCGGCTATGACGCCGTCGACGGCTCGGGCGAGGTCCTCGCCATCGTGCGCGACGGCGCTGCGGTCGATGACCTGTCGGCAGGCCAGACCGCCGAAATCCTGTTCGACCAGACCCCCTTCTACGGCGAAGGCGGCGGCCAGGCCGGCGACAAGGGCGAGATCGAATGGACCGACGCCTCGGGCCAGCAGGGCTCGGCCACGGTTCTCGACGTCCAGAAGCACGCCGGCGACCTGTTTGCCCACCGCATCGAGGTGACCTCGGGCACACTCGCCATCGGTGCCCGGGCGCAGCTGCGCTCCAGCGCCCAGGCCCGCCTGACCACCCGCGCCAACCACTCGGCCGCCCACCTGCTGCACAAGGCCCTGGCCAATGTCCTCGGCGGCCACGTCGCCCAGAAGGGCCAGATGGTCGATGCCGAACGCCTGCGTTTCGACTTCAGCCACAACGCCCCCGTCACCGAGGACGAACTGGCCCGGATGGAGGATGAGGTGAACGCCGTCATCCGCCAGAACCTGCCCGCCGAGACGAAGATGATGGGCCCGCAGGAAGCCATCGCGGCGGGTGCCGTCGCCCTGTTCGGCGAGAAATACGGCGACGAGGTCCGCGTCCTGACGCTGGGTCGCGACCTCGCCCAGGCAGACAAGCCCTATTCGGTCGAACTGTGCGGCGGCACCCACGTCGCTCGCACCGGCGACATCGCCCTGTTCAAGATCGTGTCGGAGACCGGCATCGCCGCCGGCGTGCGCCGCATCGAGGCCCTGACCGGCGAAGCCGCCCGTCAGTTCCTGCTGGCCCAGGCCGGCGTGGCGAAGTCGCTGGCCCAGGGCTTCAAGGTCCAGGTCGCCGACGTCCCCGCTCGCGTCGAGACCTTGACCGCCGACCGCCGCGCGCTGGAGAAACAGGTCGCCGAGCTGAAGAAGCAGCTGGCCCTCGGCGGTGGCGGCGCTTCCGGCAATGCCGCGCCGGAGGAGATCAACGGCGTCAAGCTGATCGCCCGCGTCCTCGACGGCGTCGACGGCAAGGGTCTGCGCGGCGTGGCTGAGGACTTCCGCAAACAGGTCGGCTCGGGCGTCGTCGCCCTGATCGGCGTGACCGAAGGCAAGGCGGCCATCACCGTCGCCGTGACCTCGGACATGGCCGGAAAGGTCAATGCGGCCGATCTCGCCCGCGTCGCCGTGATCGCCATGGGCGGCCAAGGTGCCGGCGGCAAGCCGGACTTCGCCCAGGGCGGCGCGCCGGATGGGTCGAAGGCGGAAGAGGGTCTGGCGGCCGTGCGGACCGCGCTGGCCGGCTAGGCCTCGGGCCCGGCCTGCAGCGGGAGCGGCATCGCGGCTACGAACTCATCCGAGAACGGTTGACCGGGCGAGTGGGGTTCATCCCACACGTCGAACAGAAGTTCGGTCCGTTGGTAGACCTCGATGAGATCGCTGAAGACCTCAAGCCAGAGGTCATCCACGCCGGCGCTCTCCCACCAAACCTGGAACGTAGGCCAATAGCCGGGCCCCACGATCGGAGAAGGGCGACCAGTGGTCTGGAGCAGGATCACGAGGTCGGCCATCGCCGCTACCACAGCGGTCGGATATTCCGCCGGCCGGGCGGCTATGCAGTCGGCGAATTGACGTGCCGTTCGCTCCCAGTCGCTACCCGGCTGCTGCACGCCCGCCGCTTCGCTCAAGGCGCATCCGACGCCGTCTGCAGGTCCACCGCCGCCAGCTTCCAGTCGAACAGGCCGCGGCGCTCGAGGATCAGGGCCAGGTGGTCGTCCGGCTGCCCCCGGTCGGTCAGGGTGACGGCGAATTCGTCAAGGCTGCGATAGCCCCAGGCCTGATGGATGTCGTTGCCATCGGCCTCGTCCCCGGCCGGTTCGGGCGCAGGGCGGCGCGTAGGATCGGGGGCCTCGGCCGTGGTGACCATGTGGGCGACCACCTGCGGCGTGACCACCGCATCGACCGCCCCGGACAGGATCATCGGTGCCAGCATCATGCCGAGACCGCCGAGGCCGCTGTCGGCCACGCGCGGGTCGCGGCTCATCCGTGCCATCAGTTCGGCATTGAGCTCGGCCTTCAGGCTTTCCCGCAGCGACGGGAAGTCGACCAGCTTCTCGATCTTCGCTTCATCGCCGGCCTTGGCCGCCCGGATCAGGGCCTGCGCCGCAAGCACAGGCGAAGCGGCCCAGGCGATTCCGAACAGGGCCAGCGCCCCGGCGGCGACGCCGACAATCAGTGACTTCTTCATGCAACCCTCTGGCGTCGTAACGCCTCCTTGCCGCTACGGTTGCCCGAGTCGCGAAGGGCCGCCAAGGGGGGCCGCCGTCAGCCGCCTCGCGCTCCGCTCTTGCCGACCATCGGAACCGGCGGCGCTGTCGCCGGTGCCGGCACCGGCG
>Ga0187843_10000458_pt1 | contig 29589 bp, 32 predicted proteins | sample SpaLakP09_SKY_43_FD_134516 | JGI IMG/M metagenome (GOLD analysis project Ga0187843, IMG submission 134516) | Oligotrophic lake water microbial communities from Sparkling Lake, Wisconsin, USA - SP09_SKY_43 | ecosystem: Environmental > Aquatic > Freshwater > Lake | place: USA: Sparkling Lake... | reverse complement strand
TCAAAATGTGCGCCCAAAGTTTGAAGAAGATCGGACTTCAAAATCTGGGTAAGCGGTGGGTTCCCAACTTGGATGGGGCTGTTGGGGCTTGAGCCAAAAAGTTTGCCATTATATCGGTTTCAGGCGCTGTCCCAAAGCTTGGGCGCAAGCAAAGCCGCTGGCCCAGGCCCATTGGAAGTTGTAACCGCCCAGCCAACCGGTGATATCCACCACTTCGCCAATGAAATAAAGCCCTGGCTGGCGCGACTCCATGCTTTGCTGGGACAGCTCGGCGGTGTCCACCCCTCCCGCCGTCACCTCGGCTTTGGCGTAGCCCTCGGTACCCGCCGGCGTGAGCGTCCACTGGCTTACGGCCTGCGCCAATTGCTGCAAGGCTTTGTCGGGGGTGTCGGGCAGAGAGCGTTGCCAAGCGCTGTTTTGCGCCACCCAAGTGTCGGCCAAACGGCTGGGCAGCCAATGGCTGAGGGCGTTGACGACTTGTTTTTTTGACGACTGCTTAGCCTGTGACAAAGCAGCGGCGATGTCTGTTTGCGGCAATAAATCGAGTTGGATGGGGCTGCCAGCTTGCCAATAGCTGGATATTTGCAAGACTGCCGGCCCTGACAGCCCGCGATGGGTGAACAGCAAATCCTCCTCGAACACCATGCGCTGCTTGCCCGAGCCGGTGCTGATGTCCACCGGCAGCGACAACCCCGCCAGGGTCGCAAACGGCTGCCAATCGGCTGGGTTGAAGGTGAGCGGCACCAAAGCAGGGCGGGGCGTCACCACTTTCAAGCCAAACTGCTTGGCAAGGCGGTAGCCAAGGTCTGTCGCGCCAATTTTGGGAATAGACAAGCCGCCTGTGGCCACCACCACTGCCTTGGCTTGCACCTGAGCTTGGCTGGTTTGCGCGGTGTAGGCGTAAGGGGCTGCATTGCTGAAAGCCAAGCTTTGCAAATTGCAGGGCTGCCAGCGGGTGACCGTGCCCCCCATGGCGCCGGCCTCGCACTCGCGCAGCAGCATATCGATCAGGTCTTGGGCGCTGCGGTCGCAAAACAACTGGCCTTTGTGTTTTTCATGGAAAGCAATGCCGTGTTTTTGCACCAGAGCCACAAAATCGGCAGCGCTATAGCGGCTCAAAGCACTGCGAGCGAACTGCGGGTTCTCGCCTAAAAAATGTTTGTGTGGCGCGCGCGGGTCTATGTCTGTGTTGGTGAAGTTGCTGCGCCCACCGCCCGAGATACGGATTTTTTCGGCCAGCTTGGGGCTGTGGTCCAGCAGCAGCACTTGCAAGCCTTGTTGCGCTGCCACCCCAGCGCAAAACAAGCCTGCAGCCCCCGCGCCGATGATCAGCACATCCACCTGTGTCATGGCTGGTTCAAAAACGCCTCTATGTGTTGGGCCAATTCAAGCGGACGGTCGTGGTGCATCATGTGGCCCGCGTTGGCAATGGTCACACTGCGCACATCCTTCACCGACTTCAAACGTTGGTGGTACTCGGCCAAGGTGAAACGCCCCTTCCACCATTGGTCCATGCTGTTATCGCTGGCTTCCACATTCAACACGGGTGCGGTGATGCGTTGGTACATAGCCAAAATTTCTTCCACCCGAAACAAATGGGCGTTGGTGACTTTGTGTGCGGCGTGACCCAAAATTTCCCATTCGCCGTCGGGCCTAGCCCGCGCCCAGTGCTGCGCCAACCACTCGGCTTTATCGGTATCCAGCCGTGGGTTGGTTTTCATCAGGCGTTGCGCCACTGCACTGGCGCTGGGGTAGGTTTTCAAAGCTTTTTCGCCTTGGCGCAAAGCCTTCATCTCGTCCATCCATTGGGCGTAGCGAGTGGGGGCTTGCTCAGGCTGGGTGGCTGCCAGTCCAAAACCTTCTAAATTGATGAGGCGGCGTATGCGTGTGGGGCGAATGCCCGCGTACTGCATGACCACATTGCCACCCATGCTGTGGCCTAAAAGGTCTATAGGGCCTTCGGGCTGAAAGTGGTCAATCAGTGCGTCGAGGTCGGCCAAATAGTCGGGGAACCAAAAGTTATCTACCTCGCCGGGATGGGTCAGGCCATAGCCGCGCCAGTCGGGCGCGATGATGTGGCGGTCTTGAACAAGCGCGTCAATCACAAATTGAAACGAGGCGCTGACATCCATCCAACCGTGCACCATGAAGAGCGGCAGTTGTTGGGGGCGGGGCGTGCCCCATTCGCGGACGTGGTAGTTCATGTGGCGCAGCGGAACAAAGCTGCTGCGCGAGGGGCGTTGGACTTGGTACATTGCGCTCATCATAAGGACGTCTTGCATGACCACCCGTCACCTCTTGGACAACCACGCACACATGCTGGCGCAATTTCGCTGGCACGTGCCCACGCATTTCAACATCGCCCAAGCGTGTTCAGCCCGTTGGGCCAGCCACAGCCACAGCGCCAACCGCGTGGCGGTCATCACCCAACGTGCTGACGCGCCACCATTGACCCATAGCTTTGCCCAACTGCAAGTTGCTGCCCATGCCATGAGTCATGTGTTGGCCCAGCAAGGCGTTCAAGCGGGCGACCGCGTGGCGGTGGTCTTGCCCCAGCGTTTTGAGACGGTAGTGGCTTATATGGCGATTTGGCAAATGGGCGCGGTGGTCATGCCCTTGTCGCAACTGTTTGGCCCTGAAGCGTTGCAATACCGCTTACAAGATTCCGAAGCGGTGCTGGCGGTGGTGGACGCGGTGTCTTCTGCCACAGTGGCTGATTTGAAAAGTAGCTGTCCCGCGCTTAGGTGTTGCATTGGTGTGGACGTGGGCAGTGGGGATGTGGCTTTTGCTGCGCACGACCATGCGGCAACACAAGAGTGGCCGCTTCACCCAACTTCAGCCCATGATCCTGCTGTGTTGATTTACACCAGCGGCACCACTGGCCCACCCAAAGGCGCACTGATTCCCCACCGAGCGCTGATTGGCAACCTCACAGGCTTTGTGTGCAGCCAAAACTGGTTTGGGTTTTCAACCACTGCCCGTTCGCACTTTGACCACGTCGGTTTACCTCAGGGCAGCCATGCGGTGATGTGGTCACCCGCCGACTGGACATGGACCGGCGGCCTGATGGATGCCTTGCTCCCCAGCCTGTATTTCGGGCGGCCCATCGTGGCGTGGGCGGGACGGTTTTCGGCAGATTTGGCGTTTGGTTTGCTGCAGCAACACCGCGTCACCCACACGTTTTTGTTTCCCACCGCCTTGAAAGCCATGATGAAGGCCTACCCGCATCCAGCAGCGCAGTTTCAGTTGGACCTGCAAGCCATCATGAGCGCTGGTGAAGCTGTGGGCGACGCGGTGTTTGTTTATTGCCGCGATGAACTGGGCGTGACGGTGAATGAAATGTTTGGCCAAACCGAGGTGAATTACATCGTTGGCAACTGCGCCATGAATGGCGACACCGCTGACGGCGTGGGTTGGCCGGCCAAGCCTGGCAGCATGGGCCGCGCCTACCCAGGGCACCGTGTGGCAGTGATCGATGAGGATGGCGTGGAGTGCGCCGTCGGCGTAGCCGGCGACGTGGCTTTGCACCGTTTCGATGTGCACGGCGACCCCGACCCGATTTTCTTTCTCGGCTATTGGAACCAGCCAGATGCGACCGCGCGCAAATACACCGGTGACTGGTGCCGAACTGGCGACTTGGCCAGCCGCGATGCTGAGGGCTACCTCTGGTACCACGGGCGCGCCGACGATGTGTTCAAAGCCGCCGGTTACCGCATAGGGCCCAGCGAGATTGAAAATTGTTTGGTCAAACACCCAAGCGTTGCCAACGCCGCTGTGGTGCCCAAACCCGACGCTGAGCGCGGCAATGTGGTGAAAGCCTATGTGGTTTTGTCTGCCGGTTTTACGACCTCAGAAGCCTTGGTGCAAGAGCTGCAACAGCATGTGCGTGGCCTGTTGGCACCTTATGAATACCCCAAAGAAATTGAGTTCATTGCTGCCTTGCCCATGACCACCACCGGCAAGGTGCAGAGGCGAGTGTTAAGACTGAAGGAAGAAGAGAGAGCTGCAAGTATCAGGTTGACCAAGGGTTGATCACCTCGACACCCGCAGCTGAAAATGGCCCCGTATCTCGACTGGCAACAATGAATTGCTTGGCTGCCGCAATGGCGGCGATATAGCCATCTGTAGCAGGGAAACCTTGGCCTTTGGATTTGGCCCGCACGGCGAGTTGAGAGTAAGTCTTGGCTGCATCCAAATCGAAATTCAAGATTCGACCCTTGTACATCTCTGCCAGTCCTGCCACGGTGTCTTCGAGCCTGAGTTTTCGTTGACCCTTAGGCATTGCGGCAACACCAAACCACAATTCAGCGAATGTGATGGCCGACACAAACAGTGTTTCAGCGGCTTGTGCGTTCAGCCAATTCAAAACCATGCTGTTGGGCAGAGGTTTCATGGCTTCTGAAACTACATTGGTGTCTAGCAAAATCATTCGAAACGCATGGGTTCAGCAGCGATGCGTGGTCGAATTTCTTCCAAGGCTTCGACGTCTTTATTGGTCAAGCCCGCTTGCTTAGCCAAGGCAGACATGGCATCCCCCATCTTGATTCGATGGGGTGGATTTACTGCGTTCGCCAGGATTTGGCGAACCTCGGCTTCGGTGCTTTGGCCATGGCTTGCGGCTTGCAGTCGCAAGGCGCGGTGCACGTCATCGGGCAAATTGCGAACAGTTAGCATGGCCATAGCTTCACCTCCAGTGGTATGCAGTCATTGCATTCATTTTATACAAATGAATGCAATTTGCAATGCCCTAATCCCTGAGCGCCGGCAAACCCACCCCCGTCGCTTCAAAGCCACCATCGACCGCCACCACCTGGCCGGTGAGGTAGCTGGCGTCTTCGGAGGCCAAAAACACAATCACGCGACCAATCTCGGCTTCGCTGCCATAACGGTTAAGGGGAATCGCGTCGTGGTAGGCGCTGATGATTTCGGGGCTGTGCACCGCCATGGACAGCTTGGTTTTCACTGGGCCGGGTGACACACAGTTGACCCGAATGCCGTATTCGCCCAACTCCACCGCCTGCTGCTTGGTCATGTGTATGACCGCTGCTTTGGAGGTGCCGTAAGCCACGCGCAGAGTAGAGGCCCGCAGACCCGAGATAGAGCCGATATTGACAATGGCACCTCGGCTTTGGCGCAGAGCGGGGATGACCGCTTGCGAGCATAAGAACACGCCGTCCAAGTTGGTGCGCATCACGGTTTGCCAGCGCGCAAATGTGGTTTCTTCAATCGGACCGAAGTCGGCAACCCCCGCGTTGTTCACCAGCGCATCAATGCGCCCGGCCCAGCCAAGTACGGCTTGCACCATGGCGGCAACTTGGGATTCGTCAGACACATCGCAGTCCACAGGCAGCACGTTTTGCAGCGCCTGCGAGGCGCGGTGCAGCTCTTCGGTGTCGCGGTCGACCATGGCCACTTGGTAGCCCTTGGCCAAAAAAAGTTGGGTGGTGGCCAAGCCTATGCCGCGAGCGGCGCCTGTGACGATGGCGGTAAGTGGGGAGTTGCTTGTATTCATGGCCACATTCTCCGCCAAAGTCTTCTGATGGGCTGTCCTTGTTTATCGCCATCCCAGCCCACGTAAACTCTTTGCCATGAACACACTCAACCTCACCCCCGTTCGCTTGGGTCAAAGCGATTTGCACGTCACCCCCATCTGCTTGGGCACCATGACTTTTGGTCAACAAGTGGACGAAGCCACCAGCCACGCCATCATGGACCACAGCATGGAGCGCGGTGTGAATTTCTTTGATACCGCCGAGATGTACGCCGTGCCGCCCACCGCAGACACCTACGGCTTCACTGAAACCTATATTGGCAACTGGCTCTCCAAGCGCCCGGGCATGCGTCAAAAAATGGTGCTGGCAACCAAAGTGGCCGGCCCCTCGCGTGGCATGCCTTGGGTGCGTGCCGGTGAGGGAATGACCGCCGCCGATATTTTGGCCTCGTGTGACGCCAGTTTGAAACGCCTGCAAACCGATGTGATTGACCTCTACCAAATCCATTGGCCCGAGCGCCATGCGCCTGTGTTTGGCGTCATGTACTACGAGCCCAGCAAAGAGAGGTCTGTTACCTCCATCCACGAGCAGTTGGAGGCCATGAGCAAGTTGGTAAAGGCCGGCAAGGTACGCTACATCGGCTTATCCAATGAAACCTCTTATGGCGTGCATGAGTTTGTGCGTCTGGCCGAACAGCACAAGCTGCCTCGCGTGGCTGCTGTGCAAAACGTGTATTGCCTGATTAACCGTATTTTGGACAACGGTTTGGACGAAACCATGCACCGCTTGGACGTGTCCTTGCTGGCTTATTCCCCCTTGGGCTTTGGCTTGCTGACCGGCAAATACGATGCATCGGGATTCATGGGCGAGGGTGCGCCCAAAGAGGGTCGCATCGCCAAGTATGAAAGCATGCGCAAGCAGCGTTGGGGTCGCCCCGAGGCTTTGGAAGCCGCCCGTCGCTACAACGCATTGGCGCATGAAAACGGCATGACGCCTACGCAATTTGCGTTGGCGTTTTGCTACACCAACTGGCGCGTGGCCAGCACCATCATTGGTGTGACCTCCAAGGCGCAACTCGACGAAGACCTGAACGCTTGGGGCACCACGCTATCACCCGAGCTTTTGGCAGCGATTGATGCGATCCGCTGGGAGTTGCGCGACCCCGCCCTTTAAGCCATGGACATTCCTCTCGACATTTTGCATTCTGCTTTGGCGGTTGTATTGGCCTACCTCATCGGCTCTGTGTCCTTTGCTGTGGTTGTCAGCCGATTTATGGGCTTGGCCGACCCGCGCTCTTACGGCAGTCAAAACCCCGGAGCCACCAATGTGCTGCGCTCGGGCAACAAACTGGCCGCGGTGCTGACCTTGCTGCTCGACGGTGTCAAGGGTTGGCTACCTGTTTGGGCGGTGGTGCATGAAGGTGCCAGCTACGGCTTGGGTGCAGGCACGGTGGCCATGGTGGCTTTGGCAGCGTTTGTGGGTCATGTATGGCCGGTATTTTTTCGCTTTCAAGGCGGCAAGGGCGTGGCCACGGCTGCCGGTGTGTTGATGGGTATCGAGCCATTTTTGGGCTTGGCGACCTTGGCCACTTGGTTGATCGTGGCGTATTTTTCGCGCTATTCCTCGTTGGCAGCGCTGGCAGCCGCTGTGTTTGCACCTGTCTATTATTTTTTTGGCAACCATGTGGCTTGGTTTGCCGACGACCGCATATTGCTGGCTGTGGCCTTCATGAGCGCGGTGCTGATTTGGCGACACCAAGCCAATATCGGCAAGCTCATGCGCGGCGAAGAAAGCCGCATTGGTAAAAAATCGGGGTCAGATCCCAATTAATTTGGTTGACGCATGCCAACCACGTTGGGCTCGTTCTCCTCTCACTGCAGCAAAGCTGCAATGTTCGCGTCGACCCGACCCCACCATGTCCGGCATGCTTGGGTGCAAATTAATTGGGATCTGACCCCGATTAATCGCGAAAGTTGTCGAAGCTCAGTGGCAGTTCAGTGATGTCTTTGCGAATCAAGGCCATGGCGGCTTGCAAGTCGTCGCGCTTGGCGCCGGTCACCCTGATGGACTCGCCCTGAATAGCTGCCTGCACTTTGAGCTTGCTGTCTTTGATAATGCGCTGAATCTTTTTAGCGTCTTCGCTGGCAATGCCGTTGCGCACTTTCACCACTTGCTTGACCTTGTCGCCGCCCATTTTTTGCACATCACCTTTGTCAAGAAAGCGCACGTCCACATTCCGCTTAGCCAGCTTATTTCGCAAGATTTCGTCGATTTGCTGCAACTGAAAGTCGCTGTCGCCAATCAGAGTGACCTCTTTTTCTTTGAGTTCGATGGCAGCTGAGGTGCCTTTGAAATCGAAACGGGTACCGATTTCTTTGGCAGTATTGTCGACAGCATTTTTCACTTCAACCAAGTCGGCTTCGCAAACAGTATCAAAAGAGGGCATGGTTGGGACTTCAAGAGTTCAGGGTGCGACAATTCTCACATGATTATCGAGACCAACGTTCCCTTGCAGCAGCACAACAGCTTTGGCATCGCCGCCCGTGCCGAGAGACTGCTGCGCCTGCGCTCCATGGACGATGTACAAGCCTTGCTGGGCGACCCCGTGCTCAGCCGCGAGCCGCATTTCATTTTGGGCGGGGGCAGCAACATCGTGATCACCGGCGACATCAAGCGCTTGGTTATCAAGGTCGAACTCAAGGGCTGTCAATTTGTGTCTGAAGATGACAAAGCCTGGGTGGTGCAAGCCGCTGCTGGGGAGGATTGGCATGAATTTGTGGCTTGGACACTGGCGCAAGGCTGGCCTGGCTTGGAAAACTTGGCCCTGATTCCAGGCATGGTGGGAGCCTCGCCGGTGCAAAACATTGGCGCTTACGGCGTGGAACTGCAAGACCGGTTTGAATCCCTCGATGCGGTCGATTTACACACGGGACAGCACTTCACGCTTGACGCAGCGCAATGCGCTTTTGGCTACCGCGACTCGGTGTTTAAACATGCTGCCTCGGACAGCCGCGACCTGGGGTTGTTGGGTCGCGCACTCATCACCCAAGTGCGTTTTCGCTTACCCAAAAAATGGAAGGCTGAAATCAGCTATGCCGATCTAGAAAAAAAGCAGGCGCAAAAAGGTGTGGCCCAACCCAGCGCGCAACAGGTGTTTGACTGGGTCTGCGAGATACGACGCGCCAAGTTGCCCGACCCGGCCGTCATTGGCAACGCTGGCAGCTTTTTCAAAAACCCCACGGTAACCGCAGACCAATGCCAAGATATCATCGCGCGCGAACCTCGCTTGGTGCATTACCAATTGGCCGATGGGCGTTTTAAATTGGCGGCAGCTTGGTTGATCGATGCCTGCGGCTGGCGCGGCAAATCGGTGGGCAATGCCGCGGTCTACGAAAAACAAGCTTTGGTGATCGTCAACAAAGGCGGTGCAGCCCAGCCTTGCACAGGCGGCGAAGTAGTGACCTTGGCACAAGCCATTCAAACCAGCGTGTACGAGCGTTTTGGTATTCGCTTGGAGCCCGAGCCGGTGGTGGTATGAAAAGATTGTTTGCTCTTTTTGTGGTGTTCTGCAGCTTGCTCTGCCCACAGGCGATGGCGCAAACCTACCCCAGCAAGCCCATTCGCTTGATCGTGCCTTTTGCTGCTGGCGGCACCACCGATTTAATGGCGCGAATCGTCGCCGAGCCCTTGGCCAAGTTGCTGGGGCAAGCGGTGGTGGTGGACAACAAGGCAGGCGGAGGTGGCGTCATAGGCGCAGCAGAACTGGCGCGCGCCACAGCGGACGGCTACACCTTGGGGCTGGCCACAGCCTCTAGCACCTCGACCAATCCCGTTATCAACCCCAAAGTTTCCTACGACCCTTTGAAGGACTTTTCGCCCATCATCAACATGGCCGCCACACCTAATGTGCTGGCGGTTAATCCCGCATTTCCCGCCAAAGACTTTTCCGGTTTCTTAGCCGAGTTGCGTCGCAAGCCTGGGCATTACGACTTCGCATCCTCTGGCACGGGCGGTATCGGTCATTTGCAAATGGAGTTGTTTAAAAATCTGACGCAAACCTTTATCGTGCACATTCCCTATAGCGGCGGTGGTCCGGCTTTACGCGACACTGTGGGTGGGCAGGTGATGATTATTTTTGACAATCTACCCTCGGCCTTGCCGCACATCAAGGACAAACGGCTGCTGGCCATGGCGGTGGCCGCCCCGGAGCGACTGCCAGATTTACCTGGCGTTCCCACTTTCAAAGAGCTGGGCTTGGAGCCCGTCAACCGTCCTGCTTTTTACGGCATTTACGGCCCCAAGGCCATGCCCAAGGAGTTGGTGCAAAAGCTCAATGCCGCACTGCTGAAAGTGCTGCAAGACCCGGCGGTGATCAAGCGCATTGAAGCCACGGGGTCCAAGGTGATTGGCAATACACCAGAACAATTTGCACAGCAATTAAAGACCGAGTTCGAGGTGTACAAAAAGGTCGTTCATGCCCAAAAACTCCACCTCGACTAATCCCCACCCCTTGGTGGAAATTTTTATAGGTGCCCTGTGGCTGGAAGACGGCTTGTCGACCAACACCTTGTCAGCCTACAAGCGCGACATACAAGCTTTTGCCCAATGGTTAGAGGCGCAAACTTTGCAACTGGAAGTCGCTGGCGAACACGATGTGCAAGCTTATTTTGCCGATCAACACGCCCACACCCTAGCAAGTACAGCCAACCGGCGCTTGACTGTGTTGCGGCGGTTTTACCGATGGGCTTTGCGTGAAAAATACTTAAGCCTTGACCCCACACTGAAATTGCTTACTGCGCGGCAAGCCACGCGTTTCCCCCAAACCTTGAGCGAGGCCCAAGTTGAAGCATTGCTGGCAGCTCCGGATACCGAGACCGATTTAGGCTTGCGCGACCGTGCCATGTTGGAGTTGCTTTACGCCAGTGGTTTGCGCGTCAGCGAGTTGGTCGACCTGCCCATGCTCTCGCTCAATTTACGCGAAGGCGTGCTGCGCATCACCGGTAAAGGTAACAAAGAGCGTCTGGTACCTTTTGGCGAAGAAGCAGCGGACAGCTTGCAAAAATACCTCAACCTGTCACGCCCTGCGCTGCTGGGCAATCGCAACGCAATTGCGGTGTTCGTCACCCAACGTGGCGCGGCCATGTCGCGGGTGATGTTTTGGAAGCTCATCAAAAAATACGCCCTCTTGGCGGATATTCATGTGCCCCTGTCGCCGCACACTTTGCGCCATGCTTTTGCCACCCACTTGCTCAACCATGGTGCAGATTTGCGTGCGGTGCAAATGCTCTTGGGGCATTCAGATATTTCCACTACCACCATTTACACCCATGTGGCCAAAGAGCGTCTCAAAGCCCTGCATGCGCAACACCATCCTCGAGGCTAAGTGGATGAGGCTAGGGGTGTAGTTAAGCGTTGCGCCATCAGCCAGTCAATTTCCGCTTGTGTGAAACCCGCCGCCAAGCGCGCTGAGGAGTTGAAGGGGGGCTTTAAGCGCGGTGCGGCATGGTGCTGAACCAAGGCTGGGTAGTGACTTAAAGGGTCAAGGCCTTGCGCATCACACAGGTACCTGAACCAGTGGTTGCCTATTGCCACATGGCCCACTTCGTCACGCAAAATGGTGTCTAGCACCGACTGAAAAGCAGAGGCATGGGGTGAAGAGGACAACAATAATTTGGCCTGTATCAGCGGCGTGGCATCCAAGCCCCGCGCTTCCAAGGTGCGCGGCACCAAGGCCATGCGGGCGAGCACATCGCCAGCAGTTTTTTCGCACATAGACCACAAACCGTCGTGGGCGGCGAAGTCGCCATAGGCGCACCCCATTTGATTTAACAAGTTTTGCAGCAGCACAAAATGGGTTGACTCTTCATAGGCAACGCTGAGCCAGTCTTGGTAATAGTTGTGCGGCAAACCAGCGAAGCGCCATAGCGCGTCTAGCGCCAAGTTGATGGCATTGAATTCGATATGGCATACCGAGTGCACCAAAGCCGCCAAACCTTTGTCGGTGTGCACCGAACGCTGTGGCACGTGTTGCGGGTTTTGCAGCAGCGGTTTGTCGGGTCGACCTGGCGCCTTTTGGTTGGCGTCTTGCATCTGGGCTTGGGTATCCAAAGCCAGTGTGTCACGCTGGGCCCAAAGCAGTTGCACCGCCTGCACTTTGTCAGCGGCTTGGGTCTCGCACAATGCGCTGAAAGCGGCTTCTCGTAATTCCATCTCTACAATTGTAGAAACCTTAAGCGAACAACTACACCATGACTATTTATCAACTTGACGACCACGCCCCCCACATCGACCCCACAGCTTGGGTGGCAGACACTGCGCAAGTCATGGGTGCCATCACCTTGGAGGCCCACACCAGTGTTTGGTTTGGCGCGGTTTTGCGCGGCGACACCGAGACCATCCAGATAGGTGAAGGCAGCAATGTGCAAGATTTGGCGGTTATCCACGCTGACATTGGCTTGCCAGTGGTGGTGGGTAAACATGTGACTGTGGGCCACCAAGTGATGCTGCATGGCTGCACCATTGGTGACGAGAGCCTGATTGGTATTGGCGCAGTCGTCTTGAATGGCGCGCGCATCGGTCGCCATTGTGTGGTGGGTGCGGGTTCGGTGGTCACCGAGGGCAAAGAGTTTCCCGATGGCAGTCTCATCATGGGCACGCCTGCCAAAGTAGTACGTCAACTCACCCCTGAGCAAATCGAGGGCTTGCGTATGAGTGCCAAACATTACATACAAAACGCTTTGCGTTTCAAAAACGGATTGACAAAAATCGCATGAGCGAATTACATAAATTTTTATTTGAAGGTCTTCCGGTTCGCGGTGTCTTGGTGCGCTTGACCAACAGTTGGCAAACCGTGCTGGCCAAGCGTGCAGCAAATGCTGAAACCGGTGCTTACCCCCAAGCGGTTCGCGCCTTGCTGGGTGAAATGACCGCCGCTGCAGTGCTGATGCAAGCCAACATCAAATTCAATGGTGCCTTGGTATTGCAAATGATGGGCGAGGGTCCTTTGAAATTGGCGGTGGTGGAAGTTCAGTCGGATATGCGGTTTCGCTCGACCGCCAAAACCATTGGCGAAGTGCATGACGGCATGGGACTGGCCGACATGGCCAATCAGCGCAATCTGGGGCGCTGCGCCATCACCCTTGATCCCCTAGGGCGTCGCACTGGGCAGCAAGCTTACCAAGGTGTGGTGCCTTTGTATGATGACCAAGGCCAAGCGATCAAGCGCTTCAGCGATGTGCTGGCGCACTATATGTTGCAAAGCGAGCAACTCGACACCACCTTGGTGTTGGCCGCCAATGACGAAACAGCCGCGGGCTTGCTGATTCAACGCCTGCCCATGCATGGCGCTGCCAATTTGGCCGGCAAGCAGAGCATGGCTGATGAAGACCAGATTGGTCGAAATGAAGACTACAACCGCATTGCCATACTGGCGCAAAGCTTGACCAGCGATGAACTGCTCACTCTCTCAGCCGACAAAATCTTGCACCGCTTGTTTTGGCAAGAAACTCTGCGGCGCTTTGAGCCGGAATTGGGCGAAGACGCACCGCGTTTTGCTTGTTCTTGTAACCGCGACAGGGTCAGCAATATGCTGCGTGGCTTGGGTGAAGAAGAAGCCAACAGCATCTTGGCTGAACGCGCTTTGATCGAAGTGGGATGCGACTTTTGTGGTCAGCAATACCGCTATGACGCAGTTGACTCGGCTCAGTTGTTTGCCCAGCAACCCATACAGCCGCCTGGCCCTTCAGCCTTGCAATAAGCCCGAGAAAAGACGACGCTCGCAATCAGGATCGCTGCAGGTTTCGCATACCCCTTGCCAGCGCGCAGGCACTTCTTGGCACCCTATACCCTTGACTGACTCAGGCGGCAACAGCACCTGTAAGCACTGTGCCACCCAAGCCGCATCGCTTATCTGTATGACTTGAAAAGGCAAGCCCTGAGAAATAAGGATGTGTCGCCACACTGCTGTGCAGTTCTCATGAGGTTTACTTGAGAACAACACGATGCGATAGGGCAAAGGGGGTGGCGTCCACTCTTCAGGTTTGTCCGGTGTAAGTACAGAAAAACCCGTGAGCACAGGCGCTAAGGCTTGCGCCAAAACCGTTGTCAATTCTTGCATTCGGGGCTGTAAGAGCCCGAGCAAAACGATTTGCATTAAAGACTTATTTGGCTATTTGCACAAATATTTCGTTGGGCTTGACCATGCCAATTTCGCCGCGGGCACGCTCTTCCACCATCTCCATGCCGTCGCGCAAGTCGCGAAGCTCGGCACGCATGCGCTCGAGTTTAAGTTCGGCTTGGGAGTTTTGTGCAATTTGCGTTTGGTATTGCTGACGCAGTCGCCACACATCGGGGACGCTGCCACGACCCAACCACAGTTGCAGTTGAAAAACCACAAGCAGGGCCAGCAAAATGACAGGGACGGGACGACGCATATGTACTACTTCAGGTCGGTTTCAGGAGCGGAGATTGTAAAAAGCTCCACGGCCAGGATAGGTGGCGATGCTACCGAGATCTTCTTCTATACGCAATAGCTGGTTGTATTTGGCCATTCGGTCAGAACGGCTGAGCGAGCCGGTTTTGATTTGGCCGGCGTTGGTGCCCACCGCGATGTCGGCAATGGTGGAGTCTTCGGTTTCTCCCGAGCGGTGGCTGATGACGGCGGTATAGCCTGCTCGCTTGGCCATTTCGATGGCAGCAAAGGTCTCGCTCAAGGTTCCAATTTGATTGATCTTGATGAGGATGGAGTTGGCAATACCCTTGTCTATGCCTTCTTGCAAAATTTTGGTGTTGGTGACAAACAAATCGTCTCCCACCAATTGCACTTTTTTGTTCAAACGATCACTTAAGACTTTCCAGCCGTCCCAGTCACCTTCGGCCATGCCGTCTTCAATGCTGATGATGGGGTATTTGTCTGCCCAAGTGGCCAATTTGTCTGTCCATTGACCGGCGTCAAGCACCAAGCCTTCGCCGCTTAAGTGGTACATGCCATCTTTATAAAACTCGCTGGCCGCGCAATCCAAACCCAGCACAATTTGCTCGCCTGCGGTGAAGCCGGCTTTGTCGATGGCGTCCAAAATCATTTGAATGGCCGCTTCATGACCCGGCACATTGGGGGCAAAGCCGCCTTCGTCGCCCACAGCGGTACTCATGCCTTTGTCGCTCATGATTTTCTTCAAGGCATGAAACACTTCAGCGCCGTAGCGCAAGGCTTCGCGAAAGTTGGGAGCACCCACGGGGATGATCATCAACTCTTGCAGGTCGAGGTTGTTATTGGCGTGTGCGCCACCGTTGATCACATTCATCATGGGAACGGGCATTTGCATGCGCCCCATGCCGCCGAAATAGCGGTACAGCGGAAGCCCTGACTCTTCGGCAGCAGCTCGTGCCACAGCCATGGAGACAGCCAAAATGGCATTAGCACCTAGGTGGGCTTTGTTGTCTGTGCCGTCGAGTTCATTCAAGGTTTGATCAAGGAAAGCCTGCTCGCTGGCATCCAAGCCAATCACTGCTTGGGTGATTTGGTTGTTCACATGCTCCACCGCTTTAAGCACGCCTTTGCCGCCGTAACGTGCGGGATCCTCATCGCGAAGCTCGATGGCCTCGCGACTGCCAGTGGAAGCGCCAGAGGGCACAGCCGCACGGCCCATGATGCCGCTCTCCAATAAGACATCGCACTCCACCGTAGGGTTGCCACGGCTATCTAAAATTTCACGACCAACGATGTCGACGATTGCACTCATGTTCTGACTTTCTTCAAAAGAGCTAGGCGCAGGCTCACAAAGCCTGCAGGTTAAAAATCAAATGGAAAAATGGTTCTCAAGAAGTGGGCCTTGCTTGATGGCTTGGTCAATGGCGACCAAGCTCTCTAGCAAAGCTTTCATGTGTTTCAAGGGCACGGCATTGGGGCCATCAGACCAAGCCTCATTTGGCTTGGGATGGGTTTCCATGAACAGCCCCGCCACGCCAGCGGCCACGCCAGCCCGCGCCAGCACCGGCACCATCTCACTTGCGCCGCCACTGCTGGTGCCTTGGCCGCCTGGTTTTTGCACCGAGTGGGTGACATCAAACACCACGGGAGCGCCAGTTTTGCGCATCTCGGCCAAACTGGTCATGTCAGCCACCAAATTGTTGTAGCCAAAGCTCACGCCGCGTTCGCAGGCCAAGAAGTTGTCTTCGGTCAGACCCACTTCAACTGCAGCCGCCCGCGCTTTGTCGATCACGTTTTTCATGTCCCAAGGCGCGAGGAATTGCCCTTTTTTGATATTGACGGGTTTGCCAGATTGGGCGACTGCGCGGATGAAATCGGTTTGTCGACAAAGAAAAGCGGGGGTTTGTAAGACATCGACCACACTGGCCACCGTTTTGACTTGCGAGGCATCATGCACATCGGTCAACACAGGAATATTCAACTGACGACGTACTTCGTCCAAGATATGGAGTCCTGCGTCCATGCCCAAGCCACGCTGCGTGCTGCCAGAGGAGCGATTGGCTTTGTCAAAAGAGCCTTTGTAAATGAGAGGAATGCCAAGCGCCATGCAAATGTCTTTGAGTTGACCGGCCACCTCTAAAGACATCTCCAAACTCTCAATAGAGCAAGTGCCTGCAATCAGGAAAAAAGGCCTGTCCAGCCCAACATCAAAACCGCAAAGTCTCATGCCACCACTTTCAATTTTTTACGCTCACTTTGATAACTCAAAGCAGCTTCGATAAAGGCAATAAACAAAGGATGACTGTCCCAAGGGGTGGACTTGAACTCCGGGTGGAATTGAACGCCCATATACCAAGGGTGAACATTTTGCGGCAGCTCCACAATCTCAGTTAATTGTTCGCGTTGTGTCAAAGCGGATATGACCAAACCAGCTTGGCGCAGTTGGTCTAAGTAATTCACATTGGCTTCATAGCGGTGGCGATGGCGCTCACAAACATGGTCGCCATAGACCTGATGCGCCAAGGTGTGAAGCGCCACATTCGAGGTTTGGTCGCCTAGGCGCATGGTGCCACCCAAGTCGGAATTGAGGTTGCGGGTTTGCACCTTGCCATCGGCGTCTTTCCACTCGGTGATCAAAGCGATGACGGGGTGGGGTGTATCAGGCTCGAACTCTGTGCTGTTGGCATGGGTCAAGCCGGCCACATGGCGTGCATATTCGATGGTAGCCACTTGCATACCGAGGCAAATACCCAAATAGGGAACTTTGCCCTCACGGGCAAATCGGGCCGCACAAATTTTGCCTTCGATGCCGCGTTTGCCAAAGCCTCCGGGCACCAAGATCGCGTCAAAACGCGACAACTGGGCGATATTGGAAGTGTCCAGACTTTCTGAATCGATGTACTCGATATTGACTCTGGCATGGTGGTGAATGCCCGCATGGCGCAAAGCTTCATTGAGCGATTTGTAGCTATCGGACAGGTCAACATATTTGCCGACCATGGCGATGTGCAACTCAAACTGGGGGTTTTCAACCTCTTGCACCAAATCATCCCAACGCTTCAACGATGCGGGGGCTGTGTTGATGCGCAGTTTTTCGCAAATCAAGGCATCCAAACCTTGCTCGTGCAGCATGCGCGGGACTTTGTAAATGGTGTCTACATCCCACATGGAGATCACACCCCACTCTGAGACGTTCGAAAAGAGAGAAATTTTGGAGCGTTCTTCTTGCGGAATGGGACGGTCCGCGCGGCACAGCAAAGCATCGGCTTGGATGCCAATTTCGCGCAGTTTTTGCGCAGTGTGCTGGGTAGGCTTGGTTTTGAGTTCGCCTGCTGCTGCGATCCACGGCACATAGCTCAGGTGAACAAAAGCCGCGTTGTGCGGTCCCATGCGCAAGCTCATTTGGCGCACAGCCTCCAGAAAGGGCAGGGATTCGATGTCGCCGACGGTGCCGCCAATCTCAACAATAGCCACTTCAACTTCATCAGGGGTGCCCACACCTGCGCCGCGTTTGATGAAGTCTTGAATTTCGTTGGTGATGTGTGGAATGACTTGAACGGTGATGCCCAAATAATCGCCGCGGCGTTCTTTTTCGAGCACGCTTTTGTAGATTTGACCCGTGGTGAAATTGTTGGTACGCCGCATGCGCGTGGTGATAAAGCGTTCGTAGTGACCCAAATCAAGATCGGTTTCCGCACCATCTTCGGTGACAAAAACTTCGCCATGCTCGAAGGGTGACATCGTGCCGGGATCGACATTGATGTAGGGATCGAGCTTGATTAAAGTGACTTTGAGGCCTCGCGATTCAAGAATCGCAGCGAGGGAGGCTGAGGCGATTCCCTTACCCAGGGAAGACACCACACCGCCGGTGACGAAGACAAATTTGGTCATGTCGCGAGGGGAGGGCCTAGTCTCCCTAAAGGTGGTAATGCCAAATTATAGGGGCTCTGCTACATTGCGCCCCATGAGTGATCTGTCCAACAAACATATCGTGCTGGGATTGAGCGGGGGAATTGCCTGCTACAAAGCCGCAGAGTTGTGCCGCGCTTTGATCAAACAAGGCGCGACAGTGCAGGTGGTCATGACCGAGGCTGCTGCCCAATTTGTCACGCCTGTGACCATGCAAGCCTTGTCCAACCAAGCGGTCTATGTGTCGCAATGGGATCCACGCGAGCCCAACAACATGGCGCACATCAATCTCACGCGCAATGCCCACGCCATTTTGGTGGCCCCTGCCAGCGCAGACTTCATGGCCAAACTCTTGCACGGCCGCGCCGACGATTTGCTCAGCTTGATGTGCTTGGCCAGGCCACTGGACACGGTGCCCTTGCTGCTCGCGCCTGCAATGAACAAGGAAATGTGGGCGCATCCTGCGACGCAACGCAATATGGCTCAACTGCGCCAAGACGGTGCCATCGTCTTGGGTGTGGGCCAAGGCGATCAGGCCTGCGGCGAGGTGGGAGACGGTCGCATGCTTGAGCCCGATGAATTGCTGTATGAATTGACAGCCCTGTTTCAGCCCAAGGTGTTGCAAGGTAAAAAAATTCTCATCAGTGCCGGGCCAACTTATGAGGCCATGGATCCGGTCCGGGGCATCACCAATTTGTCCAGCGGGAAAATGGGCTTTGCCTTGGCGCGGGCCGCCCATGAAGCCGGCGCAAGTGTGCAACTGGTGGCTGGCCCCGTCAGCCTGCCCACCCCTTATGGCGTGGCGCGTACCGATGTACGTTCGGCGCTGGAAATGCATGCAGCGGTAATGGCACAAGTTGAACGCGCCGATATTTTTATCGCTACGGCGGCAGTGGCCGATTGGCGTCCCGCGCAGGCTGCAGCTGAAAAAATAAAAAAAGGCAGTGAAGGATTACCAAGCTTGGAGTGGGTAGAAAACCCAGATATCTTGGCCGATGTAGCTACCCACCCGCGCTCCCAAGCAGGGAATTTGTATTGCGTGGGCTTTGCCGCCGAAACCCAGTACTTACAAGCCCAAGCGCAAGCCAAACGTGAGCGCAAAGGCGTGCCATTGATGATCGGTAATTTAGGCCCGGCTACTTTTGGTCAGAACGACAACGCGTTGCTGGTCATTGATGAGCAGGGGGCCAAAGAGTTGCCCAGGGCTTCAAAGTTAATCTTGGCGCGACAGTTGGTCGCTGACATTGCCATGCGTATCAGTACAAAGACAAAAGGGCAGTTATGAAATTGGATGTGAAGCTGATGGACGAGCGCTTGCGCGAGATGCTCCCCAACTACGCCACCCCCGGCAGCGCAGGCTTGGACTTACGCGCATGCTTAGACCAATCGCTGACCTTGCAAGCCAATGCGTGGCAATTGGTGCCCACCGGCATGGCGATTCACTTGAAAGACCCCAACTACGCTGCGCTCATCTTGCCTCGGTCCGGTTTAGGGCACAAACACGGCATTGTTTTAGGTAATTTGGTGGGGCTGATTGACAGCGATTACCAAGGCCAACTCATGGTCAGCGCATGGAACCGCAGCGACGTGGCTTTCACCATCGAGCCCATGGAACGCATTGCGCAACTGATCATCGTCCCCGTGGTTCAAGCCCAATTCAATCTGGTCAATGATTTTGATGTTGCAACCGAAAGAGGCGCTGGTGGCTATGGCTCCACCGGCAAGCAGTGAAGTTTTTAGTGCAAGGTATCGTTACCGGGCAAAATAGGCAAGGCAAAAAAACCTGAACCGCAGGTGCCGTGGGTTTTCTCTTGTTGGGTGGGCGCTCGCACACCCGTGATGGTGAGAGAAATTCGCAAAGCCATGCCTGACAAAGGATGGTTGCCATCAATAACAATATGTTCTGGGTAAATATCTGTCACGGTATAGATCACATCTTTGGGTACATCAGAGCTGCAGGCCGGTGGTAAGGCATGTCCCTCTATGGTCATACCTTCTTCGAGTTCAGCAGGAAACAAGTGGCGAGGCTCTAAAAAAATCAACTCTTCGTTGAAGTCACCAAAAGCTTCTTCGGGTTCTAAATGCAAATCCAGTTGATCGCCCACTTGGTGCTCTTGCAAAGCCAATTGGATTTTGTCGAGTAAATCATGGCCCCCAAGGTAAAACTCCACGGGGTCATCGAGTTCATCCAAAATTTGACCTTGGGCATCTTTCAGCACCCAGGTCAGGGCGACAACGCAGTCTGGTGTTATGTTCATGGGGCGGAATTGTCGCAGTTTGGAGAAACGTCTTGAAAAAGCCATTGCCACACCCCTTATTGGGCACCTTAAGCGCAGAGACTTTCATGCGCCGCTATTGGCAAAAAAAACCTTTGCTGATTCGCCAAGCAGTGGCGGGCATAACGCCGATGTTGAGCCGGCAACAGTTGTTTGCTTTGGCTGAATCTGAGGATGTAGAGTCACGTTTGGTCATTCAAGACAGCACAAGCGGGCATTGGCACATGCGTTCGGGCCCGATGGGGCGGCGCAGTTTGCCCAGTTTGAAACAAAGCCATTGGTCTTTGTTGGTGCAAGGCGTTGATTTGCATAACGATAGCGTCGCAGCCTTGCGCGATCAATTCCGCTTCATTCCTGATGCCAGGCTGGACGATGTGATGATCAGCTATGCCAGCGACCAAGGTGGTGTGGGGCCTCACTTTGACAGCTACGATGTGTTTTTGCTGCAAGTTCATGGTCAACGTCGCTGGCGCATCAGCCAACAAAAAGACCTCAGCCTGCGAGATGACAAGCCTCTCAAAATCTTGCGTCATTTCAAAGCTGAACAAACTTGGGTGCTCGAACCGGGCGACATGCTTTATCTGCCACCGCATTGCGCCCATGAGGGTGTGGCTCTGGGTGAATGCATGACTTACTCGATGGGCTTTAAGGCGCAAAGCCCTGAGGCAATAGCGCAAGAATTGTTGCCTCGAATGGCTGACTTGCAATCCTTTGAAGCCTCTGCTTTGTACCGCGATCCGCACCAACCCGCCACCCTGCATCCAGCGCGAATTCCCGAGCAGCTACAAGTTTTTGCGCATCAAGCCCTGAAACAAATATTGCTTCAAAAGCATGCCAGCCAGCTTGCTTTGGGTGAGTGTTTGAGTGAGCCTAAAGCGCAGGTTTGGTTTGAGGCGCAAGCCAATCAAGATATAAGCTCAGGCGTGGTTTTGGATAGAAAAACCAAAATGCTTTATGACGATCGCTGCATTTATATCAATGGTGAAAGCTGGCGATGTGCGGGTGCTGACGCCAAAGCCTTGCGCCAATTAGCAGACAAAAAAATTCTCAGTTCTAAGCAAATTCAAATAGCCAGCACTGTGCTTTCAGAACTTTTGCAAAACTGGTTGCAAGCCGGTTGGCTGCATGTGATGTGTGCTGAAAAATAGTCTGCAAATGTATTTATAGGAGTCATACGGGAATTCACCTATAATAAACAGCTGAGTTGAAGGAGCTTGTGTCCATTGGCTCGGTCGCATGTTGAGGTTCAGGCCAAGGCATGTGGCATCCCTCGAAATCTCTCGAACCTATTTTTAAGGAATCCCCATGAAAAAATCACTCCTCTTGGCAACTTTATTGGCTGCTGCTTTGGTCGCTTGCGGTAAAAAAGAAACACCTCCTGCACCTGCTGCTGCTCCCGCACCTGCTGCTGAAGCGCCTGCTGCTCCCGCACCTGCACCTGCTACAGAAGCCGAGAAGAAGTAATTTTTTGCTTCGATCTCAAGCCACCTTTGGGTGGCTTTTTTTTGTCCTAAGATTCCTGCATGACTATCTTGAATTCCGATTCCAGCCCTGTTAATTCAATTGCCAGAAGCCAAACCTTGGGCGACGTACTGCGGCGAACCGCTCAACGCTTTCCCGAAAAAACAGCCATTGTTTGCGGGCAAAACCAATGGAGCTATGCCCAATTTGATGCGTTGGTGAACCGTTTGGCTGTGGGTTTATTTGCAATGGGTATCCAAACGGGCGACCATGTGGCGATGTTGGCGCGCAACTCCCATGGCTTTGCCGCGATGCGTTTTGCTTTGGCCCGAACAGGTGCTGTTTTGGTTCCCATCAACTTTATGCTCAAAGCCGATGAGGTGGCTTACATTCTTCGACATGCACAAACGCGGGTGTTAGTGACTGACACTGAGCTCACGACCTTGTCCCAAGCTGCTGCAGCGATAGATACCCAAGTGGGCGAGTTCATTTGGATACCTTCGGAAGAGGACACGCTGCCAAGCCCTGGCATGCACAACTTTCATACCTTGGCAGCCGCTGAGGGCGTTTTGCCGCCGCCAGCTTTTTCAAGCACCGATATTTTGCAAATTGTTTACACCAGTGGCACCGAGTCAAGTCCCAAAGGAGCCATGCTGACCCACGACGCGGTGTTGTGGCAATACGTGAGTTGCGTGATCAATGCTGAAATCCATACAAATGATTTGGCCTTGCATTCGTTGCCGCTTTATCACTGCGCTCAATTGGATGTTTTTTTCGGGCCAGCGGTTTATATGGGCAGCACCAATATCATCACAGCCAAGCCCACACCAGAAAACCTGTTGCCCTTGATCGAGCGCTTTGGCGTCACCAGTTTCTTTGCGCCGCCTACCGTTTGGATTGCTTTGCTGCGCTCGCCTTTGTTGGATGCGAGCAAACTGTCATCCTTGGCCAAAGGTTATTACGGCGCATCAATCATGCCAGTGGAGGTATTGCGTGAACTGGCCTCGCGTTTGCCAGGTGTGCGTTTATGGAATTTGTACGGACAAACCGAAATTGCACCCTTGGCCACTTTGCTGGGCCCTGAGGACCAATTGCGTAAACCCGGCTCCTGCGGCAAAGCGGTGATCCATGTGGAAACCCGCGTGGTGGACGAAAACATGAACGATGTTCAAGCCGGAAGCGAGGTGGGCGAAATCGTCCACCGCTCGCCCCACCTCATGCTGGGTTACTACAAGGACGAAGAGCGCACACGGGCCGCTTTTGAGTCGGGATGGTTTCACAGTGGTGACTTGGCCACCATTGACGAAGAGGGCTTCATCACCGTGGTTGATCGTAAAAAAGACATGATCAAAACCGGTGGCGAAAATGTTGCCAGCCGAGAGGTGGAAGAAATGATTTACCGCCTGACAGCCGTCAGTGAGGTGGCGGTGATTGGTTTGCCAGACCCTAAATGGGTAGAAGCAGTCACTGCGGTGATTGTGGTCAAGCAAGGCCTTGGTTTGGCTGAGGAAGATGTGATGAAGCATTGCCAGCAGCACATGGCTGGCTTTAAATGCCCTAAGCGAATTATTTTCACTGACGTCTTACCTAAAAATCCCAGCGGCAAATTACTTAAGCGAGAACTGCGGCAACTCTATGCCTGAAGGTTCGTGAATAGGCTTAATGCACCGTATACCAAGGCGTGCCTAGCAAGGGATCGGCAACCGGTATGTCATCAGCGCTACAACCGATGGCTGCAGATAAAACCATTTGCGCTAGATCGGGTCGGTTATTGCGCTCACTTAAATGCGCCGCCACCAGCAGGTTCAGACCGTCGTGACACAAGGCGCTAGCGAGTAGGGCTGATTCACTGTTGGACAAATGCCCTAAAGGTCCAGCAATGCGTTTTTTCAAAAAACTCGGGTAAGCCGATTGTGCTAGCAATTCGCTGTCATGGTTGCATTCCAGCAGCAAGGCTTGGCAATCCTTTAAAGCCTGCACCACATGGTTGCTGCCGTGTCCTAAATCAGTCACAACACCCAAACTGGTGGCACCATCACTGCAACGAAGTTGCAGAGGTTCTCTGGCGTCATGCGGAACAGTAAAGGGCTGCAGCTGCAAACTGCCAAGGCTCAGGGTTTGTCCATCTTTGACAAACTGCAGTTGTTCGCTGGGCAGTCCCCAGTCCAGAACGCCGCTGGCCAATGCGGTTCCCTTGCTCATCCATACTTGCAAAGCAGAGCGTTTGGCCAGTTGTTGGGTGTGACCAATGTGGTCTGCGTGTTCGTGCGTAATAAACACAGCGTCGAGATCTTCCAGAATTAAATCCGCCATGGCCATTCGACGCGACAACTCTTTCACGCTCAAGCCGCAATCGATCAGTAAGCGAGACACCAAGGTGCCGCAACGCGCCTCCACCAGGGTGGCGTTACCAGCGCTGCCACTGCCCAGATTTTTGAACCTCAGCACTTAATTACTGTAATTCTTTGACCAGCAACTGTGCAATTTTTTGCGCGGTGGCCGATGCGTCAGGCTGGCCAGAGGCGTTCAAAATAGAAATGGTTGAGGAGGCGTTGTTGGGGCTGATGATTTTCAGACGGTACTGCTGAGGACCCAAACTGTTCTTGGATGAACTGAACAACTTACTGAAAAAGCCTTCTTCGGTCTCATCCGGCATATCCACATAACGCACAAAGTAGATACCTTGCTTGCGGTCGCGGTCTTCTACAGTGAAACCATTTCGGTCAAGCAGGACACCCACGCGACGCCAAGCCACATCAAAGCCTTGGTTGAAACTGACTGCGGGCTTGCCATCTATGCTGATGAGTTGGCTGGAACTCTTAGCGACGCCGCCTTCAAAAGCCTTGGTGTTATCAGCTGTGGTGGGTGCGAGTCTGAGCATGAGCCGACGTAGAAACTCTTTTTCTAGCTCGGGGTCATTGGCCCTGGGTTGCCATACCGTGCTTCTGGAAAGTTTGTCTGAGTAAACCTCGATCATGCCGCGGTGCACCACATACAACTCGGTATGGTTGGACTCGGTGCGGTCTAAACGGATACGGAATTTGTCGCGCTCGCCGGTGGAATACAAACCATCGAGCACTTTGCCCAAATTGCGCCGAACAAAGTCTTGTGGCAATTTGGCGCGGTTTTCTGCCCACTCGGTTTCCATCACGCCTATGGCTTGTTCGTCTCGCAACATAGTGAAGCCTGATTCTTTCCAAAAATCGCGCACTGCAATCCACAAATCTTCAGGGGGGCGCGCGATTTCAAGCCACATTTGGTTTCCAGAGCGCTTGACTTGAATATCAGCCAAGGCCAAGGGGCTGGTGAGAGGTCCTGAATCTGGGTTTTTCAAGCCACCAAGTTCATTGGCGCTGATAGTGCCGCCGGGCACATCAAAGCGTTTGTTGCGGTTGATTTTGCTTAAATCAGGAGGAACCTCCAGTGAGCTCGCAGGCGGGGCCTCGGTTTGATTTTTGTAATTGACCTTATCGGTATCCATGACTGAGCCACAAGCGGCCAAGCAACAGACCCACATCATCAGACCTAAGCGGTGAAAAACAGCAGATTTCGTTTGTTGCATTACAGAGTGTCCTTTGGGGCAATCAAATCAAGCCACAGCTGCGCATCGCATTTTCCAACGGTGCTTGCAAGTGTGGGCTAAGGGGGGTCAGGGGCAAGCGCAAGGCAGGACTGCAAAGCCCCATGCGCTGGGCTGCCCATTTAACGGGAATGGGGTTGGATTCGGTGAACATATTTTTATGCAACACCAACAATTGTCGCTGCAGGGCCATGGCTTGTTGCGCATTGCCCGCGATAGCGGCAAGACACAATTCATGCATCAGTTTGGGAGCGATGTTCGCTGTGACGCTGACATTTCCATGACCGCCGCACAGCATCAAAGCCACTGCCGTGCCGTCGTCACCCGAATAAATGGAGAAGCCTTTAGGGGCATCATGAATCAGCCATTGAGCACGTTCGATGTTGCCAGTGGCTTCCTTGATGCCAATGATGCCGTCAATTTGCGCCAAACGCATCACAGTGTCGTGCTGCATATCGGCAACGGTTCGGCCAGGTACGTTATACAAAATCATGGGCAAATCAACTGCTTCGGCGATGGCGCGAAAGTGCTGGTACTGGCCTTCTTGGGTGGGCTTGTTGTAATAGGGGACCACTTGCAGTTGGCAATCTGCGCCTACTTCTTTGGCGAAACGGGCCAACTCAATCGCTTCAGAGGTCGAGTTGGCGCCACATCCCGCCATGATGGGTACTCGCCCGTTGGCTTGCTCGACAGATACACGGATGATTTCACAGTGCTCTTGAACAGACACGGTAGGCGACTCGCCGGTGGTACCCACCACGCCAATGCAGTCTGTGCCTTGTTCAATATGCCAATCTATGAGTCGACGCAAAGCTGGGTAATCAACGCTGCCGTCTTCGAGCATTGGCGTGATCAAGGCCACGATGCTTGCACGTATGGGTTTCATTTAGGCTGGTATGACAATAAGGTTAAGGCTGTCATTCTAGCTTTTCCCTGTTGCATCAGAGCTGCCTGCATAGCGTGTTGTGCGCGCCTTGTCGGCGAGCACAGCAACAATGCGTTGAACATACCTATCAGGTGAATTCAAAAACACATCTTCATAGGCCACGATTCGCATGTGTTGGCAGATTTGCAAGAGTTCCCCATGCTTTAGTAAGAACTCTTCTCTGGAGGGCTTGCCAACAGTCTCATTTCCTTGTGCAAAGGTTTCGTAAATCAAAACCCCATGGGGTTTGAGGCAGGCCAGTACATCTGCAAAGCTTGGACGCCACAAATAATTCGTGACAAGCACTGCATCGAACTGTCGTCCCGAAACAGGCCAAGAGCCGTTTTCCAAATCAGCGCATAAAACCTCGCCGAAAGAATTGGCAATGTTCAATGCATTTTCATCTCGGTCCACACCCAGCACATGAAAGCCTTTGGCTTGCAAATACTGCATATGCCGGCCACTGCCACAAGCCACATCCAGTACGTGTGCTTGGGCGGGAATCAGGTGCGCCCAGCGCATCAGCCAAGGCGAGGGTGCTGGTAAAGGTGGGTGTGTCAAATCGATGTGGGGTGAAATTCTTTTTTCACGGCTTTGAGCACCTTGTGGTCGACCAACCAAGGCGCAATGAGTTTGAGCCAGCGCCCGATTTTGCCTTGCGCGGTCATGACCACTTCTCGCCGACGGCGAACCATGGCGTAAATGATTAATCTTGCGCAGTCTTTCACCGGCATGGCTTTGTCTTCATGCAAGCCGCTGACGCCAGCGGTTTGACCTTGGGCGTTGAGGCCATGGACGCGGATATTGGTGGCCACCACACCAGGGTAGGCGATGGTCACACTCACGCCGGCGTCTTTCACTTCAGCACGCAAGGCTTCAAAAAACCCCGTCATGGCAAATTTGCTGGCGCTGTAAGCGGTTCGCCCGGGGACACCCACCAAGCCCGCCAAAGACGATACCGCCACGATACGGCCATGACTTTGTTTCAGGTAAGGCAATGCGGCATGGGTACAGCAGACCGCCCCCCATAAATTGACCCGCATCAATTCTTCATACCAGCTGAGATCTTGGGCATTCACGTCTTCAAACAAAGCATGGGCAGAAACGCCCGCGTTGTTGATCAAAATATCCAAGCTACCCAACTGATTGACGGTGGTTTCTACCAAGTGACGACACTGTTGTTCATCGGTGATGTCGGTGGGCATGATCAGGGTACGCGCACCCATGGCCATGCAGTCTGCAGCCACGGATTGCAAGCGCGCTGCGTTGCGTGCAGCCAGCACCAGCATGGCTTGTAAGCCATGTCTGCGGGCGAGTTGGCGTGCCAGTTCAGCGCCTATGCCGTCTGATGCGCCAGTGATGATGATGTTGGGCATTTAAAAACACATCCACAGTTGATTGGCCACCAGCACAGCAAACTCTGGTTGCAAGTACAAACTGAACACCCAAGCCACAAGGCCTAAGGCAAGAAGCCAACCCAGCGCGATGGATAAGGAATGGTTTTTCATGCGGCTGCAGGCGCGCGGGTAATTGCCGCTTCGCGCACAGGCAGGTTGATGAGGGTGGCGAAGAGGCTCAAGGCGATGGTGAGGTACCAAACTTGGTCATAGCTGCCGGTGCGGTCGTAAATCAGTCCACCCAGCCACACCCCTAAAAAGCTGCCCACTTGGTGGCTGAGAAAAACAAAACCACTAAGCATGGACAGATGTGAAACACCAAAGATTTGTGCGATCAAGGCATTGGTGACGGGGACGGTGGAGAGCCACAACAAGCCCATGCTGGCCGCGAAGATGTAAACGCTTAAAGGGGTGATGGGCAAGCTGATGAAAATGGCAATAATGATGCCGCGTGCCAAGTAAATACCCGACAAAATTTTGTGTTTAGCAACCACTTGTCCCAGGCTGCCAGCAGCATAAGTGCCAAAAATATTGAACAAACCAATGAGTGCCAAGGCGGTGCTGGCAAGCTGGGGTGACATGCCTTGGTCTTTCAAGAAGCTGGGCAAATGCACGCCAATAAACACCACTTGAAAACCACACACAAAATAGCCCGCCATCAACAGCTGAAAACTGCGGTAACCAAAAGCTTCGCGCAAAGCCTGCCAAATGCTTTGGCGGCGCAGCGGTACTTGGCCAGTGGCAAATCCGTGTTCACGCAGCCCCAAGCTCAAGGGCAAAATGATCAAAACGCCCACGGCCAAGATGACCAAAGCTTGTTGCCAACCCCATTCAGTGATCAACATGGACTCGGTGGGCACCATTAAAAATTGTCCAAATGAACCTGCTGCAGACACCACGCCCATGGCCCATGAACGACGCTCAGGCGCAATATTGCGGCCAATCACGCCAAACACCACGGCAAAAGTGGTGCCCGCTTGGGCCGCGCCTATCATCACGCCGGCGAACAGCACAAGGGAGGCGGGACTCGCGGCATGCGCCATGCCAAACAGGCCCAGTGCATAAGCCAATGCGCCAACGATGATGACGCGAAAAGCACCGTAACGGTCGGCCAGCATGCCGGAGAAGACGCCAATCAAGCCCCAACTGATGTTTTGCACGGCGATCGCCATGGCAAAGTCTTCACGGCCCCAGCCCATGGATTGCGTCATGGGTTGCATCCACAGGCCAAAGCCGTGTCGAATGCCCATGGCGATGCTGACGATCAAAGCGCCGCAGACAAGGACTTGCCACATAGGCAGGTTTTTGGGTGTTTGGGTCATGGATTGACTGTAACGATTTTGGGTTTCATGATGAAAGAGTCACGGCCTCACTGTGGTTTTGTCCAGTGGTGTCATATGGTTTGTCTACAATCGCGCCCCATGGCCACCAAACAACCCGAATATTCCGAAGGCTCGATACGCGTTTTGAAAGGCTTGGAGCCGGTCAAGCAGCGCCCGGGCATGTACACCCGCACTGATAACCCTTTGCACATCATCCAAGAGGTGATCGACAACGCGGCCGATGAAGCGCTGGCCGGCCACGGCAAAAAAATCACGGTGCAACTTCACAGCGACGCCTCCATCAGTATTGAAGACGACGGTCGCGGCATCCCGTTTGGCATGCATCCCGAAGAGAAAGCGCCGGTGATCGAATTGGTCTTCACCCGACTGCATGCGGGCGGCAAGTTTGATAAAGGCAAAGGCGGTGCTTACAGTTTTTCGGGTGGTTTGCACGGCGTGGGCGTGAGCGTCACCAACGCTTTGGCCAAGCGAATGGAAGTCACCTCTTACCGCGAAGGCCAGGTGGCGCATCTGGTGTTTTCAGGCGGCGACGTTGTGGAAAAACTCCAGCTGCGAAAACATGAAGCAGGCGAGCGCCGCCAAGGCACGGTGGTGCGGGTGTGGCCGGACGCCAAATATTTCGAGTCTGCCAACCTGCCTTTGCAAGAGTTGATTCACCTCTTGCGCAGCAAAGCGGTATTGATGCCCGGCGTCAGCGTCACCTTGGCGCAAGAAAAAAACAAAGACAGCCAAACCTGGCTATACAAAGGGGGCTTGAGCGACTACCTCACCCAAACCT
>Ga0187843_10000457_pt1 | contig 29606 bp, 37 predicted proteins | sample SpaLakP09_SKY_43_FD_134516 | JGI IMG/M metagenome (GOLD analysis project Ga0187843, IMG submission 134516) | Oligotrophic lake water microbial communities from Sparkling Lake, Wisconsin, USA - SP09_SKY_43 | ecosystem: Environmental > Aquatic > Freshwater > Lake | place: USA: Sparkling Lake... | reverse complement strand
GGTTATTTGTCTAACCTGCACATCCTGGACAAAGAAACCTGGACCCTGGACGATGTCACATTCATTGGCGGCACCTTGTGGACCGACATGAATCAAGAAGATCCTGAGACACTGGCACACATCCGCAGAATGATGAACGACTTTCGCTGTGTTGCCAACAGCAAGCGTATGGTAAACCGCAAGGTACCCGTATACAAACAGAATCCCGATTGGACCGAAGACGGCAAGAATGGCAGTAAGTATCTTACCCAAAAGATTGGCGAGATCGAATCCATGATTGAAATTGGACACAAGTTCAAACAAGAAGCCAGTACGTTTTCACCTGAAGATGCTGTGGTTGAACATAGAGCCATGTTTGACTATGTGCGTACCATTGTAGAAGGACGGTTCGATCAAAAGTTTGTGGTGGTAGGGCATCACGCACCCAGTAGACAAAGTACACATCCTCGGTACAAGACTGAAACCATCATGAATGGTGGCTACAGCAGTTCCTTAGATGAGTACATACTAGATCATCCGCAGATCAAGCTGTGGACACACGGACACACTCACGAAGACTTTGACTATCTGATTGGTAGTACTCGAGTGGTATGTAACCCACGTGGTTACATCAACTATGAACCCCGTGCAGATAATTTTAAACTTGTAACAGTGGAGGTATAATGGCCAGTAGAACACATTATTGGAGTTGTAGTGGATTTGCTGACTGGCTTCGCGGCACTGCCAAGCCCAGTGCCGAAACTGGCCAAGGTTGGCGCGACTGGCGCAGACTGGCCAAAAGTACATATCCTGTGCGTTATTGGTTAGCCGAAGAAGGACTGGACCATGTTCAAAAGTTTGTGTATTGGATTCCAGATCAGTTGTATGCCATCAAGTACTACATCAACAATCGTTGGATCAGCCGCACTCATAGTCTCACAGCACACCCCAGAGATATCAAGCCAGGGCAATGGCAAGATGTTGGCAATCGTTTCCTTCCTTGTCTTTTCAATGAGCTGGTGGACTTTGTTGAGCTTGAGTTGGCCTGGTGGCACCTGGTGTGGGAAGGCAAAGAAAAACGTGTCAAGTACAATGCACCCTGGTGGCGCTTTGGTTGGTGGAACGTGCGCCTGTGGCGCTGTGCTCAGGCTGGCATCGACAATCTAGAATGGCAGGCCGGTCTTGTGCAAGACAAAGATTGGGGACTAGAAGAAACTGATCCTGAATTTGGCAAGCCTACTTCACAGGCACAAAATGCCTTGGAAATGCTGGCACTGTATCGTTGGTGGACTGTGACTCGTCCGGCTCGTCCCGAACCAATGAAGGTCAGCGGTTGGTCGGACTACTGTGATCGTCGACGTGCTGCCAATCCCGACGATTGGCTCTTTAGTGACAGTGAAGACAAGGAAGACACTGGTCCCATGATGGATGAAATGCACCGGCTAGAGGCTGAATATGAAGCCGAAGATGAAGCCATGATGATTCGACTGATCAAAATTCGCAACTCACTTTGGACTTGAACATGACAGAATTTATCACAGAGTTTGTTTCGTTCTGTCTGCAGATCCTGTTCTGGACCGTAGTAGTACAATTGGTATTGAGATTTCTTGTTCGCATCAATCAGATATCTCAGGCTGAACAAGACGATTTGGTCAAACGTGTAAAAGATATCATACATCAGGTCCAAGTAGAAACACACAACAACGTGCATTATTGGTTTGATGCCGATGATGGCAGTTTCCTTGCACAAGGCGACACAGAGGAATCCGTCATTGAACAACTACAACAACGGTTCCCACAACATATTTTCCTGCTGACACAAAAAGATACCACCTACAAAGTCAGTGCACCGGACTGGACAGTGACTCCAATTATTGAGATTCAAAGGTAATACTTTGGTATTACTTGCTCAAAATATCAAAATGTTGTATAATAAAGCATATTTGTCACAAGGATCTATATGTCTATGCACCTACATCATCCCAGTCTCAGCCTCACAGGCAAACGAAAGGGTCGTGTGAAGTTTCGTAATGCCGAAGAGGCCAAAAAGGCACGTGAGCTCGAAGAGTCGTGGAAGGCATTGCTGAAACGTCAAGGTATCGAAGACGAGGCTAAAAAACGTGCCCGTGCCATGCGAGCACCCACATTAGACTACAAACTCACGGTGCCCGAAGAACGTAGCACACGACACATTCCGTCGCGTGACACTGGCGGTAATGCCACGCTGTCACCTGCCAAGGTCTACACAGGTACCAAGGTCAAGGGTATTGCTACCATGCACAAGTCAAATGCTGTGCCTGTGTTCAGTGATGAAGAGGCTGTAGAAATCAGCCGTATGCGCCGTGGCTAAAGTAAATATACTTTTATAGGAAAAATAGTGCCAAAAGAGGATATGATTCGTATGTCAGGTCGTGTTGAAGAATGCCTGCCCAATGCGATGTTTATAGTGGTATTGGAAAATGACCACAAGATTACTGCCACAATAGGTGGCAAACTTCGAAAAAATAATATTAGAATTCTAGCTGGAGACAGTGTAGATATTGAAATGACTCCGTATGATTTAAGCAAGGGCCGTGTGGTGTATCGCAATAAATAACTACATGGACGATATCAGAACTATCATTAATCTAGTAGAAGGCAAAGAAAAACTAGAACAACTCAAACTACCCTACAGTGCCAGTGCGCTATCTCCGGTGCTGGGCAAAGCCAATGTAGAAAATCATTACGGCAAACTGTACAAGGGCTATGTAGATCGCTACAACCGAGGTGAAGGTGACCCAACCTTTAACCAAGCAGGAGCCTTTTTGCATAACATTTGGTTTGGTGAATTGCAATCACCCAAAAATGCCAATTCGCCACGCGGAGCAAGTTTGGCCTTGATCAACAAACACTTTGGCACTTTTATAGACTTCAAAAAAGACTTTGAAGAAGAGGCCATGAAAATACAGGGTTCAGGTTGGATTTATCTCAGTCGTTCGGGACAGATCAAAACAATCAAAAATCATCAAATCAAAACAGACATAGCACTATTGATTGACTGGTGGGAACACGCCTGGGCGCTGGACTATGGCACAGACAAGAAAAAATATTTAAAAAATATATGGCGTTGCATCAATTGGGAAAGAGTCAACATAAGGATATATTCAGGCAAATGATCACACTCACACAATCAGCAAAAACAAAAATACAGGACCTAATACTGGAAGAGGGCAACCCTGAGCTCATGCTACGTACCTTTGTACAGGGTGGCGGCTGTTCAGGCATGAGCTATGGTTTTACCTTTGACGAAATACAAAACGATGATGACTTTGAGATCCCAGCAGGCGATTTCAAGATGTTGGTAGACGCCATGAGCATGCAATATCTCACCGACGCCACCATAGACTACAAAGACGACCTTATGGGTGCCAGCTTTGTGATCACCAATCCACAGGCTGTCACCACCTGCGGTTGCGGCAGTAGCTTTTCGATATAATATACACACTTAACGGCTACTAGGCCCAAACTCTCCTTGGCGCTAAATATAGCATATAAGGATGAGTAACTATGGCTTTTGCAAACGTCTTTCTTGGTAATGTACCAGGCGACGGCACGGGAGACACACTACGTGCCGCATTTAACACAATAAATCGAAATTTTGCCAATCTGGCCGCCATCAACGGCAATGCCAATGTGGTTGTTTATGCTACTGGAAATGCCAGAGTCACAGCAACCTACAATCCTGGTGTTGAATCAATCGTAGGAGCCGGTGGCCTTAAACGAGGCAATGTTCAACTTACATATTTTGATGTTATAGGTGCTGCCAGCACTGGTTATGTCAACACCACGGTCGCAGCCGCGCTGGGCAATGTTAGATCGGGAAACTTGAATTCGGTTACTTGGGCAAATGTCACCGGCAAACCCGCATTTGCTACCGTTGCCACCACAGGTAGCTGGAACAATCTTCTCAACGTTCCGTTGAATGTTGTTGGCGCTGTTACACAGACAAACATCAATAGTTCGTTGATTCCAGTCAATGCCAACGTTGCTGCCGCCAATGTACAAATCGCAATACTGTCAGGAAGAGCCGACACAGCAGTTGGCAATGCGGCATTCCAGCAAACACAGATCAACGCACTTCGTGTAAATTTACAGGCTAACAACGTTGCAATATCAGAGCTTACTTCTGATCTCCAATTATTAAATGCTGATGTTTACATGTATCAAAGTTGGGCCAATGCCACGTTTGGGACAAGTACTTACAGCAATGCCACCGTGGCCGCTTATTTGATCGCAAACCCTCCTACGGGCACATACAGCAATGCCAATGTGTCTGCATATTTGGTTGCAAACCCACAAGGCAGCACTTATAGTAATGCCAATGTCACAGCTTATCTTGTGGCTACTCCTCCTACGGGCACATACAGCAATGCCAATGTAGCCGCTTATCTTGTGGCCAATCCTGCGGCCAGCAACTACAATAATGTCAATGTTGCCGCATATTTGACCACAGCCACCATCAATACCACAGGCAATATCACAGCCGGCAACATCACAGCCGGCAACGTTAGATCCAATGGTAACATTGCCATGACCTCTAATGTGGCTCGTAATGTTTATGTCAACAGCTATGCTCCTGGACCAACACAAGGCAACGTTGGCGATATTTGGTACCAGATATTTTAATCATGGAAGCTAATGTTCGATCATATATTGATTCTGTTGAGGTATTTCCAAATTACACCAGCATCAACGAAGGCACCCTACTAACGTCTCCAAAAATAGCCACAGCATACAATATTCCTGCTGGCACTGGTGCTGGGGTAAAAGTTGGTATCATTAGCTTAGGTGGTGGATTCAGTCAAGCCGATTTAAATCAATCCATGACAGATCTAGGACTAACTGCTCCTACTGTTACCTTTGTTCCGGTAGATGGAACCACAAATGACTACAGCGCAGATCCTGATGCCGATGGTGAAAACGCATTGGACTTGGTTTGTGTAGCTGGCATGGTACCACAGGCCAATGTAGTATTATATAAAGGTCAGAATCAAGGATTATACTGGGGCGCGAGTCCTGCCATTGCTGCCAATCTGAATCGATTTTCAAGTTTTGGTAACACCATTCAACGTGCGGTTGATGAGGACTGTGATATAATTACTATAAGTTGGGGTCTCTATGAACGATACACTGCCGGCAGCGCAACAAGGTACTTTGGCGATTATATGGCAGCACCCTTGGCCAATGCGGCTGCAAAGAGTATTAGTGTTTTTGTAGCATCCGGAGACTATGGTAGTACTGCAAGCCCGAGTGTGAATATAGTTAATGTGGATTATCCTTCGTCAAGTGCCAACGTGATTGCAGTGGGCGGAACTTATCTGACTCTAGACGGCAGCAATCGGCGATTGACTGAAACAGTTTATAACAACAGTGAACCCGGATATCCCGCAGGATTCGGCGGCAGTGGAGGAATAAGTTCCCATATTCCCTTGCCCGCTTGGCAAGCAAATCTAACCTATCGTCGTTGGTTTCGTTCGAATTCAAGTGCAGGACCAGTTACCTCACTGACCACACGTGGTGTCCCGGATATATCTACAGCAATGAATGCTTATGGCGTCAGCATAGACAGTGCTGTTTATGGATTCTCAGGTACCAGTGCAGCCGCACCCATTGCCGCAGGAATATTTGCCAGATACATCTCAATACACGGACGTAGACCACCAAAAAATTCCATACATTCTATCCTTTATTCAAATTTAGATGCGTACTATGACATCTTGTCTGGCAACAATGCCAGTCAATTGTCAACTGGTTATGCAGCCAGCGCCGATTGGGATCCTGTAACTGGACTAGGTGTACCATTCGGAAACACAGTTCAACAGTTGGTCGCATCAGCGGGCACCACCATTAAAACAGCAGATAATACCTGGAAAAGTGTGGCCAATGTAAAGGTAAAAACAGACGCAACCACATGGTCAAATGTGCGAGCCATTTGGACCAAAACCATCAGCGGTTGGCGACAAACTTACTAAACCATAAATACTTGAACATTGGAATAAGACATGGCGATTACAACAATTAACATAGGTACAGTGGTCAACGATGGCACAGGCGATCCCATCAGAACCGCGTTTGACAAATTAAACACAGACATCTTGTACCTAGATGCCACCTCAACCTTTAACCGTAGACTGTATACCAGTAACCTATTTGGTAACACCACCACACTGACTGTCGCCAACCTGAGTGTGTTGGGGTCAGTTGACATCAATCAACGCATAACTGCATCAAGTTTGGTCATCACCAGTGCAACACAAAGTGATTCTGCTGGTACTGGTGCTGTTGTTGTGTCCGGCGGTGTGGGCATTGGTGGCAATACCTACATTTCAGGTAACTTGGTTGTAGCCGGCGGCAGCAAAATCTACGGAACATTCTTTAATCCTTCAAACAGTTTTACCAATATTGATAACACTCCCATTGGACAGCAACCGGCTGGTCAGGACGCAGGAGCCTTTACCACATTAGAAGCCTACAACACACTATCGGCCTACAGCATATCTGATTCTGTTTCATCTACCACCGGTGGAGTTCAAGTGTACGGTGGCCTGGGTGTACGCAAGAGCGTGTATGTTGGCAACCTGATCACTACCTCTAATTTGTCTATAACCAACAGAATCATTGGCAACGTCAACTTCTACGGCGAAGATACCATCTACATCAACGGCAATCCTGTGACCACAGCAGGCAATGCTTTCACTGGTGGCAACGTCAGATTCCAGGCCAACTTCAATTCGTTAACCAGTTCCATAGATCCCGGCACAGGTGCTGTAGTCATCAAAGGCGGACTTGGTGTCGCTGGCAACATCAGTGTTGGTGGCATCATCAGTGGCAGCAATGTAAACCTAAACACCAACTCCGGGCACCTAGAATTGGGCAATGTGGATCTATATGCCAATGGTGCAATCTTTGGTAATATCAATACACCACAACAAATTGGAATCACCAGCGTGGGTGCATTGGCTGGTCTAACCATGGCCGGCAACGTTGTGGCCGGTCTCAGTAATCAATATTATATCGGTGATGCCATTGCACCATTCTTGAGAGTATATTCTTCAGGATTTTATGGACCACTTGTTGGACCAGTGTCCACAGCCGCACAACCCACCATCACCAGTGTTGGTACCCTGTCTGGACTAACTGTGCAAGGCACTGCTCTACTGGGTGATGTCAGCAGTAACGTAGTCGTAGTTAGTACCACCGCCAGCACCAATACCACTACAGGTGCCCTAGTGGTGCGAGGCGGAGTTGGTGTTGCAGGTACAATCACTGCCACCACCATGGCTCCCATTACATTACAAAGCACTGGTAATATTTTTGCCGGTGGTAACCTGGTGGCCACATCAGGCGCAGCCGCAACAAACGTCACATCTGGAGCACTGGTAGTACAAGGTGGAGCCGGCATCAGTGGTGCGGTCATCACCGGAGGCAATGTTGTTGTTACCAGCACTGAAGATGTTGCCGATGGTCCAGGCTATCCGTTGGCAGGCGCATTGATGGTCAGTGGCGGAGCTGGTGTTAATAAAAGTTTGATTGTTTATGGAGACTTGACTGTTAAAGGTGCTATTTTGGGATCGCAATCGGTGGCCAGTACCTACAGCGGTCTAAGTATTTTCAATGCAGGTATTGTCTCTGCCAATGTACGATCTCCAGACATTGGCAACGTTGGTACTGTGCTAACAGGCACACTGAGTACTTCGGCTGCACTACAACCCAATATCACTCGTGTGGGTATATTGACTGGCGTGACCAGTAGTGGTAACATACTGGCCAACTCGGGTGCTGCAAGTACCGACACCACAACAGGTGCCTTGGTAGTTGTAGGCGGGGTTGGCATCAGTGGTGTGTTGAACATTGCCAACACTGGTGATGTGTCAGCCAACATCGGGGCCTTCTATACCTATGCCAATGCTAACTTTGCTACCAGTCAGGGTGGCACCATACAAGGACTATCGGCAAACTTGGGTGCATATCAAACTTTTGCCAATGCCAATGTAAGCAGCCTACAAAATCAGATATTTGCCAGCAATGCCAATGTGGGCAGTTTCTACACTTGGGCCAATGCCAATTTTGCCACCAGTCAAGGCGGCACCATACAAGGCCTATCGGCCAATCTAGGTGCATATCAAATATATGCCAATGCCAACATTGGTACTCTGTTTAATGGAAACATCTCAACAAACGCAAACCTAGGTGCGTTCCAAACTTATGCCAATGCCAACATTGGCACACTGTTCAACAGCAATGTGACAGTGAACGCCAACTTGGGTGCTTTCCAGACCTACGCCAATGCCAACATTGGCACTCTGTTTAATGGCAATATTACCACTAACGCAAATCTAGGCGCTTTCCAAACGTATGCTAACGCAAACATTGGCGTATTGTTCAATGGCAATATTACCACTAATGCCAACTTGGGTGCGTTCCAACTGTATGCCAATGCCAATATTGGCGTATTGTTCAATGGAAACGTATCAACCAATGCCAACTTGGGTGCGTTCCAAACTTATGCCAATACCAAGATTGGCACCAACACCAACAGCAACTTGGTGGTGGTTTCTACTGTCGCTGCCACATCAACAACCACAGGTGCCATAGTTGTTGGCGGCGGTGCCGGGGTGGCCGGCAATACAGTTGTTGGTGGCAACGTGACAGTTGGTCAGACAGCGGCCAGCAATCGTGCAAATCTATTTGTATTTGGTGGCAACTTGGCTGCCACCCCAGGTAGTGCATTAAGACTGGCAGAGTTTTCAACTACCAATACCAATGCATCGTACCTACAGATATCAACTCAAAGATTCAGTCAAGGTGCTGACTGGACCACTGCCAACGTCAAACTGCAACACATAATTGACACCGCCGGAATGGGCTACATTGATTTTAATCCTGCCGGTAACCTACGTGCTGTTTCCATTGGTTCAACAGCAGGTGAAATTGTTCGTTTCCACAACAGCTATGGCAGCGGTGGAACTGCAATTACACACACCGGTAATATATTACCAACCGCCAATTTGACTTTGAATCTAGGATCCGAAACTGCTTGGTACAATACGTTCTATGGTGTATCAAGTCAGGCACTGTACGCTGACTTGGCAGAGATGTATGTGAGCGATGCCGAATACCCTGCAGGCACAGTTGTGGTCATTGGTGGCAAAGAAGAAATCACAGTTACCACACAAGATCACGACACAAGAGTTGCAGGTGTTATCAGTACGGATCCTGCTTACTTGATGAATTCTGGAAATAGTGGATTACCTGTTGCACTCACAGGGCGTGTGCCTTGTTGTGTACAAGGTCCGGTTACCAAAGGTGCTTTGTTGGTGACCAGTTGTACCGCAGGTGTAGCGCAGGTCATGGACCCTGCCAAATATCAACCAGGTTGTGTGATTGGCAAGAGTCTCCAATCCATCACTGACGATGGCACTCACGTTATTGAAATAATGGTAGGACGATTCTAATGTCTTATATTACTTGGCAAACTCCAGCCGGTAACTTAGGAATTATCCCACACAGTGAATCCTTTGAGAAAGCACTGGCAGCAACAGATTCTGACAGCAATCCCGTTGACTATCGACTTTTATCTGGCGACTTGCCACCGGGTATGCAGATCGTGCCCACTGGAGCCATTCAAGGAGTACCAAGCGTCAACACAGACATAGTTGGCAAAACTATAACCTATAAGTTTGTTGTTCGTGCCGGTACCACAGCTGGCGCAGTAGCAGATAGAACCTTTGATATCACCATATCAGGAGTCAAGGCTCCGATACTTAGACCAGCGGCACAAAACCTAGGCAATATCTTTGATGGTATTCGCTATCGTTTTCAATTCTCAGCCAGTAACAGCACCTATGCCAATCTTGAGTACACCATAAATCAAGGGTCTGTGCCATTGGGTCTGACCCTGAGCCGCACTGGCTTGTTGTCTGGTATTCCTGTTCTACAATACAACAACACCCTTTCAACACGTATTCAAAGCTATACTTTTAGTGTAAAGGTCAATGACGGAGTTAACTTTGATATAAAAGAATACAGTATTGCGGTGGTGGCCAAATCATTATTCAGTGCCGATGATGGAGTTGAACGGGTGGACATTGGCGACCTAGATGTATCTCATGACAACCATTATCCTCCAGTTTTGCTCACTCCAGGTGGCAGTATTGGCAATGTTAGACAATATGACAATTTTAATTACAAATTTGAATCCTACGATGCCGAAGGTGACACAGTATACTACACATTGACCACTGCCGAAGATACCGAATGGGGAGGAACTATTCAGGTTGAAGTGGGTTTTGATTTGGAAGGGGTGGGATTTGACTCTACCTTGTTTGACCAAGGTGCAGAAAGCCTACCTGGCATAAAATTAAATTACATCACAGGGTGGATCAGTGGCACTATTAATCCCATCAATAGCACATTCAAAGAATACAACTTCAAAATTATTCCATACAAATTTCAAACAAGACCAAATCTTCCCACAGTGCTGATCTACGGCGATCCGGTATATTTTACCCTGACAGTTCAGGGAGATTTATACAATGCTGTCACTTGGCAAACCCCAAGCAATCTTGGAACACTGGCCGATGGCAAAAGTTCAACGCTACAGGTTGTGGCCACATCGACTCTAAATGACAGTGTGGCCTACAGTCTGGCCAACGGGTACCCACAGCAGTTGCCGCAAGGCGTCAAATTGACCACAGACGGCCTGTTGATTGGTCGTCCCTCATTTAGAAGATTTGGTGTTGATGGTGATACCACTGTGTTGGCTGTTGCTGATTCCGCAGGTGTTGTCACAGGCATGGATGTCACTGGTCCTGGTGTCGGCACTGGGGCCAAAGTTGTAGAAGTAATAAGCTCAACTGAAATTGTTGTTGGACCGGCTGTGATTGCTGCCTCAGGAACTGCCATAACTTTTTACAACAATACAAAAACTGTTGTTCTGGTGTTGACTGAACCAGGACGAACAACCACCATCACTGACTACACCGACGGAGTTGACATCACAACCTTTGATGCCGCAAGAGAATTCACAGTCAGAGCTTCGACCATTGACGGTACTAGAAGTAGTGTTCGTACATTTACAGTGAACATTGACAATTATAACCTGGCGCCTTTTGATAATTTATATCTAAAAGCTCTGCCCAAGGTTGAACAAAGAACTTATCTAAAATCTGTACTAAATGACGAGTCGATATTTCCCGAGAACTTGATCTACAGACCAGCAGATCCTTGGTTTGGAAAAAGCAAAGACATCAAGACCTTGTTGTTGCCCGGTATTGTGCCCAGTACACTGAGCGAATATGTATCGTCTATGATACGTAATCACTACAATAAAAAAATTACATTTGGTGCTATTAAAACTGCAAGAGCTGTGGACGAATTCTTTAATACCAAATACGAAGTTGTTTATATAGAATTGGTTGACAACAAGGTCAACAACAGCAAATCTGTATTGAAAGAACAAATTGATCTTTCATTGTTGATAAAAAATTATTTTAATAACGATTCGGCCTATAGATATCTATATCCCAATGGATTTAAGAACATGGGCAATCGTGTTGGTGGCACACTGGGATTTGAGAATCGAGGAGCACTACCCGATTGGATGACCAGTCCACAAACAGATGGTCGTGTGATAGGGTTTGTCAATGCCGCAGTGTTGGCTTACACAGTGCCTGATGGTGCCAATGTGATCAAATACCGACTTGAACAATCGGGATTTAATTTCAACACTGTTGATTTTGTTGCTGATCGTTATCAACTGGATGCAGTACTAAGTGACAGCTACGACAAGTCAAACAACAAATTTCTAACCAGTGCAGAAACAACTTTTGACGAAATACCACGTGCCAACAATGTTGTGGGCGGAGTTGACTTTGCTGTCAGCGTTGCATTCAATCAAATCAACCGACGCAGTGTGAATTATATCAACACAGTGTGGGGCGGCATTGATGGCTATACCAATATTGAAGAAGGTATGACTTTGATATTTGCACAGCAAGAACAGTATTATCAAAATACTGCACCATTTGATGGGTGGATACAGAATCTTGACGGCTTTGCTTCCGTAGGTTTTGACAGCACACCACTGGACAGATATGAAGCCATTCCCGGATACCTTGATGTGCAATCAGGACTGAGTGCAGTCAATCAACGTGCAGGTGTTTGGACCATACATATAGATGCCAACAATGTGGTGACTTTGGAGTTTATCAAAGAAATCAGAGTATCAAATGAACTACGTATCAACAATGGTGCCAGTTATAGCGGAAGCGTTCTTATCTATGACCCAGTTATTCCCAATGGATTCAGCGTACCAGCTTATAGAGCGGTCACCCGCAACAACAACGATTCTGTGAATCGAACCACTTTTGACGGCAACGGAACCAAATTCCTCAACTACAGAGATGTTTACACTAAGCCCGAAGTTGGTGATAAATATTTAAAATTTCCCCAGATCGGAGTATTCACCTAAATGTCATCCAACATCAATCCCAATAATATAGATGGTTATTTCCCCATTGCCGGCCAAGACAACGATAGTCAAGGCTTTAGAGATAACTTTACTAATATCAAAAACAATCTTAATTTTGCCAAAAATGAAATCAGTGATCTTCAAAACAAAGCAATTTTAAAAAGCCCCTTGAGTGGCACCGGCACAGTCAACAACAACATGGCTGGCGCCATATTGAGCAATGTTAATCTGAACAGTGACAGCCACGTATTTTTAGATCATGGTACCATTGGCGACCCCGGTATAACCATCAATTACGATCTTGACTATAATCTGGCCACGGTACACTCAATGACCACTGCAGGATCATTGAATTTTAACTTGCTCAATCTACCACTGGGTAAGTTTTCATCAATGAGATTGTTGATCAACGTCACAGATTCGGCACACACTATTCATTTCGACGGAATATCTAATCAAAACGGATTCGACAGAGTTGAAGGATATCAGACAGCGGGCGCATTGATTACGTTTTCTAGTGCCAACACGTTCCCTCAGGTGTTCATGTTTGAAATATCCAGTCCCGATGGCGGCGCCACCATCAACGTGGTTGACCTGTTTAGAGGACGTAACAAGACTGATGGTAATTTGACTGTCAACGGAAAACTGACTGTGACCAACGGTTTGATTGACAGTAATCTATTAGAACTAACTATAGCTTCCAACGTGAATGTGATAGCCAATGTCAATTATCACACCTGGATACTCGACACCATATCTAGTGCTACCATTGCCAATGCCTGGATTACTTTGCCTGCTGTTGCCGAACACGGTAGAGAAATAATTATCAGCACTCTAGCACCAATCACATCAGCCAACATTACCACAGCCAATCTAACTCTTGGCAATGTCAAGTGGTCCAACACCGGTATCTTTAGCAACGGCAACGTGAGTGCAAAGTTTGTTTATAGCACGACCAGTTCTGCTTGGTTAAAGGTCTAAGCCGCAATGAGCCAAATAGCACCCAACAACATCAATGGCAACTTTCCTGTATACGGACAGGACAATCCTACACAGGGTTTTAGAGACAACTTCACCAACATCAAAAACAATTTTACCATCGCCAAGACCGAAATTGAAGACCTGCAAGACAAGGCCATACTAAAAAGTCCTTTGATTGGCACGGTGCTGGACAACGACCTAAACGGAAGTATTCTAACCAACCCACAACTACGTGCTTGGACTCAGGCTTTTATTGACCTGGGATCGCTTGCTGGTCCCACCGACATCGATTTCGATATTGGTAACTTTCAAAAAATTACCACTCAGGGTAACGTTGAAGTCAACATCGTCAATTGGCCTGCCAGTCAAGGTGTTGGCGTTACTGGATATGCTGTTATGCGTGTATGGTTCGTGGTAACCGATGTCACTCATACCATTCAATTGCCCCCAGAAGTCAGTATCGGTACAGACGACCTTGCCAACTTTGATGCTGGCACCAACTCATTGAGATTTGACCTTCCTGGTAACTTTGTTTTTGATATCAGCAGTGCCGACGGCGGCGAAACCTATTTGATCTTTGACTTGACACGTAACCGTGTGCGTTTCCGTGATCCTAGTTTTTATTACAACCCAGATGTCAGTCCCACCTTGATCATTGGTTTTACCAATGATCTTCCAACAGCAGTGGCCACCAGCACTGGGGTGAATACTGTTACCATCAGGGGTACAATAAATTCATATAGCGGTGTAAGAGATCGTGGCAACACCCCCGGTGTAGGTGTATATGGAGTGTATGCTCAAAACGAAGCCTTGTCAGGCAATACAGGCATAGGTGGTTATAGTATTAGTGCCACTAGAGGCTATGTGGATCCCGATACCGGCCTGTTTACTCAAGACTCTAGATCATTGGTGGCCAACAACGATTACATTGGTCGTATCAATTTCATTGGCGGGTCCTTGGATACCACAACGTTTCCTGGCAGTTTTACACCAGCATTTTGTGAATTTGCCACTATAAGAAGTTTTGTCACAGGCTACGTGGGTGGCGGCCAACTGGGTAATCTAGTGCCCGGAGGCAATTTGGTCATAATGACTAAGAAGGATGGCATACTTAATCCCGGAACAGGTTATATTCATCGTGCATTGTCTGTAGAAAATGACCAATCCACACATTTTTATGGCGCCCAAACCAGTCACGGTGCTGAAGTCAGTTCGGGATACCAATATCAAGATCTAGATGCCAGCGTTGAAATTCCAGTTTCAGTGGACACTCCGGTGGTCTTATTAGATTCTGGAACATCGTCCACCATTGCTGTTGCAAATATTTTGTTGCCGGCAGCATCAAAAACACGAGATGGACAACGTTTGACCATTGCCGCAAACTGTACTGTTAGTTCTATCAATTTCCTCAACAGCGCAGCCGCAACTTTTCTGGATGACGGCTACACTAACGGTCAATCTTTGTTGGTAGTTTATTCCAATCCGTATATTCAACCCGGAATGGTTGCATACTCGCCGCCGTATTACAATACTCCCGCAGTGGTCTTGGCAGTGATTCCGGATGACCCAGCGCCGGGTATCAGCGTAATAGTCATGAGTGCCAATATTGAAGCCAACGCAACACCAACAGTTACCAGCATCAACTTCTACACAGGCACCAATCTCAATAATGCACCAACCAGTGCTGTGACCGGTGATGCCTATAATTGGATTTTCCGCAGTGCCAATTCAACTTGGTATAAAATATAATTGACTTCTTGACTTGACTAGTGTACACTAGAGTCAAGGAGTAATTATGAATGTAGATTTACACAAATATCGAGATTTTGTTGAAGCTGTCACCAGTGATGCCTCAGACGATTTGACCACATTTATGAACCGTTTGGATGAACTAGACGGCAACTACATCGGCAATGGCGAACATGGTCCAGACATCAATGTGCCGTTGTTGCTGACAGCCGCACTGGGACTTGCAGCCGAAACAGGTGAGTTCTGTGAAATTCCCAAAAAAATGTTCTTTCAAGGCAAACCACTCAACGAAGAAAACTTGTTCCACATGAAGCGCGAACTGGGAGATGTCATGTGGTACTGGATCAATGCTTGCAGAGCCTTGAATCTGGATCCCAACGATGTGATTGCGGAGAATGTAAATAAACTACGAGCACGATATCCTGGTGGTGAGTTTGATGTTTACCACTCAGAGAATCGGCAAGCCGGAGATTTGTAATGCACCCATTGGGACCAAACTTGACAGGATTGAGTGACGCAGACCTACAGAAGAAATATTCTGAGTTACAAAAGCGCATGGGACAGGCCTGGCGTTTTGGTCCACAGAGTATTATTCCACAGCTACAAATGATCATGGAAGATTATCAGGCTGAGATCAGTCTACGTATGCAAAAGCAAATGGCAGAACTGGACAAGAATTCTAAGAATCCCAAAGGCATCATTGACATATCATGAACTATGACAAGTTTGGTCAGGCCTATACCACAGAGGACGAACTGTGTGATTTGCTGTACGGCAATCCTGATTTGGATTTATCAAGATTCCAGGTCAAAGGCTCGGGTGTGTACAACAAATCAGTACACCAAACCTATGCCGGATTTCCGGAACTGCGACCCTATGTGCCCATTGACTACAAAGAAGATGTGCCTATAGAACTGTTTGATTGGTCGCAACAACAACATTGGCGTATGCCTGAATCCTATGCCACACTGGATATTGCAGAATGGATATTGGCACAATGTACCACACAAGAAGAATTACAACGTGTGGGGCAAGAACTCTTGCTATTCCAAGAAAGAGATTTATTTAATCTATTGCGTTGGCTTAAATATTTTGTAGACACAATGCGGGCAAACAACATTGTGTGGGGAGTTGGTCGTGGATCAAGCGTGGCCAGCTATGCGTTATATCTAATGGGAGTACACAAAATCAACAGCATGTATTACGATTTAGATATTGAAGAATTTTTAAAATAAGGAACAACCATGTCAAGAACATACAGAACAGCTTCGGGTAAGATTGTCAATATTGATAATCTGATCCTTGCAAATGAAGATACTATTGCTGTAGGCAATATGGGCGTCAATGCCCGTGGCGACGAACTAGGACCAGGTGGTGTTGTTGCTACTAGTCGTAATCAAAACATGAGTGATTACTACAAACTCAACACCGAAGTGTCACAACCGGGTACTGGCAAACCTGCTGACAAACCCGCCCTGGCCGCAGAACTTACTCCTGAAGAATTGGCTTTTGAACAAGAAGAGCCAATTCTGGATATGAATCCAGGCAAAACAAAACCTCAGCTCCGTGGTAGCCTAGCAGACAGCGTGGCCAAAGAAGCAGTGGTAACACAACCAGTTATCACACACCCGGGACAAACACGAGGACCACGTAGGATCTAACATATGAGTATGGAAGAACAATTATTTCAATCAAGTAACAAATATCGATTTGTTAATCGTATCAAGAGTCTAACCCCATTAAATGATCATGTGATTGTGACTGACATGAACTTCAAGGGTCGCCAACTCAGCAGTGGTATTGTGCTGTTGGGCGATGACGGCAAAACAGATGGCATTCGTCCACGGTGGGCCCGGGTATATGCGGTTGGTCCAGAGCAGGAAGAGATCCGAGTTGGACAATGGGTCTTGATCGAACACGGGCGTTGGACACGTGGCATGGAAGTCGAAATCGATGGAGTTGAAATGACTCTACGCCGTGCAGACCCCAACTGTATTATCTTTTCTTCAGACGAAGAACCCGAAGTGGATGACATCATCTCATCAGCAGTTCACGCAGAGAAAAAATCAAGGACCAACTGGGCCGAACAGTAATGGGATTCCAAAAACCCAATTTGAACATGGCCTATGATGCCATAAGGCGAAGCATTGGTGAAATAAGTTCACCCTACAACGACGGTTTTACCGGAATGCATTGCAAGCAAGAATTATATATGCTAAAATGCTGGTTAGAAGATCAGTACACCAACTTACCTAAATTTTCTGGGGAAGAAAAGTGGGAACAAAATCGAATTGTAGACCTGTTAAAAAGGTAACCGTTAAGGGATTTTAAATGTATAAAACAGTTTACACAGAAGTTGATGTAGATATGTCTGACTTTGATACTGACGATCTTTTAGAAGAATTAGAGAGTCGTGGTGCATTGCCCCCGGAAGGCAATGCGGATGCCAAAGAGTTAATTGAACAGATGTACTACTTGCACCGCCAAGGTCAGGATTGTACACACCTGTTGGATAAGTTGTTTTACACTGTATTAGGAAAAGTTATATGAAAGAACTATGGGTTGAAAAATATCGTCCTGCGACCTTGGATGGTTATGTGTTCAAGGATGCCAATCAACGCGAGGAAATTGAGTCCTGGATCCGAGAAGGTTCAATCCCGCATCTGTTGTTCAGTGGTGGTGCCGGCATAGGCAAAACCACATTGGCCAAGATTCTGATCCGAGCCCTGGACATCAACGAATACGACATACTGGAACTGAATGCATCTGCAAAGAACAGCGTAGATGAAGTGCGTGATACCATCACCAACTTTGTGAGCACCATGCCATTTGGTGAATTCAAGATTGTGTTGTTAGACGAAGCAGACTACTTGAGTCCCAATGCACAAGCCGCACTGCGTAACCTGATGGAGACCTACAGCTCCAGTGCAAGATTTATTCTTACCTGTAACTATCCACACAAGGTCATTCCGGCGCTACACAGTCGCTGTCAAGGATTCCACATTGCCCGGACTGACCAAACTGAATTCACAGCCAGAGTGGCCACTGTGTTGGTCGAAGAAGGTGTTGAGTTTGACTTAGATACCTTGGATGACTATGTCAAAGCCACCTATCCGGATCTGCGTAAATGTTTGAATCTCACACAGGCCAGCAGTATCACAGGCACCTTACGCAAAACTGATAGTGAATCAGGCGGCAGTGCCGATTGGAAACTGGATGCTGTACACTTGTTCAAACAAAGAAAGATCAAGCAGGCTCGACAACTGTTGTGCAGTCAGGCTACAGCAGAAGAAATGGATGATGTGTTTCGTTGGCTGTACGACAATCTTGAGCTTTGGGGCAAGACCGAAGAAGCACAGGATCAGGCCATTATTGCAATTCGCAAAGGCATGGTAAACCACTCAATGTGTGCCGATGCCGAAATCAACCTATCAGCAACCATTGTGGAGTTGGCTCAAATTGAAGCATAAAGATATCTACCTTGTGGCTTTCTATGGCATGAAGCCCAAGGATCATGTCAATACCTCCCGACCCGGATGGATGAATGATCCCAACAACATTCGCTATGACGAACGCATTGAGATCACACGTGGTGTTAAAAAGAATGCCACCACTGCCAAGATCTTAATGAATCTCAACACCAAGACCATTGAACGCAATACCTGGAACAACAATGCTGAATTCGATTTGTTGTTCAAGTATTTCTTTGCTGGCTATCACAAGTATATCATTCAAGTCATGACTCAGCTGGATCCTGCGTACCTTGAACAAATGGTCAACGAACTTGAAGCCGAGATCAAAGACGCAGAAGAAAAAGAAAACAACGCTGATGAAACGATTCAAACTGAGTGAGTCGGGTGCCCGTGGTTGGTTCATGGGAGACTTTCCTGAAGCTGTGGTTCGCACAAAAGATTTTGAAGTCAACTATCAACTGAATCCCAAAGGGCACACTCCCAGTCATCTGCACAAAATCATCACAGAAGTCACCTTGGTCATATCCGGACGAATGCTGGTAAATGGACAAATATTTGAGCCCGGAGACATATTTGTTCTGGAGCCCGGTGATATTGGACAAACAGAATACCTCGAAGAAACAGGAACTGTGGCCATCAAGTTCCCCAGTATACCCGACGATAAATATTTGGTATGATTGATATTTTCAAAGCAATGAAGGCCAAGAAAAAACGGGCAGTGGATCCCAATGCTCCGCCTCGGCCCAACCTGATGACTCACGATGTCAAACTACGATCGGCAGAACAACAGATTGAACATCAAGGCATGGTCATTGCCCAAATGCAAAATCGTCTAAACAATCTTGAAGCCAAACTAAAAGCTCAAAATGACTATATGAGTATGCTACACAGTCATTTGACCAAACGTTGACAAATAATCACAATTCTGCTATAATACGTGTATCAAAACCAATTTAGATACCCAAAATGGCAAACAATCAAGTTGATACTCTACAGGCCCTTGCCGTAGCCATACACGCATTTGACATTAATACTAAAGTAGTAAAGCACAATGATGGTAGCAATCTGATACCAAATGTGACATATATGCGTGATTACTTTGGGCTAGACAAAGAACGTGCCACACCAGACTTTGTGATCTCCCCCGAACTACAGACACGAGCCGAAAACATTCGTACCTGGTTTGATCACAGCATCACCATGACACTGCTCACAAGAGGTACAGTAAATGGGTTTCACAGTGACCTTGCAGAATTGGTCCGAAATGAAAAGGTCAGTTCACAAAAGTTTGGATTGTTTGTGTGGGCTCCGAAACTGTACAGTGATCAACGGGCACGTGACACTGTGAGAGAAACCATTGCCCAAATTGCTTATCGTAGCAATTGGATTGGTAAAGAACGTCAACCAGTCACTGTCAACTTCACTTTATTAGAAAAAAGATTCTTTAAAGAATTTGGTTCGTGGACTGCGTTTGGACACGACAACAACAATAATATGATAAGATTTATGACACGACACGAAGATCGTTGCACATCAGGAACCATAGTTGGGCGTGTCAAATCACACTCAACTGAACAATATCACAACAACGGAAAAATCACAACTCTCAACTTTGTAAAGGCTGTATGAAAGATCGAATTATTTTAACTGACGCAGATGGTGTACTACTAGACTGGGAATATGCTTTTGATGTATGGATGCAACAACACGGTTTTGTCAAACAAGAAGGTGGTAACTTAAAATACGATATTGGCAAGCGTTATGGCATTGACATAGAACAAGGCAAGAAGCTGATCAAGATCTTCAATGAGTCGGCACACATTGGATTCTTGCCTGCACTACGTGACTCCATGTACTATGTCAAACGTCTACACGAAGAACACGGATATGTGTTTCACTGTATCACCAGTCTGAGTCAAGATGAAAATGCCTGTGAATTACGTAGAATGAATTTGCGTAAATTGTTTGGCAAGTCGGCATTTGAAAAGTTTGTGTTTCTTGACACCGGTGCCGACAAAGACGAAGCACTCAAGGCCTATCGTGGATCAGGCCTGTGGTGGATCGAAGACAAGATTGTCAACTGCCAGGTTGGTACCACCAACGGATTGCGTAGCCTATTGGTAGAACACGGACACAACATGGACTACGAAGATCCAGAGATTCCCAGAGTCAAAAACTGGCGAGAAATCTATACACACATCGTTGGTGAATGAAAATAAGCCGCTGATGCGGCTTATTTTGTTTTAAAATCTACAATCGATATCAAATCTCCTTATAAATTTTAAGTATTTCTGCTACAGCAGGATGTCGTTGGATATCCCGGCCTGCAAATTCTACACCAGCCACATATTTGCAAGAACTATAGTCGGCCACTAGACGTTGAAAGTCCAGTAGACCATTGTCGTTTTCCTTGCGATCAGCTTGGCGGGTGTCGCCTGTTACAACCACTTTGGAACCTTCACCGAGACGTGTTAACAGCATTTTCATCTGACTTGGTGTCGCGTTTTGCATTTCATCTGCAATGATCCACGAGTTTTTAAATGTCCGTCCACGCATGTATGCTAGTGGAGATATCTCAATGTATTTTTCGTCTAGCATACGTGTGATTTCCTGCGGTCTGTAATATTCCTCCATAATATCAAATATTGGTCTGGTCCATGGTTCCATCTTCTGATTCAATGTCCCGGGTAAGAAACCATGTTGTTCGTCATCAACGCCTACCGCTGGACGTGTGATCACAATCTTGAAGCAGTCACCTGCTCGGAATGCTTTCAACGCGGCCAATACGGCTAGCATAGTTTTACCGGTACCAGCAGGGCCGGTAGCAAAAATTATTAAGCGTTGGGGATCTTCTAATAGATCTATATAAGTTTCTTGATTTCGACTTTTGGGTACTAGGTTGATGGATCTTCTGGTTTTTGCGTAAGTATCGAAGTTGACTGTGTTGTTTGAATTGACTATGGATAACTGGGTTGCCTCGCGGCGTTGGCGTTTGCTCAAGTGTGCCTCCTGTGAATTGATTTTATCCGACATATTGCCCTTGGTGAATTTTTTGTATTCACAACAATATTTACAGACGGCACAGATTCATTCAGTGACTATACATAAATTTAGTTCTAGGTATAAGTATTAGACTAAACTATGTATTTTAAGAATTCCACAGTACTGGTTGGAATACAATGCACCAGTCTAATGTCTTCAGGGCCTGTACAACCAAAATGTTTCATCAACAATGCGTGTACAACAGCGCATTGATAAAATGTAAGTTCACAAGGTCTATCCCGACTATCAACAGCATCTTGAAATACTGCAAAAGATTCTGATATCATTGAAAAATATTTTTGATTGAATTCTTGTGTCAGCGTACAAAAATGTCTGATCTTGTTTGTCTTTGGTGTCCAGCCACAATCAACAATGACTTGTGCAATAGCGTCAGGGTTGGTCCATAACCAATTGATATCAAGACTGTGTGTTGGATCAGGATGATTATGAAACTCTTCGAATGACATAGTCAGTTGGTTTGACAATATCAAGGTAACTTTTTCCAAACGATCTGCCATAGTGGCGCAGGCCGAATAATCTATCATTTCGTCGTCGGGCGGCATTTGTTTGTTGTAGCATTTGCCCAAGCTCATGGCAAAGATCAACATCCTACCAAAGTCATCTGTGGCAATGGGTGCTAGACTAGGTGCATTGCCAATGTCATATTCCAACAACTGTGGTTGTATTTTATAATTGCCATCATCAAGTTTTTCATACATTATGGCATCATCGACATCGTGCAAATAATCCTTGTAAAATGTGTTCTTGATTGCTTCGTGGGCCAGCCGATGACTGTGTAGATTATCCCCCGATATCATGTTGGGATAGCCGGGTAGGTTACCTTCTTGTGTACAGTAGTCCAACAGTGCTGAAACAGTGTGTCCACCAGCGCCACCTCGGAAAATTAAATTAATCATCGCTGCCACTCTGCATAAAGTCTATTGTTGGTATCATTTTGTATATCCGTCAATTGGAATCCAAACTGTTCTGCGTACTGCGCGAGCAGTTCTGGAGACCAATCAAAGAAGTCAATGGACTCACATTCACGATTGCCGTGGTCCTGTCGACCGGGGTTACAACGCCAATAGATCCTACTGCGTGGCTTTAGATGATTAACTACGCAGTTAATTTGCGCCAGTATCACTGACTCTGAGCCAAAGTTGATACTGCCCAAACAAAAGGCCACATCAAACTTCACATTAGATTCAAACTGTTCAATGGTACATCGATAGTCGGCTTGATCAAATGCAGGGTCTATGCCTGTTAGATTAGATATACGTCCTTTGAAAGGATTTTCTCCACAGCCCACATCAAGTACACTTTCACTGAAGCCTACTTTGTTTAACAGTGCCCAGCCCGAGTATTGGTATTGGTCAATACGTCCGCGCCAGTGATTTCCGAAATAATTATTAAGGTGTTGTTGGTCGTGCATAATTATAGTTATACATGTTACCCAATAGAATATTTTTTACCGGCGTTCCTGGATCGCGATGGTCGGGCATTGCTCAAACTTTAGAGACCATACCCGGATTCAACACTTCAGATCGTACTCCGGCTCGTACCTACACACACCACGGATTCACCGGACACGTGGGTGCCTATTTTGGCGAGCGTATGGAGCTAGAAACTAGACTTGATGCTAAATATATTGATAGCGCCTGGACTGAAGCAGGCGGCACACGTCTAGTAAAAAGCCATGATTGGGCTTACACACTCCCCGAAATTGATCATTATTTTCCCGATGATTGGATAATGTTGGTATATCGTCCAGATATGGCCAGTTTTGCTTGGTGGCACGAAGCCGGTGGATTCCAAATCCAATATCCCTGCTATGATGCTTACCAAGACAGCACAGGAATGTTGGCAGCCATAACTAGACAAAATCAGTGCATACTGGAATATGCACACAGCAGAAATGCCACCTGGCATCATTTTACACCTGAATGGGTTGAGTCTGTATTCGGACACTCGGTCACAATAACAAAAACTTTCCCAGATATTTTAGTAACGGTTTTACGATGAAAAAAGATCACGTTTGGTATATCAAATACGCCAGTGCCATAACCATATTATGTGCCATGGTTCTACACGTTTTTGGTATCACACCCTGGAACAGTTTTGTACAGATGATTGGTGCCGCCGGCTGGATCTATGTGGGCTATCGTTGGAATGAACGTGCCCTAATGTTGAACTTCTTGCCCCAGTTCTTTATCATTGTACCCGGGCTAGTTTATATGTATTTTTTAAAATAAGGAAAACATCATGTCACAAAAACATCTATTGATCATCACCGGACCGCAGGGTTCGGGTAATCATTTTTTTAGTCGGGTGCTGAGTCAACATCCTGACGTTGAAGGATGGGAAGATCTCAAACACGAATACTGGGTACCCAGTGACCTAGAACCTTTTGCAGATTACTGGGTCCATCCAGAAAAATTATCAGCCTACAAATTTGAAAATAGCCAATACTTTTTGGCCAACGTGAGTTGTCCATTTTTCTTCGATGGTGTGCGACAGTTTCCCAAAATTCGTGAGGTAGCAGATCGTGCAAAAGAATTAGGAGTGCGTGTCACCATTGGTCTTATTGTACGTGACAAAAGTGTCAACACCGTACAACAACAAAGACTCATGGGAGGTTATACCAGCTTGCCTGAAGCACAAGAATACTACTACAACAATATCTTGAACAGCGGACACGATGTGCATTTTGTTGATCACGAAGCATTTTTCTTACACGGTAAACACTATCTCAAGTGGTTGTCGGGCATCTTAGATTTTCCCATTGCCTGGGACAGTGATGCCATCCATGATTTTATTGACAAAGATCCCAACCAAAAATATGTGACTCCCATTGAATCTCATTGGTTAGATGAACACATTCGTGCTGGCCGTAAGCCGTTCAAAGAACGTAACATTGTCAGGTAACCCATGTTTTATTTGAAGCGTTTGCTATTGCTTTTGCTGATGGTGCCCATCTTGGCTGGAGCCTGGGAACCCACGGCCAATATCACTGTGGTGATAGGCAACGCACCCGGTGCTGGTAATGAAATGGCATTCAGAAAACTGTCACAGATTATCAACCGTACAAACAAAAAGTTGGTGTTTGTTGTTGAGAATCGCGCCGGAGCCGACAGTGTGATTGCCATGAATCACTTGATGACTGTGGCACCCGACGGACACACCATTGCTGTTTTTAATCATATGAGTCAATATGTTGCCCAAGATATCTGGCAACGAGATATCAAAAAATACGAATACAACAGTTTTGAAGATGTGCTGACCATAGGCAAAAGCCCCTTGGTATTGGTAGCAACTCCAACCAGTACTGTGAATACTCCTGCAGAATTTGCCAATCTAGTTAGAACTACCAAACAGCCGGTGTTTGTGGCGGTGGGCTCAGGAGCACACAGAATCACCCATGAATACCTGATGACAAAAACTGGGGGCAATCGCGATCTGGTAAAACACATACAATTCCAAGGACCAGCACAGGCGTTGACCAGTGTGGTTAGTACTTCAGGCGGAACAGAATTTGGTATTGTGCCCTTGTCGGTTGCACGTGGATTGATCGAAGCAGGACGAGTCAAGGCCATTGGAATTACTGGGGATCGCAGAGTAGCACAAATGCCAAATATACCGCTATTACGAAAAATTGCACCAGGCGTCAATGTGTTGGCGGCCTGGAATATTGTGCTACCCCCAAAGACCGAACGTGTGATAGTAGACTACTATGCTGATTTATTTGCTCGGGCTATAAATACTACGGAATATCAGGAGTGGATGGACCAAAACTTGGTATTTGTAGAAAGCCGAGAACTGGTTCCAGATGGTCTACGTCAACAAGCCGTGGAACTAAGAAAGACATTCCTGCCACTGGCAACCCAAATAAGCCTCAACAAATAAGATAAATATTTTAGTATCAATACACAAGGAGAATTCCCATGGATGCAAAACAATTTGTTAAAAAACTAGTCGAAGACAATCAAGCATTGTTCAAAGCCAGCCAACTTAACGTTAAAGAGTACTTTGACAGCAAGCCTGCTCAAAGCGAGCTAGTAGAACATTTCATCGGTCGTATGATCAACGAACGCATGAACATGGTCGAAATCGCTCAACAAGTGGCCAATATGCCTGCAGACGCAGATCCAGTTGAGCTACAGTTGTTGACACAACAAGCACACGATGAAGCTGTTCACTTCCGTCTAGTCAAGGAAGTTATCGAGCACATCCAAGGTGCACCAGTTGATGTTGAGGCCGCTATTCGTGCTGAGGCTGCCAAGCCCACAGCCAAAGGTGCTAGCCTATTGGCCAAGTACGGTGCTGAAACTGATGCTGCCGCCCTGGCCGCATATCAATTGGTTGCAGAAGGCCGTGCTGAAGCTGTTTGGAATCAAATGGCAGAATGTATTGAAGACCGTTTCATTAGTGGTGCCTACGCCAAGATTGCCCGGGACGAAGGTTTCCATAGCCGCATTGGTGCAACCAAACTAGAAAAGCTAGTGGGCACAGTCGAAGAGCAAGCTCGCATCGAGGCTTTGGTTCAACGTATGCGTAAAGACTTGTATGAAATTTCATGCAAGAACACCACTGCTGCCCAAGATGGCAAACAGTTGGTTGCTGACGCCTACGGGTGGTAAATGATAATAGGACTCAGTCAAAGAGTCTTGTTGCATAAAAATAGAGCGTATGACGCTTTTGAGCAAGGATGGTATTCCTACTTGAAAGATCATACGCTTCTTGCTATTCCCAACAGACTAGATCAAGATTTTGATGAATTATCACACGTATTAGACTGTCTCGTACTCACTGGTGGTGATGACAGCACACTACGCAGAAGTGTAGAATTAAAAATAGCCACCGAAATGTTGGCCAAACAAAAGCCTATCATAGGAGTTTGTCACGGTTGTTTCTTGCTCACAGATGTTCTAGGTGGAACCGTAGAACAGGTAATGGGGCATTCAGATACTTCGCACGAGGTCAATTACTTTGGCGATCGTATGATAGTGAACAGTCATCATACCTTGGGCATCACTGAATTACATAAATTGGGCACAGTATTGGCCACTGATCCTGATGGGCACTGTGAAGCCTGGATCGATGGCAACATTGCTGGACTTGTGTGGCACCCTGAGCGTATGTACATGCCCTGGATTCCTGATGAAATACAGGATCTATTGGATAAATAATTACACTATGGCAGCAAACATTAAAGATATTATAGAAAATACCAAAGACATCTTCATGACTGACAGTTCAGTTGTGAGTCTGATGGACTTTGAACGAGTTATTGACGAACTAGACGTTTATACGTTTGCTCACTGGAAACAAGGCGAACTGGCCGAAGGCCCTGTATACGAAAAGTATTTTGTAACTTGCACATTCATGTGGCCTTACAAACTCATGCCCGACCCACGTGGTGCTGAACGACTGTTGGAATACGGATGCGAAATACGTTACAAGAAGGATATGTTGGAATATCCTGTAAAAGTAAAAACTCCAAATGATTTCAAAGCCGGCACCAAGATGCCCAAAATGGCCAAAACTCCCATATGGTTGGTTGAAATTGTCATGCCCAAAACACTCATGCAAGAAATTCATCAAGGTAGCATGGAACTAGAAAGCGATACCATTGACGTAGAGGATATCGAACAAAGTTACGAGACCGGTCTAGATGATGATATGTACAAGGCCGAAGAAGGCCAAGCACCAGTAGGACAAGCACCAAATGCACCAGCACCAGCACCAGCACCAGCAGTTTAATGAAGGTCTTGAGCAAGGAGATCTTGCTAGACTGATTCATCCCGAGCTACACGTTGACGAATTCAAAAGCAAACTTGGACGTGACGAGGATGTTTGCGTGGTCAGTTTCAAAATCACCGGTAAAGAAGCTGCCAATGACTTGGTTAACTTTATTGAAAAAGGTTACGAGTGGGTCATAGACGCTGACATCAGCGCCGGCGAAATGGACGACGGCGACTATGTGGTATTTGTTGAGTGTGATCGTGATTCTGCTATTCCAGAAAATGTCATGAGCATGATGGAAGATTTGATGAATCTAACAAATCAAGACGTATCAGACTGGCACTTGCAATATCATACCAGCAGTCAACAACATGAATTGAATGCAGAAACTTTGGCCAGGTTGGTTCCTACCAGCCCCGATGCTTACCGTAGTCAGTACGGAAAAGAAGACATAGACAAATTGAAAGCAGCCGCTGGCGTTCGAGTAGATACCAAGGCACCCAAGAACGATTTTACAGAGAGTCTAAGAATTGCCGCAGGAATAAGATAATATGTGGTTACTACATCTTCTACCAACCAGTTTGATACTGTGGATTGTCAACACACTACTTGTGGTAGGTGCCGTTGGTGTTGTGTTGGGTTTCTTTGTTAAATTCATTCCTGTAGTAAACACCTATCGCTTGCCAATACAAATTGCCAGCATCATTATATTCTGTACAGGTATCTACTGGCAAGGTGGTTACAGTGTAGAACAGGCCTGGCGCGAGCGTGTGGAGGCATTAGAAGCCCGTGTGGCCAAGGCCGAATCTGAAAGCAAAACAGTCAACGAAAAGATCAAGACCAAGATTGTTACCAAAATACAAATTGTCAAAGTCCGTGGCGAAGATCAAATTAAATACATTGATCGTGAGATTGTCCGGTATGACGAAAAGTTTGCCAAGGGCGGTACTTGTGAAATCCCACGAGAATTTATCAAGGCGCATAATGCAGCCGCGGAGCAACCCAAATGAAAATAACAGAAATCATAACAGAAGAGTGGAGTAAAAAATACAAGAGCAGTATCAACTGCTCGCACCCCAAGGGCTTTAGTCAAAAGGCACATTGTGCTGGTAAGAAAAAGACCAATGAAAGTGTTGAGATGGAAATGGTGTGCGAAGATTGCGGCCTATGCGAAACTCACAGCGATCATTCTCGTGACACGTTAGATGAAGCCTGCTGGAAAGGTTACCACAAAGACGGTATGAAGACCATGTTTGGGAAACGCTATCCCAACTGTATCAAAAATAAAAACGAAAGCCTAGAAACATATGTGAACAAGGGTGAATGTCCAGGTTGTGGTGGCGAGTTGGTTGCCGAAGGACAGTTGAACGAAAAACAAGATGCCTGTTATCACAAAGTAAAATCTAGATACAAGGTATGGCCCAGTGCTTATGCATCAGGTGCATTGGTACAGTGTCGCAAAAAAGGTGCTGCCAACTGGGGCAATTCCAATGAAAGTATCACACAAGAAGAATACGACCGTCTGGACGAAAATTTAAAAAAATGGTTCAGTGACAAGTGGGTACGTTTCGGACCAGACGGAAAGATACGCGGTGATTGTGCTAGAGGTGATGATAGTGAAGGCAAACCCAAATGCTTGCCTCAGAGCAAAGCACACGCATTGGGCAAAAAAGGTCGCGCATCGGCAGCCTCTCGTAAACGTCGGGAAGATCCCAATCCAGAACGTAGTGGGTCGGCTATCAATGTTGCCACCAAAGAAGCAGCCAATTCAGCACAACAGGCAGCCATTGCTATTGCAAAACAAGAAAAACATCAACCGCCCAAGAACGAAAGTGTTGATCTGGAGTTAGAACAAGAGTTTGATCTTATTGAATCAATCATCGACAGACTAGCTGAACACAACGGTGTAGATGCTGAAGTGATCTGGGAAGATTTAGAAACACTGTCAGAAGATGAACTGTATGCTTTTGCTGTGACATCAGAGCCTATCATGGAAGATTGGCAAAAGGCCAACAAGCGTGATCGTACTGCAGGCATGAGTCAAAAGGCTGTGAATGCCTATCGTAGAGAGCATCCAGGCTCAAAATTAAAAACTGCTGTGACCACAAAGCCTTCCAAACTCAAACGTG
>Ga0187843_10000456_pt1 | contig 29668 bp, 30 predicted proteins | sample SpaLakP09_SKY_43_FD_134516 | JGI IMG/M metagenome (GOLD analysis project Ga0187843, IMG submission 134516) | Oligotrophic lake water microbial communities from Sparkling Lake, Wisconsin, USA - SP09_SKY_43 | ecosystem: Environmental > Aquatic > Freshwater > Lake | place: USA: Sparkling Lake... | reverse complement strand
CCCAGTTGCGAATCGCCATCTTCACCCATCGGCGTTTCCATCGAGATCGGCTCTTTGGCGATCTTCATGATTTCGCGCACTTTGTTTTCCGGCATTTCCATCTTCAGCGCCAGCGTCGCCAGGTCCGGCTCGCTGCCGGTTTCCTGCATGATCTGGCGCGAGATGCGGTTCATCTTGTTGATCGTTTCGATCATGTGCACCGGCACGCGGATGGTGCGCGCCATGTCGGCGATCGAACGCGTGATCGCCTGGCGGATCCACCAGGTGGCGTAGGTCGAGAACTTGTAGCCGCGACGATACTCAAACTTGTCGACCGCTTTCAGCAGGCCGATATTGCCTTCCTGGATCAGGTCCAGGAATTGCAGGCCGCGGTTGATGTATTTCTTGGCGATCGAAATCACCAGGCGCAAGTTGGCAACCGTCATTTCGCGCTTGGCGTGGCGTGCACGCTTTTCGCCAGCGGCCATCTGCTTGTTGATCTTGCGCAGGTCCGCCAGCGGCAGCGCCACGCGCGCCTGCAGGTCGATCATGCGCTGCTGCAGTTCCTTGATGGCTGGCACATTGCGGCCCAGCACGGTGCTGTACGGATAAGCGCAGTCGACTTCGCGGTCGACCCATGCCAGGTCGGTCTCGTTGCCCGGGAAGACCTTGATGAAGTGGGCGCGCGGCATGCCGCAGCGGTCCACGCAGATCGCCAGCACGGCTTTTTCGATGTGGCGCACTTCATCCATCTGGCCGCGCAGGGTGTCGCACAGCTTTTCAACGACCTTGGCCGTGAAGCGGATGCCCAGCAGTTCGTTCGAGATGACTTCCTGCGCCTTGACGTACTTGGCCGAGCCGTAGCCTTCCTTGGTGAAGGCGGCCGCCATCTTGTCGAATTCGGCTTCGATGATGGCAAATTTTTCCAGCGCGCCGCGGCGCAGCTGGTTCAGCTGTTCGGCCGAAAAACCGGCCGCGCCGCCGTTGGCGTCGCCGTCTTCTTCTTCGTGCTCTTCTTCGTCTTCTTCATCGTCGTCCGACGCGGCCACGTGCGGCGCCGGGGCGGCCGGCGCGTTCGATTCGTTCAGGTCGACAAAGCCGTCGACCACTTCGTCGACCTTGATGTCGTCGTTGGCGATCTTGTGCGACAGCGCGATGATTTCGGCGATCGTGGTCGGGCAGGCCGAAATGGCCTGGACCATGTCCTTCAGGCCGCCTTCGATGCGCTTGGCGATTTCGATCTCGCCTTCGCGCGTCAGCAGCGCCACCGCGCCCATTTCACGCATGTACATGCGCACCGGGTCGGTGGTGCGGCCGAAGTCGGAATCGACCGTCGACAGGGCCGTGGCCGCGGCAGCTTCGACTTCGTCGTCGCTGGTGGCGGTGGCGACCGTGTCGGTCAGCAGCATCATTTCGGCGTCAGGGGCGCGCTCGTAGACGGCGATGCCCATGTCGTTGAAGGTGGCGATGATGCCTTCGACCGCTTCCGGGTCGATGATGTTCTCGGGCAGCTGGTCGTTGATCTCGGCATAGGTCAGGTAGCCGCGTTCCTTGCCCATATTGATCAGGTTCTTGATCTGGGTACGGCGGCGTTCCATGTCCGCTTCGGTCGCTTTCGGATCGGCGGCCAGCACCACGCCGCCCTTGGCCTTGCGTTCCTTGGCTTTCGAGACCGCTTTCAGTTCGGCGCGTTCGACCGCGTTGAGCGCGGCGACTTCGTCGTTTTCCGGGGTGAATTCGCTCGGCTTGCGGCCGCGGCGGCCTGGCACCTTGACCGACGGCAGCAAATAACCGGAGGTATCGATGGCGGCCAGGGCGGCGGCGTCGGTGGTCTGGCTGACCGACTGGCCGGCCGTCTGGATGACCAGCGGTTCGGCTTCGACCACTTTTTTCGCCACGCGCGGCTTGGCCACGGTCTTGACGACCGGCTCGGACTGGGCTTCGTCGGCCGCCATGTCTTCACGGGCGGCGAGCTTGGAACGCTTGCGCACCACGACCGGGGCGGCGACCGCTTCATTGGCCGCTTCGACGGCATCGACTGGTTCTACCGAAGCGTCCACCGCCGCCAGGCGCGAGCCCTTTTTGACCACCGTCACCGTGGCCGCCGCTTCATTTTCGATGAAGTAGGAGGTCGCCGTTTTCGGCACAGCCAGCTGCGCACTGCTCTTGCGAGGTGCTTTGGTGGCGGTCAGGGTCAAGGTCTTGGCGCTGTTCTTCATTAAAACTCCAGTCAATAATCCACCCGAACCCAAAGCGGGCCCGATGGAAGGTGTTCAGGATGGTGCTCGCTATGGCGGCAGCGGGATATGGCAGAACGAAAAAAAGCCCGTTAATGAAAACGGGCTTGAATCTATCAGTCAGAGCAGAGACAGATAGAGGAGACAAACCCATTATGCACTAACGCAAGTTATCGCGATAATTGATATATTAAATACCAGATATAACGAAAGCGTATACTGCAGGACGCTGGGCTGCCCTCTTTCATCTAGCTGTCACATCTGCGCTGCCTCAATCCGTGCGCAGGGCAAGAGGCGGATCATACACGATTTCGGGCCCCGCTGCTCATCACTTGTATGTACAAATACGAATAAAATCCGCGCACGCCCCAATGTGCCCATGCTATCCTTCCGGTTCCAGCTCTTACAATGAAGTCAATGAATACACCTAGTCTTGTCGCCGAGTCGGCCGACGCAACCGCTGCAGCCACCCCGGCACCGGCGAGCGCCCAGACCGCGCGATCCCTGCTCAAGCAGTTCCAGCAACAATTTCCTGCCTTCCGCGATTGCCTTCCCCTCGCAATCGGCATCGACAAACAGATCCTCGCGCGCATGCCCGAGCTGGACCGCAAAACCATGCGTACCGCGCTCGGCATCCATACCGGCTCGCTGCGTTACCTGCGCGCCATGGAAAAAGCCACGCTGCGCTACGACCTCGACGGTGCCCCGGGCGCCGAAGTGACCGATACCCACCGTTCCCACGCCAAGGAAACGCTGCAGCAGCGCTTCAAGAAGGAAGCCGAACGCAAGAAAGCCGAGCGCGACGCCGCCCAGGCCGAAGAAGCGAACAAGCTGCGCCAGGAAAAGCTGCTCCAGCTGGCCTCCAAATTTTCCGGCAAGCGCTGATTCGCCATCCATGATTGACGACCAGGAAGAGTTGCTGCCGCCTTATGACGGCATCAAGCTGGCAGACGTGCGCATGGTCAAGTCCGAGCGCGACGCCGCCGAGGCCTTGGCCGCCCTGTCGGCCATGGACGTGATCGGCTTCGATACCGAATCGAAGCCCACCTTCCTCAAGGGTGAATTGTCGACCGGCCCGCACCTGGTACAGCTGGCCACGGACGATGCCGCCTACCTGTTCCAGATCGGCGCCACGCCGGCGGTGGAAGTGCTCAAGGCCATCCTCGAATCGACCACCATCCTGAAAGTGGGCTTCGGACTGCAGGACGACGTCAAGCGCCTGCGCGCCAAGCTCAATATCGACGCGATCAATGTGCTCGACCTGTCGACCGCGCTGCGCAAAGGCGAACGCAATACCCTGGGCGCCAAGACCGCCGTGGCGCGCTTTTTCGGGCAGAAGCTGCAGAAGTCGAAGAAGATCACCACCACCAACTGGGCGCTGCCGCGCCTGTCGGAAAAGCAGATCCTGTATGCGGCCGACGATGCGCACGTGGCCCTGAAGATCTACCGGCGCTGGCGCGCGGACGCGGCCACCGCCTGACGATTATTTTTCTTCCAGCATGGCCGAATAGCAGGCGTCCGCAAAACCGATGCGGTCGGTGGTCGCATTGCGCGCATCCTCCATCCCGATCTTCTTCTCGCGCAGCAAGTGCACCAGCGCCGCATTCATCGAATGGCAGCCCGCATTGAACTTGCCCGTGCCCCCATCCATCAGCGTACGCACTTCGGCCAGCCGACCCGACTCGATGATGCGCTCGACTTCCGGATTCGAGGTCAGGCATTCGGTAGCCAGGTAATAGCGTTCGCCCTCGGTCGACGGCAGCAGCGCCTGGCACAGCACGCCGCGCAGCGCGTGCGCCAGCGCCTGCGACTGCGCTTCGGAATTGCCCAGCAAGCGCAGCATCTTCTGCAGCCCCAGTTCGGTCGAGCGCGCATGCAGCGAAGCGAGCACCAGCGGGCCCGATTCGGCCAGCGCCAGCGCTTCCTGCGCCGTTTCGGCGTCGCGGATTTCACCGATCACGATCACGTCCGGGCGCTCGCGCAGCGCGTCCAGCGCGCCCAGGTAATAGCTGCCCACGTCGCCGTCGATGCCCACTTCGCGCTGGGTGATGATGCACTTGCGCTGGGGGATCAGGGTTTCGACGGGGTCTTCAATCGTGATGATATGGCCGGACCGGGTCTTGTTGATCTGGTCCAGCATCGAGGCGATGGTGGTCGACTTGCCCTGGCAAGTGTCGCCGATGATCAGCACCAGGCCGCTGGTGAGCTTGGCGAAATCCTGTTCGGCCGCGCGCAAGCCCAGTTTGTTCAATTCGAGCGGTTCCTTGGGGAAGCGGCGCACCACGCAGCCGAGCCGTTTCTGGCCCTGGAAGCTGAAGCAGTTGGCGCGGATGCGCGCCGTGTGCAGGTCGATCGAGCGGTCGAAGGCCCGTTTCAGGATCCGTTCCGACCAGTTCGGTTCGATGACTTCGAAAAACTCTTCCAGTTCCTCTTTCGTGATCGGCGAATCGGTGACCGCGACCAGGCCTTTCGGCTGGCGCAGCATCAGCGGACTGTTCTGGTGAATGATGATGTCGCTGAAGATCAGGCGCGAGTTCAGCAGGTGCAAAATCTGCTCGACCAGGGTGCCGAACACCGGATGGTCTTCATTTTCAACGTAACTTAAGGTACGGATTTGCGAGGACTGGTGGTTTTCCATCGTGGGACACTCTCGAGACTAGGTGCGTGCAATTATAAGACCAGTTTCGCAATGCCGAGTGGAAAGATTTGAGGGCTTTGTCCATGGCAAGTTCCGCTTGACGCACGCTATGAAACTGGCGACTATCGAGCGGTCCCCTTACCAAGGAAGAACGCCATGAAAATCAGCGATATGAAGGTCGGTACCCGGCTTGGCGGCGGTTTCTCCATCCTGATCGTGCTGGTTCTGGCGATCGCGGCCATCGGCACCTGGCGCCTGCGCGATATCGACCGCGCCGTGGCGACTATGGTGAGCGACGTGATCCGCAAGGAACGCCTGTTTTCGGAATGGGCGGCCAATACCAATATCAATGGCGCGCGCACCATTTCCGTGGCCGAATCGGCCGATCCCGAACGCCAGAAACAGTTGCAGGCCCGGATCAAGGAAACCAGCGCCCGCATTTCCGAGATCCAGAAAACCCTCACCGAGCTCGACAAGTCGCCCGAGGAAAAAGCCATGTTCGACAAGATCGGCGCACGCCGCACGGTGTACGTGGCGGCGCGCGAAGAAGTGTTCAAGGAAAAGACGGTCGACGAAACCAATGCCAGGGCCATGGTGCAGAACAAGCTGGAACCGGCGCTGGACGCCTACGTGGCCAGCATCCGCGAGCTGTCGGCCTACCAGGCCAAGGCCATCGTCAGCCTGGCCGACGCCACCACCGCCCTGTCGCGCGCCTCGGGCCTGCTGCTGATGCTGCTGGGCGGCGTGGCCACCCTGCTCGGCATCGGCGTCGCCCTCCTGATCACGCACAGCATCAAGTCGCAACTGGGCGGCGAGCCGAACTACGCGGTCTCGATTGCCAACCAGATCGCCGAAGGCGACCTGACCGCGTCCATCCATACCGGCGCCGACGACCGCAGCAGCATGCTGTACGCCATCAAGGCCATGCGCGACAGCATCATCAACATCGTCAGCCAGGTGCGCAGCGGCACCGACACCATCGCCACCGCGTCGAGCGAAATCGCGACCGGCAACCTGGACCTGTCCTCGCGCACCGAGCACCAGGCCAGCTCGCTCCAGCAGACGGCGTCGTCGATGGAGGAACTGACCAGCACCGTCAAGCAGAATGCCGACAATGCGCAGCAAGCGAACAGCCTGGCCGGTTCGGCGTCCGACGTGGCGCGGCGCGGCGGCGCGGTGGTGGCCGAAGTGGTCAACACCATGAATTCGATCAATGACTCGTCGAAAAAAATTGTCGACATCATCGCCGTGATCGACGGCATCGCCTTCCAGACAAATATCCTGGCGCTGAACGCGGCCGTGGAAGCGGCCCGCGCCGGCGAACAGGGCCGCGGCTTCGCCGTCGTCGCCAGCGAAGTGCGCAACCTGGCCCAGCGCTCGGCCGCGGCCGCCAAGGAAATCAAGGCCTTGATCGGCCATTCGGTCGAACAGGTGACCCAGGGCACGCGCCTGGTGGACCAGGCCGGCGCCACCATGGATGAAATTGTCGCCAGCGTGCAAAGGGTGACCAGCATCATCAGCGAGATCACCGCCGCCAGTTCGGAACAGAATGCCGGCATCGAGCAGATCAACCTGGCCATCACCAATATGGATGAAGTCACGCAGCAGAATGCCGCCCTGGTCGAACAGGCTGCCGCGGCGGCCGGGTCGATGCAGGAGCAAGCCAGTCACCTGGCCGGCGTGGTCAGCCTGTTCAAGCTGGAGCAGGCTGCCACGGCGCCGCGCCGGCCGGTCATGGGCCGAAGCAGGCCATCGATCGCAGCATGAAGCGCTGGCTGGCCATAGGCGCGCTGGCACTGGCCGGCCATGCCGGGGCGAGCGTCGAGATACGGGTGGCCGTGCAGGAAGACTCGGCGCCCAAATATGTCGCCGGCCCGACGCCCAAGGGCATCTGCCCCGACCTGATGCGCGCCATCGAAAAGCAGTTACCCGGCGTGCGCTTTGTATTCGAGGCGCGCGAACAGCCCTTGCGCCGCATCGAAAACCGCATGGAACAAGGCGAACTCGACGCCAACTGCCTGGTCGACACCAGCGTCCGCCGCAGCAAGTTCCAGGTGGCGTCCACGCCCCTGTTTTCGCTCGACTACCACCTGATCGCGCGCGCCGGCGATGCGGTGACGGTCAACGGCTGGGACGACGTGCGGCGCCTGGGGGCGGATGGAAAAATACTGATACTGAGCGGGACCGGCGTGACGGAGCGCCTGCAGAAGCTGGGCGGCCTGACGATCGAGGAAGGCGGCAAGTCCGCCACGGCCAACTTGCACAAGCTGGTCATGGGGCGCGGCCGCTTTTTCTACTACCGCACGCATGACTGGACCAGCCAGGTCAGCGCCGCGGGCGTGGGCGGCCAGGTCAGGATCCTGCCGCTGCGCATGGAATCGGTGCAATTTCACCTGATGTTTGGCGCCCACCTGAAGGGGGACCTGCTGTCCCGGGTCGAACGCGCATTGCAGGAACTCGACGCCAACGGCACGCTGGCGCGGATCCGCAAGGAATGGCAGCTCAGGCCGACCGGAACGGACGCTTGAATCCGGTTTTCAGGTCGGTCGACATGCGCACGCCCTGTTCGTTGACAAACACTTCGTCGGGCGGCTCGTCGCCCGCCAGCGCGCCCGATACCACGGGCAGTCCTTCACCCTTGCGCACCAGCGCGTCAGCCCGTTCGTAGACATTCTGGCAGCCGGTTTCGGCGATCAGGCTTTGCACGATGGGCACCTTCCACGCGTCCACGCCGGCGGCCTGGAATTCGCAGATCAGGTAGCCCGACTTGCCGCCGAACTGTTCGACCAGCAAGCCAGGCAAGCCATCGGCTTCGGCATTGATCAGCTTGACCAGGTCGGTGGCCTTGGCCTTGGCGGCCAGCGGCGCGCTTTTGGCCAGGGCCGCCTTGACGCGGCGCTTGATCAGCGCGTGGTCGACCGGTTCGGCTTCGTCGAAGGTCCACACCCGGGCCCGGATCTGCGACTTGGAATTGTAGGCGGCGCGCGCCAGGAATTGCTGCGAGGACGACTGCACGATGGCCGTGCCGCCCGCCTTCATCTTCTCATTCGGCTTGCCGTCCACCTTTTCGACGGCGGACGCGTAAATCCAGGGTTCGCGCGCGAGCAGGCTTTTTTCCTTGCCCTGTTTGATGGTGATGATCAGCATGAGATTCCAGTGGTAACGATTGCAAGCGCACATTTTACCGCCTCGCCAAGGGTTTAGAGTCCTCCCTCTAGCCAGGTACGGTTTTTATTGCAATTAGACCGATCGGTCTATAGCATGAATCCATGAAAACCACCGATGCCCGCCAGCGCCTGATCGCCGCCATGACCGATGCCCTGCAGCGCCGCGGCCTGCACGGCAGCGGCCTGACCGAACTGCTGGCGGCCGCCCAAGCGCCCAAGGGCGTGCTGTACCACCACTTCCCGGGCGGGAAGGCCGAACTGGCCGTGGCCGCCGTCGAGGCGACCGTGGAACGGCTGTGCACCCTGCTCGACGAACGCATGGGCGCCAGCGGCGACCCGACCGGCGCGCTGATGCTGTGGATTCACGGCGCCCAGAAGCGGATGGAAGCGAGCGGCTATGAACGGGGCTGCCCGCTGGCCACCATCGCCCTCGAAACGACGGCCGCCGACGTCGAGATCCGCGCCGCGCTGGACAAGGGCTTTGCGGCGGTGCGCCTGCGCATTGCCGGCGCGCTGGAGCAAGCCGGCTACCGCCAACCCGCCGCGATGGCCGCGCTGATCCTGGCCGCCTACGAAGGCGGGCTGCTGCAAGCGCGCGCGGCCGGCAATCCCGAACCGATGACCCTGGTGGGCGACGCCCTGCTCACCATCCTGCAAGGAGCAAGACCATGAGCAATCCCGAGAACCTGACACTGACGACCGCCGACGGCTACCCGATCGCGGCCACGCGCTACCCCGCGCAGGGCACCACCCGCGCCCGCCTGGTGATGGCCGGCGCCACCGGCGTGCCGCAAGGCTTCTACCGCCGCTTCGCCGAATTTGCCGCGCGTCAGGGCTATGACGTCATGACGCTCGACTACCGCGGCATCGGCCGCTCCAAGCCGGCAACGCTGAAAGGCTTTCGCATGGATTACCTGGACTGGGGGCGCCAGGACCTGGCTGCCGCGGTCGACGCCATGAGCACGCCCGGCATGCCGCTGTACGTGGTGGGCCATTCGTATGGCGGCCACGCTTACGGCCTGCTGCCGAACCACCACAAGACCGACGGCCTGTACACCTTCGCCACCGGCGCCGGCTGGCATGGCTGGATGCCGCTGGCCGAACGGCTGCGGGTGCTGCTGATGTGGCGCCTGGTGGGGCCGGTGATCGTGCATTTCAAAGGCTACCTGGCGTGGAACTGGATGGGCATGGGCGAGGACTTGCCGATCGATGTGTACCGCCAGTGGAAGCACTGGTGCAATTTCCCGCGCTACTTCTTCCAGGATCCGGCGCAGAAGAAACTGGAGGCCGGTTTCGACAGCGTGCGCAGCCCGATCATGGCCTGCAATGCGCTCGACGACCTGTGGGCGCGGCCGAAGTCGCGCGACGCCTTCATGGCCGGCTACCGCAACGTGGCGTGGCAGGCGACCGATATCGATCCGCGCAAGGCGGGCATGGGGCCGATCGGGCACATGGGTTATTTCAAGGCGAAATGCGAACCGCTGTGGCAAGGCGCGCTGGAATGGCTGGAAAAGAACGGCCGCAGCAAACCCGCATAGCCTCGGGGCAAGCCCCGCAGGGCGATGTGCATATCATTCATCTAGTGCTTCGAATTTACCGTCTGTCCGGCGCAGCGCGCAGTCTGTCGCAAACGCCGGACACCCCTGCTCACGTCTCTTATGATGCACCTCATCAGAACATACGGAGGAGTCCATCATGACCAAGAACATCATCATCGCCGCCAGCCTGGCCATTTCCACCCTCGCCTGCGCGCTGCCTGCCAGCCAGGCCGTGGCCTCGCCGCTCGACTGGTTTTCAGGCGAAAAAGTCCAGGGCAACGGCAATATCAAGAAACAGTCGCGCGAGCTGGCCCACTTCACCGGCATTTCCATGAGCTTGCCGGCGGCCGTTGAACTACGCATCGGCAACACGGAAGGCATCACCATCGAAACCGACGACAACCTGCTGCCGCTGATCGAAACGGTCATCGAAAACGGCACGCTGAAAGTACGCGCCAGCAAACGCAATATGAACTTGCAGCCGCGCACCCTGAAGATCGTCATCAATGCCAAGGAAGTGGAACGCGTTTCGCTGGGCGGCTCCGGTTCGATCGAGTCGGACGCACTGAAAGGCGGCAAGATGAAATTCGACCTGGGCGGCTCCGGCACCATCAACATCAAGAACATCGAAGGCGAATCGATTTCGGTGACGGTCGGCGGCAGCGGCACCTTCAAGACGGGCGGCGGTTCGGCCACCAACCTGTCGGTCACCATCGGCGGTTCCGGCGACGTTGACCTGGGCCGCGTCAAAGCCAGCGAAGCGAGCGTCAGCGTGGCCGGTTCCGGCGAAGCGGTGATCTGGGCCAGCAATTCGCTCAGCGTCACCATCGCCGGTTCGGGCGACGTCAATTACTATGGCGATCCTAAACTGAGCCAGTCCGTGGTCGGCTCGGGCGGCGCACGCCGCCTGGCAGCCAAACCTTAATGGTGCGGGGCCGGCGAAGCGCCGGCCTGCGGACTGACAAAATTGACCGGTTTCACCGGCACCCGCACCGTCACGCTTTCACGGGCGGGTTTCTTGTTCTTGTGCTCGATCTCCAGCGTCAGGGGCACGGCATCGCCATCCTTGAGCTGCTGCTTCAGTCCGACGAGCATGATGTGGTAGCCGCCGGACGCCAGGTTCACGCCACGGCCGGCCGGCAGCGCGATGCTGTCGACCTGGCGCATCTTCATGGTCGTGCCGCTCATTTCCATCTTGTGCAATTCGACCACGGCGGCCACGGGCGAGCTCACGCCCACCAGGCGCACGTCGCTGCCCGACATCAGGTACATATAGGCGCCCGTACTTTTCTGGGCGGGCACGGTGGCGCGGATCCAGGGCGCGGTGACGCTGACCTGGGCAAACGCCGGGGCCGTCAGGGAGATCGTGGCGATCAGGGCGATCAGAGTTTTTTTCATATGCTTAACGCTCGGCCTTGAAGTCTTCGCGCTCGATGAGCACCGTCGAGACACTGTCGGTCAGGTAGATCTGGCCATCCTGGATCGTGCACTGCAGCTGCATGTTGCGGTTGGCCAGGGCCTGGAGCTGGGCGCTGGCATCGGCCGGAATATTAATCACGGTCAGGTTCTTGGCGCGTTCGAGCTTGTTGGCGATCTGCTTGTACCAGATATGGCTGGTGGCGCTGTAACTGTACACCACCACCCGTTCGCTGCGCCCGCAGGCTTTCATCAGGCGCTTTTCGTCCGGCTGGCCCACTTCGATCCATAACTGGATGGCGCCGGTCAGGTCCTTCTGCCACAGGTCGGGCTCGTCGGTGTCGAACAAGCCCTTGGTGAAGGTCAGCGCTTCAGCGGCGTGGATGGCGAAGGCCAGCAGGCGGATCATCATGCGTTCGTCGGTTTCGGACGGGTGGCGCGCCAGGGTCAGCAAGTGCTCCTGGTAATAATTGCGGTCCATGTCCGCGATCTGCAGTTCTGCCTTGTAGATGGTTGCTTTGAGAGCCATTGATGCGTATACCTGAATGAATTATTTGAAGACGACAGTCTTGTCGCCATTTTGCAAAATGCGGTGTTCCACGAACCACTTGACCGCGCGCGCCAGCACCACGCATTCGACATCGCGGCCGATGGCCGACAGGGTCTCGGCATCCATGGCATGGTCGACCCGTTCCACGTCCTGCTCGATGATCGGGCCTTCGTCCAGGTCGCCGGTAACGAAGTGGGCGGTGGCGCCGATCAGTTTGACGCCGCGGTGGTGGGCCTGGGCGTAAGGCTTGGCGCCCTTGAAGCTGGGCAGGAAGGAATGGTGGATATTGATGGCCTTGCCGCGCATGGCACCGCACAGGCCGGGCGACAGGATCTGCATGTAGCGCGCCAGCACCACCAGGTCGATCTTGTGGGTAGCCATGATGTCGAGCACGCGCGCTTCCTGGGCCAGCTTGGCCTCTTCCGGCGCGCCGGTGGCCAGCGGCAAATGGTGGAAGGGAATGTTGTAGCTGGCCGCCAGCTGGTAGAAATCCATGTGGTTCGAGACGATGGCCGGAATTTCCACCGGCAGCAGGCCGCTCTTGTAGCGGAACAGCAAGTCGTTCAGGCAATGCCCGATTTTCGACACCATCAGCATCACGCGCGGCTTGGCATGGGCATCGTGCAACTGGCCGTTCATGGCCATCTGGCTGCACAGGGCGTCGAAGTCGGCGCGCAGCACGGCATCGGCGATGCCGGCGTCTTCCAGCGCGAAATGCACGCGCATGAAAAACAGTTTCGATTCCGCATCGCCGAACTGGGCCGAATCGATGATGTTGCAGCCATGTTCGGCCAGAAAGCCCGATACGCGATGCACAATGCCGCGCTGGTCAAGGCAGGACAGGGTCAGGATATATTCGGGATGCGTCATGTAATTGGTGTCGGAACGTGGGATGGGCTAACCTTGTATTGTCGCATGCGCTGGCGCGATGTGACAAAAGCAGAAAAAAGCACGACCGTGCAAATTTGGAGTATAGTAAGCAGATCACCACATTTTTTAAGGAAAACGTCCATGTCGACCACCGCACTGATGAACCAGCAGTTCCGCCTTGCCGCCCGCCCTGTCGGCCTGCCGAAGCGTTCGGACTGGGAACAGATCAATGAAGCCGTCCGCGACATCGCCGATGGCGAAATCGTGGTCAAGGCGCTCTACCTGTCGCTCGATCCGGCCATGCGCGGCTGGATGAACGAAGGCAAGTCCTACATCCGCCCGGTGGCGATTGGCGAAGTCATGCGCGCCGGCGGCGTGGGCGTGGTGGTGGCCAGCAAGTCGGACAAGTTCGCCGTGGGCGACCATGTTTCCGGCGGCATCGGCGTACAGAATTACTGGGTGGGCGCGGCCAATGACAAGACCGGCGGCTTCTACAAGATCGACCCGCGCATGGCGCCGCTGACCGCCTGGCTCAATGTACTGGGCATGCCGGGCATGACCGGCTACTTCGGCCTGATCGAATCGGGCTTGCCGAAAGCGGGCGAAACGGTGGTGGTCTCGGGCGCGGCCGGCGCGGTCGGCATGACGGTGGGCCAGGTGGCCAAGCACCTGGGCTGCCGCGTGGTGGGCATTGCGGGCGGCAAGGACAAATGCGACTTCGTGGTCAATGAGCTGGGCTTCGACGCCTGCATCGACTACAAGAACGCCGACGTCAAGGAAGGCCTGAAAGAACATTGCCCGAAAGGCGTGGACATCTATTTCGACAATGTGGGCGGCGACATCCTCGACACCGTGCTCACCCGCATCAACCTGAAAGCGCGCATCGTCATTTGCGGCGCGATCTCGCAGTACAACAACACGACGGCCATGAAAGGCCCGTCGAACTACCTGTCGCTGCTGGTGAACCGCGCGCGCATGGAAGGCATCGTGGTCTTCGACTACGCCGACCGCTACCACCTGGGCGTGGCCGCCATGGCCAAGTGGATGCAGGAAGGCACGTTCAAGAGCAAGGAAGACGTCGTCGACGGCCTCGAGAATTTCCCTGAAGCCCTGCTGATGCTGTTCGAAGGCAAAAACTTCGGCAAGCTCTGCCTGAAAGTCGCTTCCGCATAAAAACGTTTCCCAACCGGGGTCAGACCTCCGCAGTGCAACACCTGTTGCACTGCGGAGGTCTGACCCCGGTGTGCATTTGCCGCCGGTTCTTGACCGGATGCGCGCCACGCCGATGTTCCTGGAACTTGGCGACCCAATCAGCGTCTACCTCCTGCTCGTTCGAAGCACGCTCACCGTTGCCGCAATGGTGGGCCTTCCTATCCGACATTTTTCTTGAGGTAGCCCATGCCCAGTTATTCCAGCAATGCCGCCATGCGATCCGGGCTCGATGCCCAGGTCAGCTTCATCTCCGAGTTCGCGCGCCGCAGCTACGACACGGTCCGCAAGCTCAGCGAACTGAATCTGCATTTTGCACAGCAAATCGCGCAGGACACCTTTGACGCCAGCCAGCAACTGCTGTCCTGCACCGACCCGTTCCAGATCGCCGCCGCCAGCGCCAGCGCTGCCCAGCCCGCCTTGCGCCATGTGCGCGCCTACCAGCAACAGCTGATCGGCCTGCTCACCGGCGCCCAGCGCGAGCTCGCGCGCACGGCCGGCAGCGGCATCCAGGAGGCCAGCCGCAGTTCCTATGAAGCCGCCCAGGAAATGGCGCGCCAGTCGGCCCAGGCCGGCGATGCATTCAGCGCCGCCTACCGCCCCGAAGAACGCGGCGCCGCCCCGGAAAGCCACAGCGGCAATGGCGCCCAGCACCTTCCCGGTTGATTCCCGCATCCCACTTCAAGGAGCCCATCATGTCCACTCCAGGCAAGCAGAAACCCGGTTCGGCGATCGATGCACTCGACCTGCTCAAAGCCGACCACGACAAGGTGAAAAGCCTGTTTCGCGAATTCGACGACCTCAAGGGCAATGACGACGAGGACGAACGCAAGTCCGAACTGGTCGACGAAATCTGCTACGAACTCACGCTCCACACCATGCTCGAGGAAGAAATTTTCTATCCCGTGCTGCGCGCGGCCATCGATGACGACGAGCAGATGGACGAAGCCGACATCGAACACGCGGGCGCGCGCGAGCTGATCAGCCAGCTCGAAGTCATGTACCCCGGCGACGACCATTTCGACGCCACCGTCACCGTGCTGGGCGAAGAAATCAGCCACCACATCGACAAGGAAGAAAGCGCTATGTTTGCCGCCGCCCGCAGCGCCGGCATCGACCTTGACCACCTGGCCGACCTGCTGGCCACGCGCAAGGAAGAACTCGACGAAGACCTGTCGTCGCCACCCACGCCCATCGATGACCTGGAGCGGCACGACGGTTCGCGCCGCGCGCCGCGGCCGCCGAACTAACAAGGGTGGAACTATTAAATTTCACGCATCTCTAATTCACGAGCGCGGCAATCACGTGCTCGGAAACCCAAACTACACACAAGGAGATCGATATGGCGACAAGCAAAGACAGTAGCAGCAAAGGCGGCACTTCGGGCGGCAACACGCAAAAAGGCAGCAGCGGCAGCGGCGGTCCGGCCAAGCGCGGTTTCGCCGCCATGGATGAAAACCAGCAGCGCGAAATTGCCAGCAAGGGCGGCCAGGCCGCGCACCAGAAGGGCACCGCGCACGAATTCGATTCCGAAGAAGCGCGCCGCGCCGGACAAAAAGGTGGCGAAGCTGTCAGCCGCGACCGCGAACACATGGCAGACATCGGCCGCAAGGGTGGCGAAAGCCGCCAGTCGGCAGCGCGCAACAACAAGGAATCGGCCGACGACAACAAAGGCGGCCGCCAGGGCGGCAAGTAACTGGCTGCGCCATCGATACGTGCCACGTGTGTTAAGGCGGGCCGGGGTTCCCGGCCCGATTTTTTTACCGGATGTGTTCCTCGCCGGCCGGCTCGCCCAGGCCATCGACCCTGGTCCGCTTGTCCAGCTTGCCGTCGAGATCCGTATCCGTGTCGAAGTGGGTCATCTTGTTGCGTACGTAGTATTCGGTCTTGCGCGGCAGGCCGCTCGCCGGATTGATGTACTCCATCGTCGATATGACACCGAAGGCGTAGTGAAACCTGAGATCCAAGTAGGCGTCGCCGTCGGTATCGACCTCTGCAAGATACGCCTCCCCCAGCCGGTAGCTGGCCTTGCTTTCGAACACGCCATCAAAGTCATCGTCCGATTCGTTCGTTTCCATCAAGCCTTGCTGATTAAAATGCGCAATCAGATCGACCTTCCCGTCCAGGTTACGGTCAACCTCGTTGCCGACCACCTGCCCGCTCGCCGACAGGCGCCAGTGTTCATCGAGCACCCCATCGCCATTGCGATCGACACCCCGGTCGGCGACGGGCGCGCGCAGAAACGCAAAGGTACACAGGGCGCCGATGGCCAGGCCGGTCAGCAGGATCATGGTCTTGCTCGACGTGGCAACGGCTGGCGCTGGCGCCGCCGCGACTTCGGCGGGCGGTTGCGCGGCATCCCAGGCCGTGACGATGGCCTTCGCGGCCGCGTAATCGTGTTCTTCCACCATGACACGGACCTGGTTGCCCGCGGGAAGTTCGCCTATGCCACCTTGCAGAAACGCGCCATCGATGCGGCCGGATAATTCCTGCTGCTCGAGCAGGTTGAGGATCATATGTGCTTCAACACCATTTGCAGCTTCGTACAGCAATCTCATAGGCACAGTTCCGGAAGTGCAAGTCAATGGAGCGCGTGCCGCGCCTGCAGCCGTGGCATGAGCTTGATATACACGCCGTCGACATCGTCGCGGCTGTAGGGATCGCAGTGCAGCAGCATCAAGTCCAGCCAGCCGCCGATGGCCGCCCATTGCGCCTGGGTATACGGCGTGGCCGGATTCCAGCGATGGTCGGAGCGAAATTCCATCAGCAGCGCATCGGTCGCATCCGAACACGGTTCATCGATCGATGAACACAGCCAGGCCGGCAAGTAATACTGCTTGGCCTCGTCCGACAGCAGGGGCAAATCCCATACATGCTTTTGCAGCAAGGCCGGCGGCACGGCGTTGGCCGCGTGCGCGCCCAGCGCCCGGGCCAGGCCATCGCATTCGGCACAGGCGTGCGGCACGAGCGCATCGCGCCCAGGGCGTTCAAGCGCGGCAAATGCAGCGCGCACGTCATGCTTCAAGGTGGCGGAATTCATCGGGGGGCCGGCGGTCGGATTGGGTAGATTGAGGGAGCAATCTCAGCAGTGTACGTAGGCCGCGAAGCAATGTCCACGAGCAAGTCCAATTACTTCCCGGCCACGCAACACCTCGTAATGAACAGATAATTCCGGCCGCGCCACCCCGCAAACCGCAGAGGGTGGACATGGCGATGGGGCGTGATAAGATTGCCGGGCCCGGCTCACCCTCTAGGCGGTGAGCGCTCGACCAAGGAAGCAAATTGCAGGACAAAGACCACGTGGCCGCCATGCCAGCACCCGCAGCCATCGCCGCGCACTTCGACGCTCTCTACAAAGGCCGCAAGCCGCGCCATTTCGCCACCATTCATTCCGCCCATCCGGCCGGGCAGGATCCCCTTTCCGGCGTGAGCGTGTGGAAGCGCGCCGAACCCGTCCCGCACTGGCACTATGTCACGCAAGGCTTGTCGCAGCCCAACCCGAAGGCCGCCATTCCAGGCGCCAGCGGCTTCGGCTTCGAACTGACCTTCCGCCTTGCCTGCACGGCCGAGGCCATGGATGCGCCCTTGTGGCCGCTCGATTTCCTGCACAACCTGGCGCGCTATGTGTTTCGTACCAGTCATGCTTTGCAGGATGGCCACAGGATGAATGCCAGCGGCCCCATCTCCCCCGGCCTGCCGACGCAGCTGTGCGCCATGGGTTTCACCAGCGACCCGGAGCTGCCCCCCATCGGCACCCAGAGCGGCAGCGTGTATTTCCTGCAAGTGGTCGGCCTGACCGCCGACGAAGAAAGCGCCGCCGAACGCTGGGACACGCGCAAGCTGCTCGATGCCTTCCTGCCGCACATGCCGATGTGGGTGACCCGCCTCGAGCGCGAATCGATGCTGGCCAATCCCGCCATGCAGGTCAAGGTCAAGCAAGGCGCCCAGCACGATGGCTCGTCCACGGGCGTGCTGGTGGCGGACTTGCTCAAGCTGGACGTCCAGAAACGCTTGCTGCGCAAACCCCTGGTCGAGATCACCCTGGGCGCGCTGCAACTGGCCAAGCTGCACGCGCTGTTGCCGCTGCGGCTGCCGTTCGGGCGCCCTTTCATGCTGGCCGGCCCGGAATGGAAGCTGCAATTCCGGCAACGCGATCGCAGCGACTGGAAAATCGACGGCAATGTGCTCAAGCTCGACTTGAGCCCTTCCATGGCCGAATCGTTCGCCGCCGCCCTGCCCGCGCGCGAAGGCCAGTACCGCCTGACCGGTCTCGACGAGCTGGGCTGGACCATCAAGCAGACCGCCATCCGCAATGCCCAGGGCGATATCGTCGAAGTCATCGGCGGAACGTCGGCGCCATGAATCCCTTTCCGTTCCTGCATCACACCAAGCGCCACCCGTCCGCCATCCTGCTGCTGGTGCAACTGCTCGGCATGCTGCTCTACCCCTTCATCGAAGGCCAGTCCGGCGGCGCCGTCGTCTTCAATGCCTTCGGCATCGTGGTGCTGGGCTTTACCATCCGCATGGTGCGGCGCACGCCCGGCCTGACCTGGTTCAGCGTCAGCCTGGCGGTGCCCATCATCGTGCTGCTGGTCCTGCAGTCGGCATTCGGCATGGCCTACCTGCTGCCCTGGGCGTCGGGGCTCGAAGCCCTGTTCTACTTCTACGCCGCCGGCAGCCTGATCGCCTACATGATGGAAGACCGGCTGGCCACCACCGACGAACTGTTCGCCGCCGGCGCCACCTTCACCTTGCTGGCCTGGGCGTTCACCCACATGTTCATCCTGGTGCAAGCGCTGGAGCCGGGCACCTATGCGGCGGCCGTCAACGCGGGCGATGCGCGTACCTGGAGCGAGCTCAACTACCTCAGCTTCGCCCTGCTCTCGAGCACCGGCATCGGCGACGTGATCCCGCTCACGCCCCATGCGCGCTCGCTGGCCAGCATTGAAATGTTCGTCGGCCTGATCTACCTGGCCGGCGTGGTGGCCCGCCTGATCGGCCTGACCATGCACAATAAAGACCAGTAAATCGCAAAAAGGTGCCCCCGGGCACCCGCAATCTTGTTTTGTTCTATAATTTCAGTAATTCCTGAAAATTCAAAACCTAACGGACTTTGCACATGGTCAATCTCACGCCGCTGGCACAGAAATTCATCCTCCACTTCGGCGAAATGGGCAGCCGCTGGGGCATCAACCGCACCGTGGGCCAGATGTACGCCCTGCTGTACGTGATGGGCAAGCCCTTGAATGCCGACGAAATCGCCGAACACCTGCAATTTTCGCGCTCGAATGTATCGATGGGGCTGAAGGAACTGCAGTCCTGGCGGCTGGTCAAACTGCTGCACCAGCAGGGCGACCGGCGCGAATATTTCGAGCCGCCCAAGGATGTCTGGGACATCTTCAAGGCCCTGCTGGAAGAACGGCGCCGCCGCGAAGTCGAACCCACCCTGTCCATGCTGCGCGACGCCTTGCTCGAAACACCCACCACCGAAAGCGACCTGGTCGCCCAGCAGCGCATGCGCGAAATGTACGAGCTGATCGAACTATCCAGTTCCTGGTTCGACGACGTCCAGCGCCTGTCGCCGGAAACCCTTACCTCGCTCATGAAAATGGGCTCCACCGTCGGCAAGCTGCTCGACGTGGGCGAATCCGTGCGCGGCACCTTCCGCAAGAAGCCCCAGGCTGAAAACACGGAAGGCGACTAGCATGCGCCGCCTGCATGGCATGCCGCTGGCACTGGCGATCACGCTCACCCTGGTCGCCAAGGTCCTCATCCTGATGGCGCTGCACAAGGCCTTCTTCGCCGAACCCATGGTCAAGAAGATGCGGATGCCGACTGAAAAAATCGAACAGCATCTGCTCAATACTACTCCTTCCCCTCCTCCCAAGGCACAGCCATGATCCCCGTCGATGACGTTGTCAGCCTGTCGCGCCTGCAGTTCGGCCTGACGGCGATGTACCACTTCCTGTTTGTTCCGCTCACGCTCGGCCTGTCCTGGATCCTGGTGATCATGGAGTCGGTGTACGTGATGACCGGGCGCGAAATCTACCGCGACATGACCAAGTTCTGGGGCAAGCTGTTCGGCATCAATTTCGCCATGGGCGTCACCACCGGGATCACCCTGGAATTCCAGTTCGGGACCAACTGGGCTTATTACTCGCACTACGTGGGCGACATTTTCGGCACTCCGCTGGCCATCGAAGGCATGATGGCCTTCTTCCTCGAATCGACCTTCGTGGGCCTGTTCTTCTTCGGCTGGAACCGCCTCTCGCGGGTGCAGCACCTGGGCGTGACCTTCCTGGTCGCGCTGGGCTCGAGCCTGTCGGCCCTGTGGATCCTGATCGCCAACGGCTGGATGAACAATCCGGTCGGCGCCGAATTCAACGTCGAGACCATGCGCATGGAGCTGGTCAGCATTGCCGACGTCATCTTCAACCCGGTGGCCCAGGTCAAGTTCGTGCACACCGTGGCGGCGGGCTATGTCACGGCGTCCATGTTCGTGCTCGGCGTGTCCGCCTTCTACCTGCTCAAGGCGCGCGACATTCCCTTCGCCCTGCGCTCGTTCGCCATCGCCGCCGGCTTCGGCCTGGCGTCGACGCTGTCGGTGATCGTGCTGGGCGACGAATCGGGCTATACCGCCGGCGAAGTGAACAAGGTCAAGCTGGCCGCCATCGAAGCCGAGTGGGAAACCGAAGCGGCGCCGGCCGCGCTGACCGTGTTCGGCCTGCCCAACGACGCCGAACAGCGCACCGACTACGCGGTCAAGATTCCCTATGTGCTGGGCCTGATCGCCACCCGTTCGACCGACAAGCCGGTGGTCGGCATCAAGGAACTGAAGCGCCAGCATGAAGTGCGCATCCGTAACGGCATGGCGTCGTATGCCGCCCTCACGCGCCTGAAGTCCGGCGACAAGTCGCCCGAGGCGCGCGCCGACTTCCTGCGCCTGAAGGACGACCTGGGCTACGGCCTGCTGCTCAAGAAGTACACGCCGCGCGTGATCGACGCCACCGAGGCGCAGATCAGGATGGCCGTCAACGATACCGTGCCCAAGGTGGCGCCGCTGTTCTGGTCCTTCCGCATCATGGTGGCCCTGGGCATGCTGTTCCTGTTTATCTTCAGCGCTTCGTTCTACTTCCTGGTCCGCAAGCGCCTGGCCGAACAGCGCTGGCTGCTGAAACTGGCGGTGGCGTCGATTCCGCTGCCGTGGGTGGCCGCGGAACTGGGCTGGGTGGTGGCCGAATACGGGCGCCAGCCATGGACCATCGCGGGCATTTTGCCTACCCATTTGTCGGCGTCCACGCTCAAAGTGGAAAACCTGTATTTCAGCCTGGCCGGCTTCCTGGCCTTCTACACGCTGCTGCTGGTGGTGGAAATGGGCCTGATGATCAAGTACACGCGCCAGGGTCCGAGCAGCCTGCATACGGGTAAGTATCACTGGGAAAAACTGGAGGCCGCATGATCTTCGACTACGTCACGCTCAAGGTGATCTGGTGGTGCTTCGTCGGCGTGCTGCTGATCGGCTTCGCGCTCACCAACGGCTTCGACTTCGGCATCGGCATGTGGCTGCCCTTTTTGGGCCGCGACGACATGGAACGGCGCGTCATCATCAACGTCATCGGCCCCACCTGGGAAGGCAACCAGACCTGGTTCATCGCCGCCGGCGGCGCCATGTTCGCGGCCTGGCCGCTGGTCTATGCGGCGGCGTTCTCGGGCTTTTACGTGGCGCTGATGCTGCTGCTGTTCGCGCTGTTCCTGCGCCCCGTGGGCTTCGACTACCGCAGCAAGCTGGCCGACCCGCGCTGGCGCAGCACCTGGGACTGGGGCCTGTTCGTGGGCGGCTTCGTGCCGCCGCTCATCTTCGGCATCGCCTTCGGCAACCTGCTGCAGGGCGTGCCTTTCCATTACGACGACACCATGCGCATGGAATACACCGGCAGCTTCCCCGGCTTGTTCAATCCCTTCGGCCTGCTGGCCGGCGTGCTGGGCGTGGCCATGCTGGCCATGCATGGCGCCACCTATCTGTACCAGAAAACCGAGGACCTCATCGCCGAACGCGCCCGCAAGGCGGCCATGCTGGCCGGCCTGGTCACGATCGCCGCGTTCGCGATTGGCGGCCTGTGGGTAGCCTACGGACTCGATGCCTACCGCATCGTCGCCACGCCGCCCCTGGACAGCGCCTTCATGCCGACCGCGAAAACGGTCGAACGGGGCGTGGGCGCCTGGATGGACAACTACGGCCGCTATCCCCTCACCATGGCCTTCCCCGCCATGGGCTTGCTGGGCGCGGCGCTGGCGATCGCCCTGTGCGCGGCGCGCAAGAGCCTCCCCGCCTTCCTGGCCAGCGGCGTGTCGGTGGCCGGCATCGTGCTGACCGCGGGCGCCGCCATGTTCCCCTTCATCATGCCGTCGTCGCTGGCGCCGGGCAGCAGCCTGACCGCCTGGGACGCCGTGGCCAGCCACAAGAGCCTGGGCGTGATGTTCTGGGTGATCCTGATCATGCTGCCCATCGTCAGCCTGTACACGGCCTGGGTCTACGGGATCATGAGCGGCAAGGTCACGGCCGCGCGCATCCGCGAAAACGAACACGAATCATATTAGGAGGTCAGCATGTGGTATTTCGCCTGGATTCTGGGAGTGGGCCTGGCCTTGTCGGCAGCCATCATCAATGTCATGTGGCTGGAAGCGAACTACGCCTTCGGCCTGCGCGACGAAGACGCAACGCGCGAAAAATTCGAACTGGCGCACCAGTCCGATACCTGAAGCGCCGTTCATCCGCCCGTGCTGGCCTGGCGCGGCAGGGGCGGATCGTCGGCGGCCGGCGCCAGAAAGGCCAGCGCAACGGCCAGGGCGATGATGGCGATACGAAATACTTTTCCTGGGGTAGTCATGAGCACGATTCCTGAGATGTTGTAGCGTTCAATCATCTTAGGCGTATTGACATTTTGATGCTCTTAAAACAATATTCCGAAAACCCTAAGAAATCCTTAAGCGGGGCCGCTGGAGGTGATGGGGAGCAACTATGGTAAAGTGCGCGCCATGCAAGCACTCAAATACCTCAGCGCCTATTCCGACCAGACGCGCGCGCAAGTGACGCAGCTGATCGAACAGGACAAGCTGGGCGAGGTGCTCACCAAGCGCTATCCCAAGGTGCACGGCATCCGCACCGACAAGGCCCTGTACGACTATGTGCAAGAGCTGAAGACGGAATTCCTGCGCAACGCCGAGCCGATCAACAAGGTCGCCTTCGACAGCAAGATCCAGGTGATCCAGCATGCCCTCGGCCTGCACACCGCCATTTCGCGGGTGCAGGGCAACAAGCTCAAGGCCAAGCACGAAATCCGGGTGGCCACCCTGTTCAAGGAAGTGCCCCTCGAATTCCTGCGCATGATCGCCGTGCACGAACTGGCGCACGTGAAGGAAAAGCAGCACGACAAGGCTTTCTACAAGTTGTGCTGCTACATGGAGCCGAACTACCACCAGTACGAGTTCGACCTGCGCCTGTACCTGACCCAGATGGATATTTCCAGCGAACGGCTCTGGTAGCAAAGCTGATAGCTGCCCAATTCATGTTGCCACAATAGTTGTGCCCGCTAGATTGGAGATGAGGGACCGCTCCAGGTAAGCTTCCCACGAAGATGCTGTGGGACCAGGGCAAATAACTTCGCAATCATGTCAATCTGTCGACCATAGAGTGGCGACAGTTTCGGGTCACAGGTAGTGCAATAGTGCCGGGCTTGGTTATTCAAGAACCAAATATCGTGCTCAACAAAGTCATCTTCAAACATCGAATTCGGCAAGTTGTGCAGCAACTCCAATTCGAAACTGGCGGAGCGGTCGCCGAGTCGACGCCACCATGGTGCAGATGCCACATGGCGCAAGTATGACAAAGTCACACTAAACAGTTCGCTGTACAGAATTTGTTTGGACGACACAGGTGACACGCGATTTCCTTTCCTCGGAATAGAGACTTCATGGTGGCAATGCCGTAGGCAGCGCCACCGGGCAAGGAAAGTCTCCTTACCCATTCTATCCCGATTGACTTAGATAAATCAGCGCCGCTGGAAGGTCCACTGCTGGTTGGTGCCGGTGCCCAGCGGGTACTGGATGATCTGCACGTTCTCGGCAGTGCTGCTGCCCTTCACGTCCAGCACCATGCCGCTCAACTGGTTTTTCACCGTCAGGTAGCCGCCGCCCGGGCTGGCGAAACGCCATTTCTGCCCTGCCCCTGCCCAATAATCCCACTGCGCGATATTGGTGCCGGCCGTGGTCGAGTTGTTGTAGTTGTCCAGGCTGCGCAGGCTGTTGCCGTTGATGATGCTGTAATTGCCATCGCCATGCCCCATCACGTACCAGGTCTGGTTCTTGACGCCCGTGTCCGTGGCTTGCTGCACCATCGCCCCGTTCGCGGTCGACGCCCCCGCCACCGTCAGCACCTTGTTCGACAGGCGCGACTTGATCGCATAGGCGCCGTCGGACAGGCCGCCGCAGCTGGCAAAACTGGCAAAGCCGCGGTCCATCACGGGCCAGCCGCCGCTGTATGTCATCTTGTGGAACTGCAGCTTGGCGTTGCCGCCATCGTTCAAGTCATAGTAGTGGGTCGAGACGAACTGGCAGCCGTCCTGCTTGAGCACACCCACATGCCCCGGCCCCTTGAAGCGCCCATCCACGTTCGGCAGGATGGTATTGGTGCCCGTGTACGGCCCGGTGATGCTGGTGGCGCGCTGCACCTGCACCGAGTACGTGCTGTTGACCCCATTGCAGCAGGCGCCCCGGTTGACGAACAAATAGTAGTAGTCGCCATGGCGGGTGATGTACGGCGCCTCGATGTCGGCGTGGTTCCCGCCCAGGATTTTGGTCACGCTGCCGGCCAGCTTGCCGGTGGACTGGTTGATCTCGGCCACCCCGATCCCGCCGAAAAAGGAACCGTAGGACATGTACACCTTGCCGTTGTGGTCGCGCAGCAGGGCCGGATCGATGGCATTGATCTCGCTGCTGCCGCCGAACGATTCGACCACGATGCCCAGGTCTTGCCAGCTCGGCGTCTTGAGCGACAGCGAACGGGCCACGCCGATCGCCGACGACGAGGTGCCGAAGGTCGATACCGAATAATAAATGTAGTAATAGCCATTCATGTGGATCGCTTCGGGCGCCCAGAACGAGCCGCCGAAGTTGGGGATCTTGTTCGTGATCCAGGATGGATAGCTGGAAAACACCGGACCCGGCCCGCCCGTCCAGGTCACCAGGTCGGTCGACTGGGAATACCAGATCCCGGTGCCGGTGGTGAAGTTGAAGTAGGTATTGCCATCCTTGATGATGGCGCCGGGGTCGTGGGCGTTTTGCAAGCCCGCCAGGTTGACCGCCGATGCAGGGCCGACGCAAAGCGCCAGGCAGAGTGCTGCCAGTAGTTTGTTAAACATATGTCTCCGAATTTTTCGTTTTATGGATGCTGCTGTCCCAGAGTAGGACGCTGTCCAGTCCGCTACCAATGAATAATTTGTGCGGAATGATAACCATATTGATATCCCGGTTTGTCACCAAATGTTGCTAATACGCAGCGTTCATTGCAGGGACCCCGCGCGCGATTGGGATATCTGTCGACAAGCATTGCAGCCGCCTATACAGTGACAGGGTGCCTTTCTTCTATGCAAAATCAGCTCTCGCGCCATCTGCGGCCCCGTTGTCATGAAGGCATTTCACCGGACCCAAGCAATGCGACATCAGTATCCTTTCTCTTACTTTTCCCATCTGGCCGCGGCCGCCGTCCTGATGGCAAGCTGCGCCGCGCAGGCGCAGGATGCCGCGCCCGGCCCGGCCTGGACCTTCGGCGGCTACGGCAGCCTGGGCATCGTGCATGCCGACTACGACCAGGCCGACTTCGTCACCTCGGTCCTGAAACCGGACGGCGTCGGCTACACCCGCCCCTTCAACCTGTCCAACGACAGCCGCATCGCCGCGCAGCTGGGCGTCAAGGTCGACAAGAAATGGTCGGCCGTGGTGCAGGTGCTGCTCGAGCGGCGCTACGACTACAGCTACAAGCCGACGATCGAATGGGCCAACGTCAAGTACCAGGCCACGCCCGACCTGGCGCTGCGCGTGGGCCGCATCGCCCTGCCGATCTTCATCGGCGCAGACTACCGCAAGGTGGGCTATGCCTATCCCTGGGTGCGCACGCCGGTTGAAGTCTACGGCGGTATGCCGATCACCAACAGCGACGGCGCCGACGTCAGCTACCGCTGGCGCGCCTTCGGCATGAAGCACGTCACCCAGGCTTTCTACGGCGGCACCGAAATCACGCTCACGGACACCACCAACGTCAAGGCCAGCGGCCTGGCCGGCGTCAGCCACACGGCCGAAGTGGGCGCGCTGAGCGTGCGCGCCAGCGTCTTTGGCGCGACCGTCAATACCAACGTCGCGCGCGCGCTGTTCGACGGCTTCCGCCAGTTCGGGCCGCCCGGCGTCGCGATCGCCGACCGCTACGACGTCATCGACAAGCGCATCGCGGCCGCCACCGTCGGCGTCAATTACGATCCGGGCAAGTGGTTCCTGATGTCCGAGATCGGCTACATGAATGGCCATTCCTTCCTGGCCAAGACGCATGCCATGTATGTCAGCGCAGGCTACCGCGCCGGCCCGTTCACCACCTACGGCACCTATTCGAAGGTCAAGGCCAGGGACCCGAACCGCCATCCCGGCCTGTCGCTGGAAGGCTTGCCGCCGCCTTACGCCAACGCCGCCATGCAACTCAACGGGGGTCTGAACCACTTGCTGCAGGCCATCCCGACCCAGGACACCTACACCGCGGGCGTGCGCTGGGACTTCCTGCCCAGCATGGCGTTCAAGCTTCAGTACGACCACGTCACGCCGCGCCACGGCTCGCGCGGCTCGCTGATCAATTCGCAGCCGGGTTTCCGTTCGGGCCGCACGGTCCACGTCACGAGCGCGGTGCTCGACTTTGTGTTCTGAGGAGACCGGCATGCGCATCTCCCCGTTCACATGCCTTGCCGTCGCCCTGGCGCTGGCCGCGCCCTTGGCCACGGCCGGCGAACTGGTCGTCATCGTCTCGGCCAGGAGCCCGGTGTCGGTGCTGCGCCAGGACCAGGTGGCCGACATCTTCCTGGGCCAGATCGCCAATTTCCCCGGCGGGCTGGAAGCTGTCGCCCTCGACCAGCGCATCGGTTCGCCCGAACGCGACGAGTTCTATGCGAAGGTCACGGCGAAGTCCCCGCCGCTGGTGAAGGCTTACTGGAGCAAGATGATTTTCACGGGACGCGGCCAGCCGCCCAGGGAAGTGGCCGGCAGCGCCGCGATCCGCAAGCTGGTGGCCGAGAATCCCTCCCTGATCGGCTACATCGACAAATCGGCGCTCGACCCGAGCGTCAAGGCCGTCCTGCTGGTCCGCTGATGAACAGCGCAGCGAAGCCCGCACCGGGCCGGCGCGCCCGCCTGCGCCGGCTGCTCGGCCACGGGCTGGAAACCCACATCTCGCTGCCGCTGTTCGCGGCGCTGCTGCTGGTGGTCATCTGGACCACGACCGCGCACTTCATCGATGTCGACCGCGCCACCGCGCAAGCGGCCGCGCGCGAATCGAGCCGCGAACTGATCGACACCTACGAAGCCCAGGTTCAGCGCAACCTGGGCGGCATCGACCAGACCCTCAAGGTGCTCAAGTACGCGGTCGAACTGAAGGGAGCGGCCGGCGCCCTGCCCGCCCTGAACCAGCAAGGATTGCTGCCATCGGGGCTGGTGTTCGTGGTCAGCATCGCCGACAGCGACGGCATGGTCGTGGCCAGCAATCCGCCGGCCAAGTCCATCGACGTGTCGGGCCAGGGCTACTTTGCCTTCCACCGCGAAGCCGACACCAATTCGCCCTATGTCAGCCAGACCCTGCGCGACGCCGCCAATCCCGAATGGCACTTGCATTTCACGCGCCGCCTGAACAATGCCCAGGGCGAGTTTGCCGGCGTCGTCATCGTGGAAGTGGACCCGGCCTATTTCACCAGCGGCTATGAACGTTCGCGCCAGGGCGAGTACGGCGCGCTCGGCCTGTACGGTGCCGACGGCGTGTTCCGCGCGCTTCGCATCGGCGACAAGGTCTCGTGGGGCATGGCCGCGCCCATCGACAACCCCAAACACGAACCGGGCGAGCTCCTGACCAATCCCTGGGACGGCGTGCGCCGCTACACCAGCAAGCGCAAGCTGCACGGTTTCAACCTGACCGCCATCGTCGGCCTGGCCGAACACGAACAGATGGCCGCCTTCGAACACCAGCGCCGCAACTACCTGTGGGTGGCCGGCAGCGGCAGCGCCCTGCTGGTCATCATCGTCGGCCTGGTGGGCCTGTGGTCCTACCAGCTCACGCGCACGCGGCGGCGCATCCGGCGCGCCCAGGAAACCTACGCCGCCGCGTCCGAGGCGAGCCTGGATGCCTTTTTCGTCATGCGCAGCGTGAACGGCGAAAACGGCGCCATCACCGACTTCGTCATCGAGGCCACCAATACGCGCGCCGAAAAACTGGCGGGCCTGTCCAAGCAGGAATTGCGCGGCAAGAGCCTGTCCGACGTTCTGCCCGCCTACATCAGCAACGGCATTTTCGAGGACCTGGTGCGGGTCACCCTGATCGGCGGCGTGCACGAGGCGGAATGGCAGGCCGAAGCCCTGCCGCACAAGGAGCAATGGCTGCACCGGCAGGTGGTGGCGGTCGAAGGCGGCGTGGTGGCCATCGTGCGCGACATCACCGAACGCAAGGTCACGGAACAGCACATCCGCCACATCGCCCATCATGACGACCTGACCGGCCTGCCCAACCGCAGCCTGATCCGCGACCGCCTGGACCAGGCCATCCTGCATGCGCAGCGCCGCAATCGCAGCGTGGCGGTGGCCTTCATCGACCTCGATGGCTTCAAGCTGGTCAACGACGGCCTGGGACACAATGCCGGCGACGAACTGCTCAAGGTGGTGGGCGCGCGCATGCTGCACTGCCTGCGGCGCGAAGACACCCTGGGCCGCTTCGGCGGCGACGAATTCGTCATCATCCTGGCCGACCAGACCGACAACCCGCTGCTGCTGGCGCCCATCCTGGAGAAAATCCGCCAGGCCGTGCACGAACCGGTAATGGTCGAAGGCCAGGAAGTCCAGGTCAGCTGCAGCATGGGCGTGGTGATGTACCCGCGCGACGGCGGCGACCCGAACACCCTGATGATGAACGCCGACGCCGCCATGTACCGGGCCAAGGAGATGGGCAAGAACATCTTCCAGTTCTACACCCGCGAAATGAACGCCAGCGTCGAACAGAAGCTGGTGCTGCTCGAAGGCTTGCGCAGCGCGCTCGACGAAGGCCAGTTCCACCTGCTGTACCAGCCCAAGGTCGACCTGCGCACGGGCCTGATCCTGGGCGTGGAGGCGCTGATCCGCTGGCAGCATCCCGAACACGGCATGGTGTCGCCGCTGCGCTTCATCGGCCTGGCCGAGGAAAGCGGCCTGATTATCGCCATCGGCGACTGGGTGCTGCGCACTGCCTGCCGCCAGAACAAGGCCTGGCAGGATGCCGGCCTGGCCCCGATCACCATGTCAGTCAATGTGTCGCCGCGCCAGTTCGAGGAAAAGCGCCTGGTCGAGCGGGTGGCCAACGCACTGCAGGAAACCGGCCTGCAGCCTGGCCTGCTGGAACTGGAGGTCACGGAAAGCCTGATCATGCGCGACCTGGCGCAATCGGTCGAGAAAATGCGCGAACTCGAGGCCATGGGCATCTCGCTGTCGATCGACGACTTCGGCACCGGCTATTCCAGCCTGTCCGCGCTCAAATCCTTCCCCATCAGCAGCCTGAAGATCGACAAGACGTTTGTGAGCGAACTGGCCGACAACCTGGACGACCAGGCCATCGCCATGGCCGTCATCTCGCTGGGCCACAAGCTCAATTTGCGCGTGATCGCCGAAGGCGTGGAGACCGAACAGCAGTGCAATTTTTTGCGCGACAACGATTGCGACGAGATGCAGGGCTATCTGTTCAGCCCTCCGGTGCCGGCCACCCGCATCCACTCGCTGCTGGCCGAGCAGGCGCGCCTGCT
>Ga0187843_10000454_pt1 | contig 29683 bp, 36 predicted proteins | sample SpaLakP09_SKY_43_FD_134516 | JGI IMG/M metagenome (GOLD analysis project Ga0187843, IMG submission 134516) | Oligotrophic lake water microbial communities from Sparkling Lake, Wisconsin, USA - SP09_SKY_43 | ecosystem: Environmental > Aquatic > Freshwater > Lake | place: USA: Sparkling Lake... | reverse complement strand
TCACATACCTATAAAAATATATTCACCAATGAGGATTACACATCTGCTACAACATTAATTAACAAGTTTAAGAAGAAATTTGATGCCGATTTCTATGCTAAGAAAGTAGCTAGCAAAGAAGGGGTAACACCAGAAGAGATCAAGAAGCGGTGGAAACAGATCAACAATGATAGTAAGACCCGTGGGAGCAATATTCATGCAGCTATTGATGCATACAATAAATCTGGTACTACACAAGAAGGATTTGAAGAAATTATTGCCTCTCTTGCCAAGCTAAATCTCTATGATGCCAAGAACTCAAAATGTGAAGAGTTGGTATACAACCATGAGTTTAAACTTGCAGGAACTGCAGATGTCATTGAAGACAATGGCGCCTCATTTAATGTGTATGACTTCAAGACAAATAAGAAATTCAATCTAACCTCAGATTATAAATCCTTTCTGCTTGACCCTGTATCTCACATGAGTGAGTGTGAATACACCATCTACAGCTTGCAACTTTCATTGTATGCATTCATGTACAGAACCATGACAGGCAAACATGTGGGCAAACTTGGCATTGTGTATCTGGATAGTAGCAACAATTTCAATGTGTACCACACACCTTATTTGTACTCTGATATATTGAAGCTTCTTTCTTATGGAAAGAATTAGCTGGGAAAAACACGCTTTATTATTAGCGTGGGCAGCAACACGCCGCAGTGAAGATCCATACATGAAAGTGGGTGCATGTGCACTTGGCCATGCCAATGAAGTGCTTGGAGTTGCATACAATGGTCTTGCAGCTGGCAAACAAGTGCAACCAGAATTTTGGAATGATAGGAATATACGCCGACCATTCATGATTCATGCAGAAGCCAATCTGCTGTCTCAAATCAAGCATGGACAAGCCAAAACAATGGCCATCACATTGCAACCGTGCACATGTTGTGCGCAAGCCATTGCTGGGCATGGCATTAAGAAAGTCATCTACACTTTGAAGTATGACTTTGATCAAGGGGGGTTAGATGTTCTAGATTTCTACGGTATTGAGTATAAGTGTATTAGTAAGGAAGAAATAAGAACCGAATTCAATTTAATATGAGATTTATAGATATAATTCTTGAGAATTCTCCAGTAAGAGAGGCCAAGCTGTATGGACCAGCAAAGAAAGCCTCTGAAACACCAGACAATGGCATCACTGTTCAAAACCCTGCAGCATATCACGTGATTCGAGATTGTGCAAACATGACACAAAGATACTTGCCCCATTACATTTTTGGTCTGTATGCCAATCCATTTGAAGAGCTCAAAGGTAGATTCAATTACCAGAATGTGAAGGAATTTGTTGATGCAGCTTACAGTGACATGGTTCTCAACCAACTCTTGCTTTTAATTCTTGACAAAGTTAAGAAGTTGCCCATGGCTGTGATCACCAATGTCAATGACCCCTATGGTGAATATGAAGCATATGTAGGTGCCAAAGAGAAAGATGTGACATCACTTGTGTGCAGAGCGTTCAATGTGCCCACCCTGTAGAATCATATAAGTATCCATAAGTAATTATCTAACATTATGAAGCTAATAGCCCCATTCATCTCAATGCACGAACAGCTAAGAATATTTCATTGGCAATCAAAGAGTTACGCGCAGCATAAAGCTTTCGGTAAAGCATATGAAGCACTTGGTGTTTTGATTGATGATTTTGTGGAAGTTTATTCTGGTAAATATGGTGCACCAAGAGCAAAAATAAAATACAACATTGTTTTGGAGAATTTTGAAGGTGAATATGCAGAATACATTGACAGCATCATTAGTTTTCTCGTCAGTTTAACTGCAGAGTTGGATCCAAACAGAGACACTGATTTGATGAATATTCGCGATGAAATGCTGGCTGTTGTTAACCGATTAAAATATTTGTTAACTCTGTCTTAACTTTCTACTCGCTCTTCACCCTTATAAAAAGCAAACCTATGATGATTTATGGGTGAAGCCAGTAGCAGACCACTTCTGAGCTCCCCTTCTTTGGTTTGCTGGTACATGTGTGACATCCATGTCTGCTCAAAAGGATGAGCCCACTTGGTATCTAAAAACATTTTCTTGTTGCCAGCCCTTGTTACAACTTGTGGCCAGTTGCAATAATAGATGTCACCATCCACATAACTGATGCCCTTGTAGCATCCTATATTGTTAAATTCTGTTCTTGGTGCATTAGGATCAAGTCCCATCTGAGGTAATTTTTTATTATTAGGCCAAAACCGATCTCTAACAACCTGTGGCACATTGTACCAAGCCCACTGTATCTTGTTATCTCCATAAAACTCTGTGAAGCTGAGTTTGAGAAAGTCAAACTTCTCTTTTTGTACAATCTGTAAACTGTTACTGTAAAGATTTTTCAGTGTGCGAGCAAATCCATTAATGCAGTAAGGCTCCACACCATCATACAGAAGCATGTCATCTTCAAAAAAGAAATAGAAATCTAATCCTATTTCCTCTGCATGTTCTGCAATAAATTGCCTGCCACCACATATGCCTATGTTATCTTTCTTTATATGTGTCATGCCATACTCTTCACACAGAGCAAGATACCGGTCCGTTGTGGATAAATCCTTAGAATTATCCAGTAAGAATTTTTTAGGTTTGAGAATGAAGTCATTGTCATACTTCTTCATTGATTCAAGTAGTGTTCTCACCTGTTCAGGTGAATTGTATGTTATAATGTAAAGGCCAGCATTGTTCACATCTGAAGTGACCAGATCCATGGAGCCTGCTTCATTCTTAACTTCAAGCTTGTCATTTTTCAAGTTCTCAAAAAATGTACCAAATAGACCATCATGATTGATATCAAAATAATTAATTAAATCTGAATGTTTGTAAGCCATGATACTGAAGATGCTTTCTTCTGTGCCCATGAACCCATCACGCAGTGTTGACAACAACAGGTTATAGTAAATGTTGTTTATATCTGTTATTGTGTCTTTGGGGCCACCGAAAAATCCTGCCCGAGCAACCCTCTTCACCCTTGCTTCAGCAATTTGATTTAATTTGTCATAATTAAACCCATGAATCTCATTGTTTGCATCATATGGAAAGCAAACAAAAGAAAATTTCGTTATGTATTTTACAAGTTTATCCAGGACCTTGTCATGGGTGAAGTAGCCAGAATGAACTGTGTTAGTGATGCCACCATCCACCCAGAATAAGAACTTGGAGTTAAAGGGATCAAATATTTTTGCATCATGCAAGAGAAACATCTTGGACATCACAAGAGGATTGTACATTTCAAGGCATGCTTGTGTGGATGATTGAAGCCACCCAGCTTGTGCACTCCATTCTGGATTATTCCTAATCCCTTGTATGAGACTGTAATAGTCGTTATTCTTAAACCAATTTAATGATCTCTCTACAAATAATGTATTGTGTTTGTTGCGCTTCTTAAAAACGATGGATCTTAATTCTGCATCCCCAAAAACTATCATGTTTGCTTCCACATCAAGCAGCTTATTAAAGTTACTAATGTAATGTGAGTAATTGCGAGACCAGCCCTCTTGAAGCTTGTCTCTGCCCAAGTCCCATATGCCTGTTACCAATGTGATGGGGCAGGCATATTGCTCTGGGTTTTTAAATATTTGCACGGGCCTATTCTTGCGCAATACACCCAATTGATTGCATGCTTCATGAATACTCACGCTAATGCCCCTGCTACTAAAGAAGTCGTTTATGGCTTTCTCCACACCAGGCAAATCATTTCTCTTATAATCATGAAAAACAATGTAACCACCATCAACAACTCTGTCATAAATTTTTTCCAATGATTCATAGATAGATGAATAGAAATCACCATCCAAGAAAGCAAAACACACTTTGTCAGGTAAATCTGTTACATCTTTAAACCATGATTTAATTATTTTGGGCAAAGGCAGATCATTGTCGAGAAAGTTAGCAGTAATAACATCTTGTGTAGTTTTTAGTGTGCCAGCTCTCCAGCCTGTGTTCAATTCTGATTCACCAAGATCAGGCAACCCTTCAAAAGAATCAATACAGTACAATTGTTTGTTTGATTTCACTTCCAATAAACATCTCATCAAATATTTTGATGATTCTCCTACATAAGATCCAAATTCCACAACATCACCCTCAAGCAACATTGCTTCAAGACAATAAGCCACAAGATTGTATATCTGCTGTTCAGATATGATGCCTGGGTCAATTTTTTTGTTGTTAAAATTTATTATATTATCAATCATAGGTTGGCAGTGGGTTGGCGGCTATATAGGCATCGCCATTGATTTCTGGTTGTGATCTCGCTGTGGTAGTGTATCTTCTTGATGCATCTGTGTGCGCAACATAAGGTCCATCGCCAACATTACCATATAGATAAGTACCCCAGTCATCCCTAATATCCATCCATTTTGATTTGGATATAATATCTCTGTAGATGGGTATCATATTTTCTTCCACATCATGTTGACCATGACCCACATTGTTGTGCACTTTGTCCAGATGTGTGTTGTACCATTGTGTAAACTTGCTAGTTCTATGAATGCATGGATTGTTTGACCATCTGCAGGTTGTAGTCAGAGGGACTTCCTGCACTCTTGTGTCCAGTTCAAACGGGGTGCAATTGTTATCAATATCTCTGCAGAGCTCAAAGCCTCTGGGCTGATTATCATCCTTATTGAGGTACACAGAATTAATAAAACTGTGGTTATCAAATGCTTGTATGATATTTTTAAAATCTATGTTATCTTTGCGCATGAAAACCCAATCATGCTCCAAAAACATGAAGTATGGAGTTTTTACATCATTAATTGCATTTTTAAATGTGTCTATTAAACCACAGGTGACAAATTTAATATCATATGTTAAGATGTCATTTCTGTTGTAGAAATAATGCAGCAGTTGATGTGTTGGATTGTCATTGTGTGGGTTATGATCATAGTATACCAAGAACTTGCACCGTTTAATTGTCTCAGGCAAGCTATGCAACAGGTACCTTAGATAATACAGGTAGTTATCTGCAAAATGACCTGCTATCACAATTGTGAGTTTGCGCTCCAAATCATAATCTTTTAAATACTCTTGTGTGATATTATGCTCAAAAAATTTCTGGTAACAACCATCAATCATGTTATCGTAATTCACAGGACCTGCTGGTTGCAAGGTGGAAACAAACCCCTTTGCATGATGAATTGCAATAGGAGATGCACAGAATACTTTGAACCCATGAAAATTTAACAAAGGCAATATGTCATCTATGGCAAGATAATCACGGTAATAACTGAAGTGATTGAGGATGTAATTGTATGCTTTGCGTTTGATCAGATAGGCCCAAGCACCAGTGCTTTTGTGTACCATGCTAATATTTTTTGTGTGAGGAATCAGATGTGTCTTGGGTGTGCATCCAAATAAAAATACATCCCAGTCAAGTGTGGCAAGTTCATCCTTTAACAAAGCCACATGCTCCAAGAAAGGAGTTGTGGTGCCATTGTACTGAGTGATATCATGCTTGATATCAAAGTCATCTTCTGCAACAAATATAACTTCATACCCATGTTGTTCGGCAAGCTCGAACACTGCCCGTTGACTTTTTGTTGCAGAGCTCTGTCTCAATTCGTCTGTTAGCGCTTCAAACCGCTGCAAGCCATGTATTTGATATGCTGCAATTTGATCTTCCACATGTTGCTTGCGATCAGCACTCTGATCCAGATTCACATAAAATCCTGCATCAGCTAATTGTACATTGCCAAAAGTAAATTTCATAAACAAGGATATTTATTAGTATCTATCTTCTTGGCAATGTGCAGGATATATTGGCAGTGAGATGAATTTTAATGTGAAGCCTGCAGAAGGAATGGCAAAAGACAAATTTCCATGTTTGTTGTTACCATACCCAAATCCATGTTCCTTCTTGTATCCGAAAAGAGCAAAGAAATTCCACTTCTCATACATGTTCATTAGATCAGCTGGTGTGGCTCCCATGAAGAATTGCACTGGACCATCCAGTGTGTTGTATTGCTCTGGTTGAAACTGCAAATTAAAGTGTGATATATGTGCATCATGATGATTAAACACATCATCCGGTGTCTTGTTTGCATAGAAAAAGATGGCAGAATTGGTACCTACTACATTTGATTCATACACATTGACAAGTGAGTTATAGAGACTATCTGCATCCATGTGTTGCATAACTTTGAGATCTGCATCAATGTACAGGCATCCACTGTATCCCTCTTCTGCTGCTTTTTTAAGCAAAAATCTCCGCATGTTCCATGGATATTTGCTTGGATACAGTCCTCTTGGATCTTCAGGATAAAGCTCATGCACTGCAGATTCAGGCACATCTTTTCTCAGATCTTCTATATGAAATATTTTTACTGAAGCATGATCCTTGTATTCCTCAAAATCTTGAGGCCTGTTGGTGGCAATGAAATATACAAACCCTTTCTTATCCAATTCAAATTTGAAGAAGTCACTTAGAATGTTGAGTTTTACACGTTTTGTATAATTTGGATATGTAACTTCTGTTGCAAAGCAAAACTTCTGTTTAACTGACATTGTGATGTCCAATTACACCTGTTATGGGGTCAGCCCAGCCTTTGGCAACACTATGAGGCCATACAATCCAACTGTGTGGTAATTTTTCTGAATTGAACTCTCTCCACACTTTGCAGTATTTGTCTGGGTCATTGAACATTCTGTCAATTTCAGCCCTATCTGCATCTTTGCGGAAGATGTCATTGCCTGCCTTGTCTTTGAATGCCACACACCAGAAATCATAGTCCTTCTCTGGCACCTGTTCATATCTGATGTCAATACAATGCTTGAAGATTTGAAGAAATGAGTCTTGAAACTCTTGTTCATTCTTGAATGGGTAAGGATTTGGAGCCAGATTATTATCCAATGTGTATTTCTGAACTGCTCTCTTCTTGAAGCTCAGCCCTGAGTATTTCTCATAGTCAGCAAGAGTTCTTTTGGTACCAAATCCATAAGGACCAAAATCAATGTTGCGTTTCTCACCATCCATCTCAAACAGCTTGCGGTTTCTCAAATGACATTTGTCATTCCATTTGACCCATTCTGAATTGTCATCCCAATGTTTGGTCCTGCCTTTGCGTGTGTACTCATGCCATGCAATGACAACATGGGTATGGAACAAATCATATCCCCAGGTGTATGATCTCACAGCCAAACTAATTTCTTCTCCATGGAAATAATAATCTGGATCATATGGCACTTCCTTGCACCACTTGCCCAGTGTGAATACAAAGTGTGCAGAGAAGAATCTGGCAGGAATAGGCTCAGTTCTTTCCCTGAAATCATCTATGGAAGCTGGCAAGAAAAATACAGCACCTTCAGGTATGAATCTGTCGAAATTCATTTTCCATGGCACATGAATGCGTGCACCTGGATCATTGTCTGGATCAAAGCTGGGTATGTAGCCAGTCAGCAATGGCTTTTTATGACCTTTCTTTTGCAACTGTTTGAGCAAATCAATGCATTTTTCATCCCAATGTTCCACAAAGCGGTGATGACTGTCCAGCTGCAAGTAGTATTGCTCATCTTTGTAGAAAGTTTGAATGTTATGCCTGGCCCAACATGTGCCTTTGCTTTCCTTGTAAGGCACATCAATGAAGTTGAATCTCTTGTCATTTGCAAATTCTTCAAGGGTGTCTGCGTCATCATGTTGCCAGCACACAGTGAACCTTAGATTTTCTGGGTGCTTGGAATTTTTAATGCAATCACGCAGTGTGAGGAGCAACTGAGGGTCACGGTATGAGGCAATTGAAATGAATATTTTTTGGTTTGTTTTGGTAGCCATATTTCATATAATTATAGCATGAAAATACAATAATCAATATGGTAGACAATGGTTTTTACAATATTGCTGCATTTGAGGCTTATCTCTTGACTATGTTGATGCAACCAGTATAATTAATATTAGTTCATTAACAACTGGGGGCGTAAAGGTATCGATTGAATGGTGGAATACACAAGTGCAAGTACTGGGGCATGTCAGTTTAAAATAGCAAAACAACATTAAATGCCGATGAAACATTCGACATGGCCATGAGTTTAGATGAAGCTGATGCAATTCTTGCAGCAGCTGGCTTTGAAGACTCAGAAGCCACCCTTGAGCTAGTTTACTAATTCAAGCGTTCCATGGTAGATTAAGATCTGTAACATGGAGCGTGTAACTGGTCTTCGCATGATTTGGGTTATAACAATTAATAGATCATGTGTACAAAATTGTTATGAATGAGGGCTTTTTGTTTGGTTCAATCCTCATGAAATATCGACCAAAATAAACTTGTAGTGCTTGTGAGTGAAATTGTTCAAGACGAGGGTTCAATTCCCTCCGCCTCCAGGTTTTTATTAATATGGTGAAATTCTGATGTAACCTGCACACAGACCATACACTTCTGTGCCCACAGCGAGAGCAAACCCAGCCCTCCAGTAAATTGGGTCACCAGCAACATATGTGTATGTGGCAAGCGCATTGGCTTGCTTGCCTTGTGACCCGCTGCCACCCACTGCTTGAAATACTATTTGTTGTGGTGCATTCCCTGCAATACTTATTAAGCCTTCTCTGGATGTGCTCATGGAGAGAAAGGTATTATCTGAAGTGCTGATAATATTTGTACTGGCAGCAAAGGCAGCATTGTTTGCAAATTCCAATCTGAATCGTTTGTTATTGCCTGTGCTGACAGGTGTTTCCAAGTGAAATGTCATTTGCATCACTCCTTTGTTGTATGCAAGCCTGCCAGTAATGTCACTGGCATTGATGACACCTGAAAGTGATGGTGGATAGTGTATTGTACCTAAATTAGAATTTAAATCACTAGTAACTGCGGGTGTCAATGTTACCATGTAGGGGAATATCCATGTGCCACTGTTGGCATTAACAGTAGTATACACTGAAGCATTATCTGCTGATTGTGCCTTGGAGGAAGTGTACACTGAATCCCAATTAGCTGAATATGTTCTGGAAGATGTATACACTGAAGCATTATCTGCTGATTGTGCCCCAGAGGAAGTGTACACTGAATCCCAATTAGCTGAATATGTTTTAGAGGAAGTATAGACTGAAGACCAATTGGCACTATTGTTCCCTGTGGTTGTAAAATTTGAATTCCATTGATTGCTGTTGCCTCCAGAAACTGTGATGGCTCCTGTTGCACTCATTTGTCCTCTCACTGTCAACTCCATGTTAGGGGTGCTTTCATTGATGCCAACTCTGCCACTCACTCCATTGAATGCATTGCCTATATGTAAAACCTCTACCCCATCCCTATCATAAAAAGAAGCTATATCATAATCACCAGAGCGCTGTGAAACATACAAAGCTGGACCATACCCTTGACTAATTACACTCAGTGCACTAGTTGTGGTGAATACAGTGTTAGCAAAATAAGAAGCGCTCAGTGCAGACAAACCACCCACTACGATTACATCACCTGTGAAATAGTTTAATTGTGAATTGTTTATTCTCATGTTGTGTAATCCCAAAGTCTTATGGCTTTGTTTGTTCCATTTATATTTATTATTAAAAACTCTCCATTATCAGTAACAGTGAGAGGTGTTATTTTTGTTGCATTGGTCAGTGTAACATTGGCTGCTGATAACCCCAACTGTGAGGAAATGGTACCAAAGATTGTGGTTCTATCAGTGCTGCTATCACCTAGTTGTGTATTTGCAAATACTGATAGGGTGTTGTAAATTGTAAAGTTGCCAAACCTATCTGCAGATAGAATGGTACTGTTTGTAGGAGCAAAAGGATTCTGTAGCACCAAGTTGTTGCCTGTTTCATTGTATGTTAAACTGAAGCCAGAAAACCCTGCATTGCCAGTGCCAGTATCAAACTCACCTATGCGCAGAAAAGGATTGGTACCATCATTGGCTGGTGAATGAACCAGGTTTATGTATCTGGAGCTCAGAGTGGTAGTTATAATGGAACCATTGGCAGATACATTGCCATTGACAGTCAATGCTTCATCAACAGGCAGATCATATTGACCAGGCACCCAAGGATGGTTCGTATGTATGCCCACATTGCCTGTTCTGCCAATGCGCATGTGTTCATTGTAATTGCGTCCATAGAAATCACTGAACCAACCAAAACGCAATGGTGTGCCAGACATCACATTGATGAACGATTTGTCATCACTGGTTCTGCCACCAAAAAATTTCATGAAATTACCCAATCCAGATTGAGCAATGGACAGAGAATAATTTGCATTAGGAAAGCCACTTCTCAGATCAAACAAAGATTGACCATCTGAGTCATATGCAGTGCCATCAAAACCTGGTACTGCAGAATAATCCACACCATCCACTCTGATGTTGCCACCTTTCACATGCATGGCATATGAAGAAGTTGGATATGTGTTTACACCTAATCTACCTTGCAGGATGTTTGGCTGCACATCAGTGGCTATGGCAGATATGCCACGGGACAGTAGGAGTGGGAAATAATTGGGTGATGTTGCACTCAGAGTACCAAAAGCAGAAACATTTCCTTTCACAGTCAGCTTGTTGGCCAGATCCACAGTGCCAATGCTCAAAGTGCCTTGCAAGAAATTGTTGCCTGCGCCCAATGCACTCAAAGTGCCAGTCATCCTGGCATTACCACTCACAGTCAATTGTTCAGATGGATTGTTGTCATTGATGCCCACCAGTCCATCATTGGTGACTATGAATTTGATGGTGCTTAGAGGATCACCCACAGTGGTTGCATCAAACAAGTTGACACCACTCAATGAATACACATTAAAAGATGTGTCAGAGAAGGAGTAGCTGCTGTAATTGTTGGTATCATAGTTGCTGTATACAAAAGCATTGTCATGTGCAGCTGTGCCTGAGTCTCCTAAAGCAATGGAATCAAAGTTGAGCGCTCTGGCGTTATCACCCATGGCAATGCTGTTCTGTCCAGATGCAACAGATGCATAACCAGCAGCAAAAGTATTTGTATTGGTGGCACTTGTGTAAGCGCCTTGTGCATGGCTAGATTCACCTGAGGCTACAGTGCCAGTTCCTTCTGCATGGCTGGTAGTACCTAGTGCCACTGTAACATTGCCTTGTGCATGACTGGCTATTCCAGAAGCTTTAGTTGTGGAACCCTCAGCATGTGAATACCAACCAGTTGCAGATGTGTATAACCCTTCAGAATGGGTACATCCTTGAAAAGGACCAACTCCACCGTCTGCAACAGTTCCAAAACCTTCAGAATGAGAATAAAAACCTCTTGATGAAGTTGAACCACCTTCCGCATGACTGGAAGGCCCTGAAGCAATACTACTAGAACCTTCTGCATGACTGGAACCACCTGATGCTTTAGTTGAGGAACCCTCTGCATGTGAATAAGCACCAGTTGCAGAGGTGTAATAACCTTGTGCATGTGTTGAAGTGTTTGATGCCACTGTGCCAGTTCCTTCTGCATGACTGGTTGTCCCTGAAGCTATAGTAGTATCACCCTCTGCATGACTAAAATCGCCTGAAGCTTTATTACCTATGCCTTCTGCATGACTGGTGTCACCAGAAGCTATTGTATTTTCACCTTCTGCATGACTGTATGTACCTGAAGCCATAGGTCCATTACCTTCTGCATGACTGTATGCACCTGAAGCCACCGTGGAGTTGCCTTCTGCATGTGAATATAACCCAGTTGCAGAAGTGTAATAACCTTGTGCATGTGTTGAATTATTTGATGCTAATGTGCCAGTTCCTTCTGCATGACTAGCAAGGCCTGAAGCTCTTGTAAGATTGCCTTCTGCATGTGCATTGGTATTTGTAGCAGATGTGCTTGAGCCTTGTGTGTGACTATAAAAACCACTGGCCACTGTATTGACACCTTCTGCATGTGCAACATTGCCTGAAGCTATGGTACCGCTACCTTCTGCATGGCTATATGTGCCTGAAGCAGTATTGCCCCATCCTTCTGCATGGCTTGCAATGCCACCAGCTGTATTACCGTAACCTTCTGCATGGCTAGCTTGACTTGTGGCAGTATTATTATAGCCTTCTGCATGTGACTGTGTGCCTCTTGCATATGAATTTGCACCTTCTGCATGACTGTTTGTGCCTGTGGCAAATGATTGCCCTTCTGACACACTGCCTATGAGATAATGATAATTGCCAAAGTTTGCATTTGCTGTGAGAGAATTATTGCTGCTCAAATTGTTATTGATTGTGACACCTATGCCTGGTTGCAGTCTGTTGGTGTTAATGCCTATTCTTCCTCCATCATCAAGCAACAATGTGCATGTGCTTTCTCTGTCAATGAATTGAGCCACAGGTTGTGCACCATATTGCACAACAGTTAATGCAGGGCCAGTTCCTGTGTTGATCACAGAGAGTGCACTGGTGACGGTGACAATTGTATCCACATAAGAGAAGTCTCCCAAGGCTGAAAGGTTGCCTGTTACAAGCAGATTGCCATCAATGAAACCATTTCCATGAGCACTCAGATTGCCTGTGAGAACAAAATCACCATAAAATGGCTCTTCTGGTGAAGCAATAGGATCTGTAGCCGAATCAGGGTAACCATCAGTAGCTATGGAATGATGGTTCCTTCGGTGTAGTTTATTATGAAAACGCGCATTCCCTGCCATAATAATTATTTATAGAAAAATGGCATTAATACCCAGAATACGTCTTCTTAAATATTGTATCTTTTCTGGGCATGTCAACTTTGGCAATATGCACTTCTTTCTTGACAACTCTTTCATATCTAATGACATAAACAATGACAATATCACCTATTTCCATTAAAAACGCCATGAGCAAACAAACCAGAGCAGTTATATCCAATCTGCACAATGAACCAAAAGCTAGTTTCAATATGTTATCAGAACCCAACACATTCACAGGAACAAACTCCACATTGACCTTGGCAGCAATTGTTGATAGCAATGCATTAGAATCCACCACTGTTGCCTCCAATTCTGTGAAGCTCTTGGTGACATTAACGGTTTTCTTGAGCTCTGTGAATTTATTGTCAATGATCTTGTTGGCATCACTCCATTTTTTTATTTCTTCTTTCTTCTGTTGTTTGACTAATTCTGCTCCTCTGCTGATCTTTTCTCTTGAGGAATTTAACTCTATGTCTGCTTCACTCTGTAATCTCCTCACAGCAGCTTGCAGTTCTTTTGTGCGGGGACCGCTCCCCTCTTTGCCTGAAGAATAATCTGCTTTGACACCAGTTTTTTCATCTATTACTCTTTGATTGGCTTCATTGATCTGTTTGTTGATGTCTTCTAGCTTCTTGGAATGTGACTGTTCAATTTCTGCAATGGCATTTCTCTCATTTTCTTTGATGGTGTCTTCTGTGGTTTGAGCTGCTTTTTTGCTTTGAGCTTCAAAATAATTCAATTGTTCATTGATCTTGATCTTGCTGTCTCTCAAGCTGTCTTGCAATCCCGTTTCAGCAAAGAAACCTGCAAAATCAAAAATGGTGGGCAAAAGACTCAAGAACATGCACAACAGTGCAGCTCTGGTGGGGAACTTCTCTCTGTTGAATAGTATGATTTTCACACAATATGGCAATCCCACCACTCCCAAGCTGGCCAGAGCTACCAGAGCCCAATTCCATGAAACAAGTATGAGATTCAATGAATGAAATGCAAATATGTAGGCAACAGATATGATCACCCAATAAACTATGTCAATAGCTTTTGCAGTTATCTTGTGAAATGTATCAAACCCAAATATGGTGGGAAATGTGGGTCTTTGCATTATATTTATTTAGTAAAATTTAATTGGTTTAGTTATTGAATTTGCAATTAAATATGTATAGAATATGAGCCTTTTCACTGTGTTTATGCACCGGGGTATTGATACCAGGCCCACTGCCACCCCCACCAACACTCCTGGAGCCACCCCTTCACAAACACCCACACAGACACCCACTCAGACATGCACACCTACTCTGACACTCACTAACACACCCACACCCACTCTGACACCCACTGTGACACCCACAGTGACACCTGCTTCACTGCCTGCTGGTGTTGCCATATGGCTTGATGCAAGCAACAGTGCCAGTGTGCTGGATGCTGCTGGCAATCCTTGTGCACTGGATGCACCTGTGGCCACATGGTTGGACTTGAGCACCAACAACAGACACTTTGCACAAGATACCAGCAGTTTCAGACCCACACTAACATCTTATCAAGGCATGAATTACATCAAATTCACTTCTGCCAATGCCACTGCTCTGCTTGGCAATGCCAATGCTCTCACCTTTTCCAATGGAGCAGCAGGGGTGACCTTGTTTGCAGTCACACAGTTTGGCAATGCAAATGTTCCTGGTGCCACTGTATCTGAAACTATTTTTGCCAACACCATAGGCACTGGAGACAATCGTTCCAGAATCAAATACATGAGCAATCCTGCAAATGTGGATAACCCTTTTAACAGGGGGTGGTTTTTCTCATCTGGTGGCAGAAGGCTGGATGCAGATGACCAAGATGGTGGTGCACCATTCAGCCTTGCCACAGCCACACAGAAGAATGTACTGGCACCGGGTGTGGTGTCAACCATGATTGATTATGCAGGTGTGTTCAGCACCACCACTCCCATTTCTGGCACAGTGAGCATATTTTTCAATGGTGCACCTGCTGGCTCTGATCCTGCATTCCAAACTGCAGGTAATGTGTCTCCTACAAACGCCGTCAGAGCTGGCATTGGTCGCAGATTCATTGTCAGCACTCCTTACTATCACAATGGTCTCATTGCAGAATTTGTGGCTTATGACAGAATACTTTCACCTGCAGAATTTGCTCAAGTCAATGCATATTTGATGGGCAAATGGTCAATTGCACCTCAACCCACACCTTCACCCACGCCCAGTCAGACAAATACACCTGGCGCATCACCCACAGCCACACCAATACCTGGGCCCACCCCCACACCCACTCCCACAGCTATCGTGAATGAATTTATAGAATATGTAAATGCTTTACCAGCTGTAGCCGGAGGCGATTGGGCGGTAACTTATGGAAATGGATTGTATGTAGCTGTGGCAGATAGTGGCTCAATCTCAACAGATTACTATACTTCCGTTGATGGTATCAATTGGACATTACGGTCACTGCCTATTTCTGCTAGAATATCTACAGTAAGATTTGGAAATAATTTATTTATCATGGCTCCTAATAATCCAACCACAAGTTATTTAACTTCTTCAGATGGTTTGAACTGGACGTCCAGACCATCACCTTCTCTACCATCATATCTCGGTATGTTCTCTGGCATAACTTATGATAATGGAATTTGGTTGGCTTATAAAGCTCAATCGGGTCAGATCATAAGATCAACAGATGGCATCAATTGGACTGGTGCAGGATACAATTCAGGCACAGGCAGCTGGACTACAAACACTGATATAAGAGACATAAAATATGGCAATGGCAAATGGATAGCAGTGGGCCTTTCTTCATCCTATTATGTCTCCACAGATAATGGATTAACATGGACAAAGAATACATTCTCTAGTTTTCCTGCAGGTGCATCTAATATGTACACAATAGTTACAGATGGTAATGGCAATTGGAATGCCATGGGTCAGTCTGATGCCTTCTTGACTTCACAATTTTTTAGAGTATCCACAGACAATGGGGTTACCTGGACCAACAGTACCATAAATTCTGCAACACTGATTACTCGTTCAATTTATTCTCCAATAAACAATAAGATATATGCACTTGGATCCAACTCAGGCCCAGGCACCACAGGAATATTTTACAACACAGTATCCACAGCTGTATTCACGTACGTTGATGCAACCCCATACAGTGCATCAGGTTTAAGCAATCCGGCAGATGTATGTAGAAATGATCTAACAGGCCAGCTATTGTTAGTCGGAGCAGGCGGTGGATCACGCAATGTGGTTGTATCAAATTTTTAATGCATAATGTAAAGCCCCTCTGGAGACTATAAGTATAATATATGGTCTCTGATTGTAATGCTTTCTGGAGCTTTCCCTTGCGTCTGGACAATGTTGATTTAAATTTAACTGTAAATCTTTCTGGCTCAAGTGAAAGCAGCATGTATTTTGGCCCATGCAGTGACGATAATTCAATAACCTTCATATCACAACAAGCTGCCATCATGGCTGCACCACTTGTCAACATCACCAATGCCAATTACATTTTCAAAGTGCACAAGGGCAGTGTGTTCACAGTGAGACAAACACAAAATGGCAACATACTGCCACCTGCTCCAACTAGACGCATCATTACATCCACCAGACCACCCACCCCTACACCCACACAGACACCTTCCAACACACCCACCCGCACTCCCACACCCACTCCTACTCCCACCAACACCTGCACACCTACCATGACGCCGACACAAACGCTGACTCCCACCAACACACCAGCTACACCCACACCCACTCCCACAAAGACACCAGCCACACCCACGCCCACTCCTACCAACACACCTGGTACACCCACTCCCACACCCACTGCAACTCCTACTCCCACCCCCACAGTGACACCTTCTGTGACACCTTCTAATACACCCACCCGCACTGTGACACCCACACAAACATCCACACCCAATGTTACTCTGACTCCTACCAACACCCCTTTCTTGACCCGCACACCAACTTCCACTAGTACCCCAACACCTACAGTTACCCCATCATTAACTCCAACAATTACACCAACAATTACACCAACAATCAGTATAACCCCAACAATTTCAATTACTCCCACATTGACACCTACTGTTACACCAACGCCTACAACTGGCGGAAGCCAGCAGGGAGCCATAGGGCTCAATAGGATAGGTGAAAACTTTGCAATAGGGGTATAAATAATATTATATGTTACCAGGTTATTTTGGAAATTATTTAATAGATGGCAGTTATGAGAATACCAGCATACCATCTTGCGACCCTATTAACTATAGCTTTACCATAAGTTTTCATACCTCTGCTCTTAATGCACCATCCATCCATCAGAGATATATTCATACAACCAAAAAACCATACAACAATTTTTTAAATAAAAAACTTCTTGGCAATGTTCTAGGTAGCGATAGATTTTTTATTGATAAAATTTACAATCTTTCAGATGCTAACAGATTAAACGGTATTAATTATAATTTCTTAGTTGAACCAGATCATATCGTATCTGTAATTAATTCTAACTTAAAAAGTATTTCAGGAGCACATTTTCTCGTTGAAGTTAATGGAACAGCTTATTTTAAGCCTGTATATCTTCCCTTATCTAACACAACACTAATGTCTGCCTGTTCAACTAACTATACAGTTAGCATAATCAAATGAAAAGTGAAATAAAAGATAAATTCATATACGGAAATATCCCAACGGAAAGAGATTTTCATTTCTTAATAGATGCAATGGATAGTGATATTGGCAAGATTTGTAAATTCCCTAATCAAATAATCCCTTCTGAAAATTGGCTACTATTAAGCAATACCTCCCTCACTGCATCACCAGGAGATAGCTCTCTATTATTCGAGTTATTTAAGTACACAACTCTCTCTGGTGATGGTGTTTCATTCTTTGAACTTCCTGCGCTTGTTCCAATTTCAAATTTTTCTGATTACATATTCAGGGGATCAAGAGGGAGAACAGTTTATGCAGGTAATTACCCGAACACTCTTTCCTCATGTCAGGGTAATTTCTGGTATGCAGGAGGCAGTATTCAATTTGCATCATTATCTGCTGCAGTGCATATTGAAGGCATTAAAAATACAGACTTACAGGTTTCAGTAACTGCAAGACATTTGAATGATTACGAAAAATCTTTAGTACCACAAGGATTAACAGCAGATAATAATTTCTTCCCTGCCACTTTATTTGAAATAAATGTAACAAATTTAAGTGCAATGAATGATATTTTGCTCAATGGTCCAGTACTTGCTTTTAAATCAGAAAATACAACTCTCATTCCTTGCTTACTTACTACAGCATTTTATACCAGGTTGAATGATTATATAGTGGATTATTACACTAATAACTTTGTGTTACGTGTAGGCGGTAGCCGATACAAAATCTTAACACAATATGATTTCAACTTACCACTATCAGCTACTATTCCGGAAGGAACACCTAACCGTGAGTTAATGGGTTACGATGTACTCTATACTGAAACTGGGTTTGAGATGTTAGAATATAACAAAAACAACAAAACATATTTTGTCAAGCTACCTACTGTGATAAACTATGAACAAGGTGTTACAGGCTTTAAGGTCGCTTTATTGAAGCAAAAACCCAGCTATTCATTCACTAATACACTACAAACCAGTTCCTTTGCAAGAGACATAAGCTTTACTGAGAATTGCTTTAAAACATGCATCTCTGGTGCCTAAAAAATAAATAACTATATGGACAGAGCAGGAGGAAAAAATACAAGTGGACAGGCAGGTAGATCCTCAGGATCTGGAGGCTCAGGGGCTGGAGCAGCTGCATGCAGTGATGGCAGTGGTCCTTTGGGTGACATGAAAAAATTTCTTAATAAGAGTATTCCGTTTTCTGGTAAACCAAAAGATTGGGATTGGGACCCAGGCAAACCGTCAGGACAAACAGGCAACAAATATCCAGCCAGTGGTAAATGGGGCGACGGTTCATCTGGAGCTAGAAAATTAGGAAGTATGTTTGATAGTTCAGGTAAAGCAAACCCAGGATCTAAAGATGATATTAAAAATAGTTTAGGCAAATTTATTGATGATCTTCTAGCAAAAGGTGGCGGTGATGCAGAAGATTTAATGGATGCCATGGGATGGGATAAAAATAATGCACAATCTAAGAAAAATGAGATGATGGATGCAGTAATGTGCGGTCCTGATGCACCTGATGGCGGCGACGCTGATTGTAAGAAATGTACTTGTGATGAGTGTCAGGATGGCCCTGTTGCAGGTGGATATTCAGTTAATGCAAATGCTTTTTATGTAAAGAATATTCCTGATTACTTAAAACATCATGTACCTATATTCATCCCTCAAGCTGTTCCACCCCCTGAGCCATACCCAGGATATATAGATAATGATCCTTGTGGACCCGGGAATGCTGGATCAGGAGCTCCAGCTGCAATAACTGACACCTGGACAGCACCATATCGATATGTATCAAACCCCTATTCATTGCCAATAACTTACATAGATTATGACATTAACGGAGCATATATTGTTAATAACGGTTCAGGGTGGTGCCCTATAAATGCACCAGAAATGATTTACGCTCTATCAGTATTGACATCACCTGGGACTATGATCAAAATAACAGAAACCAGCTACCAGCTACCCTATGGTGGAATTGAGGTACCTGGTAGTATTAATAATATGCGCTTTAATGTTGGGGGTGAATATTACAGAGTCAACCCAAACCTCACAGTAGCTAGAAAAGATAATATTCCAAATGTTAATACAATGGTTGAGTTGAGCGTACCTTTTGGTGCGTTTAATCGTGTTAATAATGTTGTTGGATTTCCAGGAAATTATAGCTATGGAAATGGCCAATGGTACTATCATACACCTAACGACACTACATACATACCATAATGAATAATTCTAATCATCAACCATTCTTATTTCAAAAAGATAATAGTTATTTCATAGCTTATTGCACTGCAGATAGTACATATGAGCATTACTATGGTGTCAGCAGAGTAGAGGGTAAAAAGTGGCAATTGAGAATAAAACGCCTCGAGGATGATTATGCAAACAGTATTAATGTGCTTGGAGATAATTTCTTTTTAGTTTGCAACCCCAATCTATTCAGTTTGAATGATAAATTATTTCTTTCATTCATAGCATGTAAAGATAAACCTGAAAATAATTCTCCAGTCGCTTATAGTCTGTATGAAGTAGAGCTTGATACAGAGACATTTTTACCAAAATCTGAACCTACAATGCTTAAAACACATACATTTTCAGGATTTTCAACCCTTTCATACATATATTATATTTCCTCGGATTACTTACATAATCCAGTAATAGTTAGAAAAAATAAAATAACAGGCATTGAAGATACTATTAGTAATATGCCTTCTAGTATAACTCTGAAAGGAGCACAGTTTAGATTGATAAGCATTTTTAATTCAGAATCAGAGATATTAATATCAACTAAAAGTCAAACTGTAAAGATAAATTTATTAGGTAATAATAGTTATTTGAATCACGAATATATAACAGGGTCTGATGGTTCTAATGCATACAAATGCACAATCTTAAATAACAAAAAAGCCTATACCAAAATGCTCAGCGAAGGCTTCGAATCAAGAGAGATTGTAGTAGAGGACCTATAAACTTTTTAATAACAAGTAATAGAGCCAGGTAGTATACAAAGATAGTTGTCAACATTAACCAATATCCTATTAATATAAATCTTATCATCATTTCACCAAAAGGTGCATTACTATCAAGTGAAATCGCCGTTAAACACATAGCTATTCTTATCCCCACTTCATATAAATAACTTGAGAACGGAATTGTATTAAACAAAATTTCTATCATTTAAGTTATTATAAGGGAAGCTGAATTTGATGCAATAACAATGTCATGCACATTTTAAGCTCTTGATATGATTCAATAGTCTGCTATACTAATGGTGTGAGAGACTTGAAATCCATTGCCAAAGAAATAGAGAAGCTGGCCTGTCTGAATAACAGAAGTGTCTTGATAGAGTCAGAACTTCCAAATTATAAAGGTGACTTCTTTGTTGCCATCAATGATGAAGGTACATTGGGTGCTTATGGTAATGTTATTCACAGCAAAGAAACAGATGTGATGTTTTTTATTTTGGATAGTAAAAAGGTGAAATACTGTTTGGATGAGGGGTGGGAACTTGATCAGATCTATCAAGTTATGGGGGACAAGCTGTTCATAGAGGTCACAGAAGACAATTTTATGAACATCATGACTAAAAATAAACCTCTTGATCTCTGATTTTTATATTCTATTATTAAAAATATATGAAGAAAGGAGGAAAAAGTAAAATGATTAATTATTCCAACAAAGATCTGCGTCCGAAGACCTTCTTCGCGAAGATCGAACGTAGTCGCAATGGTGAATTCACCGTCAAGCGCGTGAAGGTTCTCGAGCAGTCTAACCAACATGCCCGTACCATCCGTCGCACTGATGCTCGCGACTTCACACGCGCCATTAACCGTGCTGGCGTTTTGAACGTCGCCTAATATTAGGTGATTCCTTGAAGCCCTGTAGTTAAAAGCTACAGGGCTTCTTTTTCGTATATAGTTAAGTAATTCTGTAACCAAATCAACTTTTGTTCTTGTACTTGTGAAATGTTTCCTGTACACTATTAGCATGATTAAAAAAACACCACCGTTCCCTGTTGGTCTCAAGAAAGCACCCGCAACAATATATCCAGATGCAGAGCAGAATCGCAACAGATTTGGAAGAATGGTGTATGGAGAAGAAACTGCAGGTGAAATTTGTGTCATGACATCCACCCAGTTCAACGACTTCAAATCATATGAACCAGGCCGCCATGGCATCAGCGCAGTGAAGGTTGTATCTGAGCATGCCTCTAACCTTGCAGGTATTGTTGTTGATTAAGTTATCATATGGAAAGTGTTTCCAGAAGACAAAAGCTTCTAGCCGATCTGTGCAATCATGCCACAGAAGAAATTGAAACCCGTCTGCATGAGCTTGACATGTTCTTCTTGACTGGCATGGCCCCTGTATGGGCCATATGCAAGAGCAAAGACTTTCTTGATGCAGAATACTTGGATGTAAGATTCTTGGAGCATTATTACAAGATGTGCAATTATGAGCTGCTGGGCAGATGCAAGTCATTTGAATTGTTGCCTACATTGAGCTTTAATTATGCTTGAAGCCAACAGAAAGAGTGTATAATAACATTATGGCTGGCAAAGGATCCAAACCACGCAGCTGTTTGAGCAAACAGTTCAAACAAAACTTTGATCAAATTGAGGGTTGGACCAAGCAAACCAATGCTGAACCCAGGAATTACACAGTCAAAAAGGGTAAAAAAATATACAAATACCCTTGAATTGATTTTCTGGACACATATACTAATTATTAGCATGCTGGATGAATTACAAAATAATTGTCTGCTTGGGTACTTGGATCATTTCTTTAAAAAATACAAGCTCACATTGAAGCATTCCCACAAGATAACATTGCTGCTCACTGGTCCATTGTGGTTGTTGTTTTGCATATTCCTAATTTCTTTTTGGTACATCTTTGCGGGTGTCACATACTCCATCAACAAGCTTCATGAATTATTCGTTAAATAAAACACAGATTGACATTGTGTCCAAACTTCAATCAATTGTGGGTGAAGAGCTGGACACATGGTTGTCCATGCCACACAAAGCCTTCAGAAACAAAGCTCCAATAGAACTCCTTCTTGCTGAAAATTATGATTATTTTTACTTGTTCATAACTGCAGTGAAATGAATTTTGCTAAAATAAGAGAAATATCACATGCTTTGGCTTCCAAGCATGCTTCTGATCAAAGGTGCAGGCATTTTTCTTTCATAATGCACAAGAAGAGAGTGCTCTCTATTGGATTCAACACACCCAAGACACATCCCATCAATTTGAAGTATGATTTTGTTAACAAGAAGAATGTGCCCATTCATGATTTGGTAGGAACACATTCTGAATTGAGCGCTGTCATAAAGCTTGGCACAGAGAATTGCGAAGGATTGATCATGGTCAACACCCGAGTAAACAGAAGAAATGAAATTGATTTCAGCATGCCTTGCAGAGGGTGTCAAAGCTTTCTGGACACACTAAACTTCAAGAAGATTTACTATTCAGATAAGGATGGCAATTTCTTGCAGTTAGTCTAGACAGCTGTTAACAAAATTATAAGCTTACAGTTGTTTTTGCACCAGTGTACAAATAAGTAACACATATGTCAGCACCAACTAAATCAACAGGCAAGAAGAACAACAAGATAAGATATGTGGGTGATGTGGAGGTCAAACCTGTGCTGTATTGTGGCAAGTGGGAGGGTTATGGCAGTTACATGACCGGAACTGTGCAAGGTGAAACTGTGAGAGACCAAAATGGCAAGCCTGTGCCTTTCAAACACATTGGTGAATTGAGGTGAGATTTGGACCTGAATTATTTTCTTGGAATTTTACTTGTGGGTCAATTACAATTACTATTCCCAAAATAACTCTTGATAGAGACAAATGTTATGGTGATTGGGATTTTGAATTAGTTTTTAATAGTGCTTTAACTCTTAGCAAATATGAATATGGCTATACTCTCAAGGTAGCAGTATTGGGGTTTGGATTTGAGATTTGGATATCAAGAAATTTAAATTGATTGTGGAGCTTTGAGCAGCCAGAGGTCGGGATTGAACCGACGACCGACGGTTTACAAAACCGTTGCTCTACCACTGAGCTACACTGGCAAAAATATCACTTGAGCCAAACGTAAGACGGGTCCATGGCCTGTGTGTCCAAGTAGTCCCACACCTTCCAATTCTTGGTGCCTGCATGTGCTTCAAATATGTTGTGAATAAATGCTTCCAAATCATCAATGTGCCACACATCATCCAATAGCTTCTTGCCAGATACTCTGGATTTGTGGGCCACGTGATCTGAATATGCATATGCAAAGCCAGTGAAGGGAGGTATCATGCAACCTAATCCCACCAAGTTGCCTAAGATTCTGGAGCACACCTCTTTGCCACCCACAGAATGCATGGTCACAATGGCACCTGCAGGCTTGCCCAGCAGGTGCTTCTTGCCCTCAATTTGGGTCATCTTTTCAAACAACAATTGCATGGGTGATCCCCATGAATCCCAATAAGTTCCCGTGCAAAATATCAATGCATCTGAAGCTTTGATGGCCCGGCGCACTTTGATCCAATCAAAGGTGGGAGACAGGTGTATAATGCGTACTTTGGTTCCTGGACCCTTCTTCAAAATGATGCTTCTGACCTTCAGCATAAGGTTGTTAGTATTACCTGTGCGTCCACCCAAGGAACCATTGATGATAGTAATATTCATATTGATACTGCTTATGTTGAGTATAAGTGTTGTAAAATGGAAAACAAGCACAATGTTTTAAATGATCATACCTACCTGCTGCATATTCTGAACAGCATAAGAAAAGTGACAGGATTGGGCAATAATGTCATGCTCAAAGATTTACCAAAAGAAATAGACAGAATGATCAGAAGGACACAATTCAAGAAGAACATACTCCAAAAGGATTTGAACAAATTAAAGAGAAAGATTTTTGATTCAGAAAATCCTTCTTGATGCTGCACTTGTTTTATCGGTAAGAATCTTTTTCACCAAGAATCACTGTCCATCCTTTGTGCACCAGAGTTGCTGACAAACCTTGCATCATACACATTGTTGATGGTGCTTGTATCGGTAAGAATCTTTTTCACCGAGAATCACTGTCCATCCTTTGTGCACCAGAGTTGCTGACAAACCTTGCACCAGCACATTGTTGATGGTGCCTGCTGTGCCATTAGGCATGTCTTCACCACTCAAATTAATGACCCCTGTCACATCATCTGATATGGTTGCAAATGCTTGCAAACAGCGCAACACAGCTGATATGGTGAATTGATTGTCTGATGCATTGAAGTATGATAGTGATGATGGCACGCTAGTACATATGAAATCAGTTATCATATTGTTGCTCACATTGAACTGTTGCAAGCACAGTGCTGATTCGAGATTTCTAATTGCTGTGTGTATGATGTTGTTAGATGCATCAAAGTGTGTCATGTTGGGTGCATAGCTTTCAGGCAGTGCATTAAAATTGTTGTTGGAAAAATTAGCATGCAACAATGCATTGTAACCTTGCAGGCATGGTATGGAATAAGTCAAATTATTAGTTTGCACATTGATGAACTGTATGCATGGGAGTGCATTTAAATTGTAAGTCATCTCTCCTTCTATGGCATTGTTTGACAAGTCCAGATGCTTCAATCCTATTTTGTTGTATATGCCGAATTCTTGTATTGACACTTGTTTCAAACCAGGATTTATATCTGTTGAATTAGAAAAATTGATCAGTTCAATTTTATTTTTTTGCTTCAACCCAACTATTCCATCTACAGATGCATTTCTAACAGAGATGGATGTCAAGTTTACAAAATCTGTCACATCTATGATGCCGTTCAAAGGTTTATTTGGACACACATCCACACTCAAGACACTACTATTATCATTAAAATATAGTGCTGTATTGCTCATATAATAATATTTATGACAATAAATAATTATATGTCAGTTCAAATAAACTATGTTGATACATTTCAAACCAGGTATGCCCAGTCTTTTGTTAATCTAACTAAAATTGACAGTACCACCTATCCTGCCACTACAAGCATTAGCATTGGATACAATGACACCACCAGTGGCCCTGCTGTGACAGCTTACAATGTGTATGACCAGTGGGCTCTGAGAGTTGTTACTAATGATGGGTTACCCGCTTATTGAACCTAGAATAAACGGAATAGCGCAAATAGCTAGTAAACCTAAAGCAGTTACAAAAATCATACTAGAATTTAAATCCAGTATTTACAAAAGCAATTATTTTTTCTTCTTTTTGGAAGACTTGCGCTTCTTGCTCTTCTTAACAGCAATAGGAGGCAGATCATATTCAGGATATTGCTTCAAGACATCATATCTAATGTAATCAGCAACATCTAGTGTTTTGTTTTTTACTGCAAAAATAGCATCTTCAATGCTAAATTTCACAGCATAGACTAAATCCACAATCTTATCTTGTATGTTCATACCATTATTTATGTAACAATACATGTTTACCAATGATGAATTGCATTGGCTATGATGAATCCACAAGTAATGAAGTTAACCAGCACAATGATGGTGCGCAAGACCAAGCTAATATTTGCATCTCTGACTTTGAGATTTGGCACATCTGGGCGTTCTGCATCAGTAAAGCCTATGCGATGATCAATGGCTCTGGACCATATGAGCCAAATCTTAATAAGAAATGTTTTAACATTCATCCTAAGTAATTATATGCTGTTGCAAATAAAAAACCACTTTTTAAAAGGTCATAATATGATTTTCTGGGCATTATTTGCTCCAGCCATGATTTGGACTCTTCTGGGTGTGCATGAGTTGTATGCTAATTATTTTGATGAGTTAACAGCGCAAGATCATATGCAATTCTTCTTGCGCTTCTTTTTCCCTGTGGCTCTTGCCACCTTAGTCACAGTGTTGGAACGCCGGCAACAAAAGCAAAAACAAGATCTCATCAAACGAGGCAATGACTACTTGAGTCGAAACCGCTCTATCAAATAGATAATATACACAAACACTGCAATACAAATTAAAATGGAAGGTACACTCATTTTAACATGTTGTCACAAAATTTAAAACATTCACTCTGAGCTTCATTCAGTGTGGTGTATTTGCCTACTATGGCACCAGAACATGTGGCAGTGAATGTACCTTTGACATGCTCAGTGATGATAATATAGTAACATCTATAATCCTTGTATACCCATTGATTCTTGAGAGGGTTCTCTTGCCATGTGGTTTGATCAAGCATGTGTTGACGTTTGCGTTGTGAATAATACTTAGGTTTAGCTGGCAGCAGCTGATAGTCAATAACACTCATTTAATCCCACAAACTATTATAATAGATACTGAACAATTGCAGTCCACGTTTTTGCCTGGCAGCGCCTTGTTTGAGCTCTTCATCAGTCACTCCACCATCATGTGTGTCACTGTTGATCTGCCATTGGAAAGCAAAGATGATGTCGTCCAGTATGGCACACCATTCATTCTCTGTGAATGCTGCAGGGCCTTTATAATCTGGCTCTTTGGACCCCGCATACACCTCATCTGTGGTTAACAACTCAATATTGCCAAAACGGTCTTCTCGATGCCACTTGAGACTGGTGCCATGAAATGAATTGCGCATGGCTGTTAGCACAGGTACAGCTTTGCGTGCAATGTACCATGCAGCATTCCATTTGTCCAGATCATCATACCCCCGGAACAAACGCTGCCAAGCATATTTGCATTTGTAATACACACCAGAAGTTAATCTGTAATAATATTTCCAAAAGAACAGATATGCAGCTTCAATGCATTTGTGCTTGGAGAACACTGGTTCATCATAATACTTGCCCATGATGCGTTTCACTTGCAGCTCTATCTCTCGCTCACTTCTCATATTTTCTTAAGAGTAAAAGAACCATCGTTGTTATTGTACCAGCCAATGTTATCATCTGTTTTCCATTGCATTTTCTCCAGGAGTTCTTGTGGCAGAATGCAGTAAAGCTCACCTGTTGCTTCATTCTGCTCCACTTTGAGTGTGCATGTCATACTACACACCATGCCAGTGACTGGAACAATGCATCACTTTGCTGCAAATTTTTTGAACTAGCAGTCTTGTGAAGAATATGGCAGGATTTAAAATTTCTTTTAACACAGGATAATACCAGCGACTCTTGAGTCGTCTGTGTGCAGCAAAGCTTTGATCCATTTGCAAAGTGAATTGCGCACTCTGTGCATTGCGAGTTTTTGCATCTTTTTCTGATTCTAAATCATGCTTCAAGTAAACTATGGATTTGACCTTACCTTTGATCACAGTGACTGTGTACTCAATGCTCAAATATCTACCAGCCACTTGCTCTCCACCATACATGACAAATGTCTTGGTAAAATTTACCTTCTTCAAAACTTTTCGTAAAACCTTTTTGCGCACAGGTGTTTTACTACGAGGGAAGGCATAATTGTAGTATACACGCTCTAGGAATGATCTGTTGTCTATTAAAGACAGCGGCACAAATGGCTCAGTTTTACCTGTATCCACATATTCATCCACCATCATCTGACCATTGGCTTGAATGGTGTAATGTGCCATAATGTTGTCCAAGTCTTTGGTTTGAAAATCACAAGGCATTTCTGCATCATGTTGCTGCAAAAATAGCATAACTGCTTTAGGAGCTGAAACCTTCAGCTTTTCCACATGAATGTCATCAAACATGCCCATACCTATATTATATTTGATTGTGCATGTTAATCCACTGTATTTTTTGGAGCTGCATTGTTTTGCAGTGGTTCAGATTTACTTAACAACTGCATTTCTTCATTTGGTTCATAGCATCCCACACCAGCTTGGTGTTCAAAGGTGAGCTTACCAAACCGGGCAGACTTGATGTTGGTGCACACCACCCAATCATATCCCAATTCACCTTGCAAGGCACATGCATGTTTGCACCCAGAGCTGCAATCTGGATAATGCGCACCTTCATCTGACCATCTCTCTATCTTGCCCCATGGAGTGTAGTCAGTAGGCACACATGCAACTGCATCCAACAAATCTGTGTGCATCTTGGTTCTCATAGATCTGGTTTATATATTCTGTTAATTTTATTATTTTTATCTTGCTGTTGCACCATGGCATCAGCCATGTCAATGACACCATCCACATAGTCTGTGTTGGCATTGTTGTACATGCACAAAGCACCAAACTTTTCTTTCACTTGTGTGAATTGCACTTGAGGGTATTTGCCAGAATGTTTGTTGTTATCTGTCATGGTTTGTAACAATGCACATGCGGTGTGTATCACATCATACCATGCATCTGGGCACTCAATGCCCCAGCACATGCAAGTCTCTTTCATGTCTGCATCTTTTTGTGCAAACAACTTAGGAAAGTCTGCAAACAGTTTATCTTGAAGTTGTTTTTTCATTTTTCCCAACAAAATACGAAAGTTAAGCCCAGCCAAGTGATCATCACTTCATGGAAATATGTACCCATTAAATTGCAACATCTTGGCATACTATAGAACTTTAAAGAATTTGTAATGAAGAAACTGAATCTGTAAAAGGTAAAGGCATACTGGGTTTGGCTGGTTTGAGGTTTGTTCATTTGGTCCAATTCACTTCAAACAGGTAACCTTTGAAATGTACTCCAAACTTGCAACAACTATAATGATTCATACCACCAAACTTAGGTACAAAGCTCTTATAATAGACTGCTTTCCATAAGCCAATGTATAGCCTGTGAAATAGATTAAAGCCAAAGACTCGAGGCATAACCATTTGTTTCATTTTGTTGAAGTTTGATCTGTAGCCTTGGGTTCATAATGAGCAAGCAAATGTTCCACATGTTGTATGATGGGTAGCAATTGTTCTGGATGATCTGCATGTTTGTAGTAACATGATAACGCTTTGTGAATGTGCTGCAATTGAGCCACATCAAACCACACATCCAGCAATGGGTTATTCATGTTGCTTCCATCCCCACATGAGAAAGAAATACCCCCACTCTTTCTCTGCCTTGGTCTTGGTCCATTTGAAATGCTTCTGGGCTTGTGCAATGAACCATGTTTTGTATTTGGCTATAGTAGCGTCATCCCATGAGTGCAGCATGTACCAATCATGTTGCTTGGTGAATTTTTTAGAGTACTTGAGACCCACACAATGAAACATTTTGCTCAATGCTTTGTCTAAAAATTTATCTACCTGTTTGTCGCTTACCATTTCTTGCTTTCTTATTTTTTACAAACTTCCACACTTTGCCATGGGTGTCCAGATCCACGCTCCACAACATGAGCTTGTTGTACACTGGATAGCCATACTCATCACCACAGCGCATGATGGTGATGCTGATCCAATCACCTATGACATACAAAATACGAGACAACAACAATTTCATGAATGTTATTTTTTCTTCTTATTTTTTGATAGCTTTTGATGTGATTGTCTGTTCT
>Ga0187843_10000452_pt1 | contig 29725 bp, 25 predicted proteins | sample SpaLakP09_SKY_43_FD_134516 | JGI IMG/M metagenome (GOLD analysis project Ga0187843, IMG submission 134516) | Oligotrophic lake water microbial communities from Sparkling Lake, Wisconsin, USA - SP09_SKY_43 | ecosystem: Environmental > Aquatic > Freshwater > Lake | place: USA: Sparkling Lake... | reverse complement strand
TTGCTCACAATCGCATAGGCGCCACCAGGTATTTTGTTTTTTTGCATTTCTTGCCGAAAAACAACATCAAACTGCTCGGCTAATTGCTGATGACTCACACTGGCCTGCGCCATTAACGGCATGAATGCAATCATCCATGCCCAACCCCATAACTTCATTTCAACGATCTCAATTGCTAACTAGGACTTATTCATGACAACTTATAGGTTTGGCTGTGGCTGACTAGCACCAGCGACTCCTTGTTGTTTTGTGGTATTGGCTTTGTCTGTTACGCGCGGTGTCTCCAGCGGAGTATTTGGCTTAACTTGTGGTTTTGCCGTGGATTTAGACGCAGCCTTAGACGAGTTATTATTTTGCGCAAGTTGCGCTGTTGTCTTGCTGTGCTTTGTAGTTTTCGCTGTCGTTTTCGTTGTCGTTTTGGCCACTTTCGTCTTGGCAACCTTGGTGGTTTTGGCCTTTTGTCCTACGACTTGCTTGTTCGCAGCGGCTGTTTTTGCTGCAGATTTTTTCGTCGTTTTTGTTTTGACACTGTGTTTGCTTGCAACTTTGGTGGCGGCTGTCTTTTTAGATTTAGTTGCGTGCACCTGCTTTTTGGCTACAGTTTTTTTTGTGGTCTTTGCTTGCTTGGCAATGAAAGTTGGCGCACCTGCAGGGACCAGTGGTTCAGCAGCAATCGGTCGATATGGCGCTTTGATGGGTAAAAACAACAACGGATCTTTGGGTATAGAATTTTGCCATAACTCAAAATGTAAATGCGCGCCTGTTGCACGACCCGTCTTACCGACCAAGCCAATTTGTTGCCCTGCGTCGACCCAATCACCAATTTGTACGTCAATACGGGATAAATGCGCTGATAAACTTTGAAACTTGTCACCGTGTTCAATCAATACCGCTAAGCCAAAGGCATCACTCATACTGCCCATGTCCGCGTTTAGTACAACGCCCGAACTTGCAGCATAAACCGGAGTACCGATTGGGGCGGCAAAATCAACACCATGATGTTTACGGTTACGACTTTTCACGACGTAATTCGCGAAAGACGAGCTGATCCGGCCGGTCGGGACTGGGTGAATAAATGGGGCCGGAGCATCAGCTGAACGAAATGGTACTGCTGCTTGTTTAGGCTTGCTTGCCACTGGTGCTGGTGTCTGGCTACAAGCGTTAAGCAGCATGATCAGCAGAATAACTACGCCGACCTTCCATACAACCGCAACATGACGATAATCGATCATGCGATACTGATCCAACAGAGCAAATTAAATTGCAGACAGTGTCGCCCAGAGTTGGCAAGTGCTCAAGTGGTTTTACCGAGTTTTCAGTGCTCTAGCGCAAAACCGCACCGACAAGCAGCCATTTCCACAACAATATTGCACGCGTTCATTGATCAAACGCTCAAAACCCGAGCTTTTGCCGTAAAAAATCGACAAACATTTTAACTTTGGCTGGCCGATGCTCACCGGGCGGATACACCAGATAAATACCGCCATCAGGCAACTGCCAGTCAGCCAAAACACGTCGTAATTGCTTCGTTTCCAGCAATGGCTTTGCGCTGTAATTGGTGAGTACGCCAAGCCCCACACCTTGCTGCACTAATCCCTGAACCGCCGCGGTGGAACTTACTGTAAATCTAGCTTTCAACAATTGTTGATGCTGGGTGTCGCCTTGTTGGAAATGCCACAATAGCGGTGATGGTAATAAGCTAAAACTGATAAATGCATGTCCGGATAATGCTGAAGGATGCTCAGGTTCGCCAACACGTTTCAGATAATTTGGACTTGCCATTAACCATTGTTCAAATCGGCCGATGCGCTGAGCCTTTTGACTCGAGTCTTTGAGCCACCCCACACGAATGGTTAAATCAATGCCTTCTTTAATCAAATCCTTCACCTGATCACTACTTTTCAAGCTGATCTGCAAATGTGGGTGTAGCTCAGCAAAATCAGCCAATAATGGGATTAACACTTCGCGACTGTAATCCTCAGGTGCACTGATACAAAGATTACCCCGTAATGCTTGTTCGCCTTGCTGCAATTCCACAAGCTGCAGTTGTAGGTGATTAAACAGCGGCGCAGTTTGCTGAAATAACTGCTCACCCGCGCTGGTTAAGCTCACTTGCCGTGTCGTACGCCGAAACAATTGCGTGCCAAGCTGCAGCTCTAACCCCTTAATTTTTAAGCTTACTTTGGCTTTGGTTAACCCAAGCTGCTCAGCTGTACTTGTGAAACTTCGGTTATGTGCCAAAGCAAAAAATACCGGTAATGCATTGAGATCTAAGTGGTCCATTGCAGCCATTGTTTAGAATTTGATAATAGTGAATTATGATTATAGCTATTTTTCAAATCAATCAAAAAGTAGACACTCATCTCAGTTCACACAAACTGGAGATACCCCATGAAAATTGCATTAATTGGCGCAACAGGTTTTATTGGTTCAGCCATTCTGAGCGAAGCCTTAGCTCGCGGTCATCAAGTGTTGGCTTTAGTGAGTCAGCCAGAAAAACTAACCCCAACCTCTCAGTTAACAGTGCGTGGTATTGATGTCGTTGATACTTCGGCATTAACCGCTGTATTGGCTGACGTTGATCTGTTGATCAGTGCTTTTAGTGGCCACAAGAGTACCGATGTTGCTGGTTATTATCGACAAGGTTTTGACAGCATTTTAAGCGCAGTTCAACACGCGAAAGTGCCAAGATTGTTAGTCGTCGGTGGTGCTGCATCATTAAAAGTCGCCGATGGTTCGATGTTATTGGATAACCCACATTTTCCGGCTGAATACCGTGGCAGTGCTGAAGGCGCTTGGTACGCACTGCAACAATTGCGTGCACAAACAGCACTGAGTTGGAGTTATCTATCCCCAGCCGCGGAAATTTTCCCTGGTGAGAAAACCGGACAATTTCGCCTTGGCGGCGATCAGCTCATCGTCGACGCAGAAGGTAAGAGCAGAATTGCCAATGGTGATTACGCAGTCGCCATGCTGGACGAAGCAGAGACTGCAGCGCATAAAAACCAGAGGTTTAGTGTTGCGTACTAATGTGGGAGAGTTTTGACTTGTGGTCAGCACCCAGTTTTGCCGGTCCTCCGGGGCCAGCTAAAGCTGTCCAAAACCGCTTCGCAGTTTTGTCTTTGGATACTTTCTTTGGCATCAAAGAAAGTACCGGCTAAAACATGTAATCTTTGGTTACTTTCTTTGGCATCAAAGAAAGTAACGACTAAAACGTGCAATCTTTGGGTACCTTCTTTGCCATCAAAGAAAGTACCCGCGATCTGCTATAACCACTTCGCCAGATATCCTTGGCTCCAAGCCCAACCAGCGATGGTGATAACCACCACTAAGAACAACCAGTATTTTGCATAACTTGTTGTTTCATAAGGGTCGGTTAAAGTGCGACTTGACCCTGCAGGAATGGAGGCCATTGCGGTTAACTTAGCGCCAAAACTTAAACTCAGCTTGGCATTGGTGTTGACTGCCCAGCCATTGGCATCAAGCAATGGCGCCAAATTACGTGCGCGTAATTTGAACCAAGCGAGTAACATCGAGGGACCTGAGACAAAAAGCACTATCCCCAAAAACGCCAATGGCATCTGCCACCAGACCAAGCCTAAAAAGCTGGTGACGACTGAAGCCAAGGCAGTACCAATAGCGCCGATGGCTAAGCCGATGGCCGCGAAAATACCGGCAAATTTTGCGACATCAAAAGGTGCGGGGGCTGCGGCTTTTGGTGCAGAAGTTTCAGTGATTTTGGCAGCGCCGCCAACACTTGCCGCACTTTGCGCTTCGATATCTTTATCTTTTGCCGCCGCAAATTTTTGGACTTGATCGGAAATCATCCGGCCAATTCGTTGATAAGGCGTAAAAAATGCCTCACGGATACTAATTGGATTCGACACAATTTGCGTCACTGTCGCGTCCCAATCGACGCCAGTCACGTCATAAAACACGCCATTACGGCCGACCATCAAATTCCCGGCATCACCAGCAGTCATGGCAGCTACAATCGATTTTTTCTCACCAGTGGCCTGACGCACACAGTCGACATACAGCAAGTAAGTGCCACTTAAAGCCGCAAGTTTTGAGTGCTTGCCACCATCGTTCACAGCTAAACATAAATCACAGCTACGGCCGTCAATATATAACCGACCGTTTTGGAAAATCGCTGGTTTTTCCAAACTATAAAAGTTTTCGAAATTTACAAAGTTACGCAATAAATCGCGTAAATAAGCTTGGTAGCGCACCAGTTTGTCGACTTCCAACACGGTTTCCGCTTCGCTTTGTTGCGCTAAATCAGCGGCCATCAACGCATAGGCGGCATCTAATGTTGGCTTCGCCAGTAAATTTGTCAGCAGCTCAGGCTCTAAACTCACGGCCTGATTGACAGGTTGACTTGCAAGCCATTCAGCATAAGGTCGCAACATGGCTTTTAGCCCATCCCAATCCGTTTGAGCCAGATGGGTTTTGCCGTGCCATAATTTACCGACTACATCTTGTAAATTTGCCAATGCAGCCGCCCAATGCGGATGAACGCCTTTTGCCAATGGCAACTGACCTTGCGCATTAACGGTTGCCAATGGTAAAGCACCACTGTCACTGCCACTTGAAGACAATAATTGCCCTGCTAGCGCCGCATAGTTCTCAGCACTGGCGTTTAATGCAGCCGTAGCATTGTTGTCATAGGCGGCCAGTTGACAACGCACAAAAAAGTCAGTGACTTTGACATCCAGAGCACTCACTAACTGATAGACCTCTGCTGTATTCTCTGCGAAATCTGTGCTGATGCTGGAGCTACTTTCACGCCACTCAATCAATGCTTGGCCAGCATCGACAAACTCGGCGAGCTGAGCTTCATCAACACCCAGAGCACCACTTCTATCGAGCTTATGGATACCAAGCGACAGTAAGGTGCTGATTAATAATTTAATATCTTCAGTTGCAGCAAGCTCAACGGTGATGATGCCATCGCCATTCAGTTGATCTGCTGGGAAAATGAGTGCGAGGTCATCAGTATCTGCAACCGTCAGTGCTGTTGCATCTGCTTTGCCTAAATTTTGCAAAATTCGCTTGGCAGAAGCGTGAAGTTTCTGACCTGCTTCAGTTTGAATATTGATGGCAGAAAGTGGTAATTCGGCACCAGATAACAGGATTTGTGGGGTTTGCAATACCGACAACGCCCAAGCCACGGCCGATTTCACTTCGACAATCCGAACGCGGCCGTCGTGGTCGGTATCAAGGTAATTCATAGTGCGGGCATCAAACTCTAAGCCTTTTACCGGACAACTTAATGCCGCCCATAATTTCGGATCAAGCTCGGATAAATGCTGCCGGTCCTCGATTTTATCGAGTCGTACTTGGTCAAAACCACCAGAACGGAAAAAACGCCATTGATGCGCCATAACAAAATCCCTTAGAAATTACCGAATCACTATTGAAGTTACTCACTAATATTTCACGGATTATCAACCACAGCAAGCGATGGCATCCTGCATGGCACAATCTACCCTTATTCCTTGAAGATTCGGGGTTGTTGCCTTCGCTCTTTCGCCGCCTACCCGAATCGTCAATGACTTTGGGTCTCGCCCCTTATTCCTTGAAGATTCGGGGTTGTTGCCTTCGCGCTTTCGCCGCAGTCACATATCTCATTATGCTCCTACGGTCTCACTCACTCGGCGCCTACCCGAATCTTCAATGACTTTGGGTATAGACAATTACGCCACCCTGATCCTCACGACAACAATGGTTTTAAATAGTAGCCAGTAAACGAGTGCTCGCAGGCGGCAACTTGCTCTGGAGTGCCGGCAATTAAAATTTCACCACCGCCACTACCGCCTTCTGGCCCTAAATCGACAATCCAATCAGCGGTTTTAATCACATCGAGGTTATGCTCAATCACCACGATGGTATTGCCGTGGTCGCGCAATTTGTGCAGTACATTCAGTAGTTGTTGAATGTCATAAAAATGCAGGCCGGTGGTTGGTTCATCCAGAATATATAAGGTTTTGCCAGTATCACGTTTTGATAATTCACGGGCTAATTTGACACGCTGCGCTTCACCACCGGATAACGTTGTGGCTGCCTGACCAAGCCGGATATAGGTCAAACCAACATCCATCAGCGTTTTTAATTTACGCGCTATGGCCGGAATTGCTGAGAAAAATTCATGTGCATCTTCGACCGTCATCTCCAGCACTTCGTGAATATTTTTACCTTTATATTTCACCTCTAAGGTTTCACGGTTGTAACGCTTGCTCTTACAAACATCACATGGCACATAGACATCGGGTAAAAAGTGCATTTCTACTTTAATTACACCATCGCCTTGGCAGGCTTCACAACGCCCGCCTTTAACGTTAAAACTAAACCGGCCCACTTGATAACCGCGCGAACGAGCTTCTTGGGTCCCTGCAAAAATGTCGCGAACCGCGGTGAAAATACCGGTATAGGTTGCTGGGTTTGACCGTGGTGTGCGGCCGATAGGGCTTTGGTCGATGTCGACACATTTATCAAAATGCTCAAGGCCTTCAATACTGCGATGTGGCGCCGGATCATCGCCCTCACCTTTATTCAGTACTTTATGCGCCACGCGGAATAAAGTGTCATTAATCAATGTGGATTTGCCAGAGCCCGAAACGCCAGTGATACAAGTCATCACACCAAATGGAATTTCCAAATCGACGTTTTTCAAATTGTTGCCAGTGGCACCAAAGACTTTTAAGCTGTGATCGGCTTTGCCAACATGACGTTTGCTTGGCACAGCGATTTTGCGCCGACCCGATAAATATTGGCCAGTCAGGGACTCTGCTGACGCTTCAATGTCCGCCAGTGTCCCTTGTGCCACGATATAACCGCCATGCACGCCCGCACCAGGGCCAATATCAATAATATGATCGGCCAGTCGCACCGCATCTTCGTCGTGTTCTACCACAATGACCGTGTTACCGAGGTCGCGTAAATGTGTCAAAGTGCCCAGTAATCGGTCGTTATCACGTTGATGCAAACCAATTGAAGGTTCATCCAGCACATACATCACACCGACCAAACCGGCACCAATTTGGCTGGCGAGCCGAATACGCTGCGCTTCACCACCTGAGAGTGTTTCGGCGCTGCGTGATAAATTTAAGTAATTAAGGCCGACGTTGACTAAGAACATCAAGCGATCTTGAATTTCTTTCAGTATTTTTTCCGCGATTTGGGCTCTTTGCCCAGTCAGTGCCAGCTGCTTAAAGTACTGATAACAATCGCCGATTGATAATTCGACAACTTCAGGCAAGGTCGTTTGACCAATAAACACATTGCGCGCTTCTTCACGTAATCGCGAGCCATCACAAACAGGACAACATTGTGTTGCCAGATACTTGGAGAGTTCTTCCCGCACCGCATTGGACTCGGTTTCGTGATAACGCCGATCCATATTTGGCAAGATCCCTTCAAATGGATGCTTGCGCAGCACCACATCGCCGCGATCATTGAGGTACTTAAACTCAATCTCTTTACGGCCGGAGCCTTTTAAAATCGCTTGTTGATGCTCTGGTTTCAGCGAGGCAAAGGGCGCATCCACATCAAAACCGTAGAAATCCGCCAACGACTTCAACATTTGGAAATAATAAAAATTACGTTTATCCCAGCCGCGGATAGCGCCTGCTGCCAAACTGAGTTCGGCGTCGACAATGACTTTTTGTGCATCAAAATACTGCTTCACGCCAAGGCCATCACAAGCTTGGCACGCGCCCGCTGGGTTATTAAACGAAAACAATCGTGGCTCTAATTCTGCCATCGAATAACCGCAAGTTGGACACGCGAAATTGGCACTAAAAATCAGCTCTTCTGTGCTTTGGCCAGGCTCCACATCCATCGGCGCCACTTTGGCAATGCCACCAGATAATGCCAGTGCGGTTTCAAAACTTTCGGCCAGCCGCTGTTTAATATCGTCACGGACTTTAATGCGGTCGATGACCACTTCAATGGTATGTTTTTTATGTAAATCGAGTTTTGGCGGATCTGACAAATCGCATGTTTCGCCATTGATCCGCGCCCGGATGTAACCTTGTGCCGCGAGATTTTCTAAAGTTTTAACGTGTTCGCCTTTGCGCTCTTGTACCACGGGCGCTAGCACCATTAATTTAGTGCCTTCCGGAAAGGCCACCACTTTGTCGACCATTTCACTGATGGTTTGCGCCGCAAGCGGCAAGCCATGAGTTGGGCAACGCGGCTCACCCACTCTGGCAAATAACAGCCGCAAGTAGTCGTAGATTTCAGTGATTGTGCCGACTGTTGAGCGCGGGTTATGTGATGTCGATTTTTGCTCAATCGAAATTGCTGGCGACAAACCTTCAATATGGTCAACGTCCGGTTTTTCCATCAAGCTTAAAAATTGGCGAGCATAAGCAGATAGTGATTCAACATATCTGCGCTGACCTTCGGCGTATAAGGTATCGAATGCCAATGATGACTTGCCAGAACCTGATAAGCCTGTGATAACTATGAGTTTATCGCGCGGAATTTCCAACGAAATATTTTTCAAGTTGTGAGTACGCGCCCCACGAATATCAATTTTGTCCATATGCTTCTCAGTTGCCATCATAGTAGTGCCAGTGAATACCAAGGCTAGCCGCTTTTGGTTCAATTGCAGCCTTGCAGTATTATCCGGATCTACCTAATGTTGTACTGTATATAAACACAGATGTCAATGTTGCCAGCACTGTACAGTGTGACAACAGTCACGCCAATTATTGCAATAACCGATGCGCGTGACTAAGTTAAATAGGTTCACCTTTGTCGAGCCAACTGCAGCTGTTATGTCTACCGAACATATTTATCTTTTGGGAATGATGCAAATCGGCCTCGTGTTGGTTGCTGCTTGTTTTCGGATTGAGCCTGACGCGAGTCAAGGTCCTGCTTTGCAAGTACTGAAATTAACCTTGTTGTGTGATGCCGCAAGCTGGTTATTTTATTGGTATCCCGAGCATTCGATACTGCTCAGCATTTCGGCATTCTTTGCGGCGGCAAATAATTGGCTGGTGTTGTGTTTTGCCGCACTGCGCTGTCAGCGCCGCGCGCCATGGCAATTGGCTGTGGGCATGACGTTGTTGCAAGCGTTGCTCTATACCAGTTTCACCTTACAGCAACATGCCGATTATGCGATGCATACCATTACGGTGTTTGTCGTGTTGTCCATTGGACCGACAATTTGGTTGTTTTGGACGCAAAAAGCGGTCCGCACGGTCTCAGACCAATGGTTTTGTGGTGTGTTGGCGTTTTGGCTGAGTATTTGTTTTTCACGCTCACTGTTATTGCTGTGGCAGCCAGCCTGGTTATTGTCGAGCAGTTTAATTTCCCAAGTTGTCTGGCCTGGTGTCTTGGTTGCTTATGGTTTATTCGCGATGACCAGCTATTTAGAGGAAATCCAGCAGAAACTCAAAATTGAATCATTAACAGATCCACTCACCGGCCTGTTAAATCGGCGCGGCATGCTTGAAATGGCGACTGGTTGTTTAGCCTATCTGCAGCGTCACCAACAACCAGGCGCGTTATTAATGATTGACCTCGACCATTTCAAAAACATCAATGATCAGTTAGGCCATGCCACCGGTGATTTAGTCCTACAACATGTAGCGACAGCCTTCAAACAAGAATTAAGGCAAAGCGACATGCTTGCGCGGGTGGGTGGTGAAGAATTTTTAATTTTCTTGCCAATGGTTGATGGTAAAGTCGCTGCGGTTACAGCCGAGCGCTTACTGAAATGCGTTACTAACTTGCAGTTGCCGGAGCTGGAGATTATTCAACAGCAGCTAACCATTAGTATTGGCGTTAGCCTGTTCGGCCCTGAGTATGATTTCCTGCAACAACAGCAACACGCCGATCAGGCGCTATACCGCGCCAAGCACTTCGGCCGCAATCGCATTGAATTTGCCACTGACTAAACTAGCGCCATCGTTACGCTAGCTGTGATATACTGCCTGCCCTTTGAATTCCCAAAGTTTGGGAACACGCTGCAGATTGAGATCCCTTTTTGATGCAACATTTGACAACACTAGAACGGCGCACCGCCATCTCGTTGGCGTTAGTTTTTGCGTTTCGCATGTTAGGTTTGTTTATGCTGATCCCAGTGTTTGCCATTTATGGTCAGCATTTAACTGGGTTTTCACCGCTATGGATTGGTCTTGCCATCGGCGCTTATGGCCTCACTCAAGCTATTTTGCAAATTCCGATGGGTTGGTTATCTGACCGTTGGGGCCGTCATCAAGTCATGCTGCTGGGGCTCACGCTGTTTGCGGTGGGTTCGGTGGTTTCAGCCTTGGCCGATTCGGTCTACATGGTTACTTTGGGTCGGATTTTACAAGGCATGGGGGCGATATCCGGCGCAGTGTTGGCGTTAGCGGCCGATTTAACACGGGAAGAACAAAGGCCAAAAGTCATGGCGGTGATTGGCGCCACCATCGGTTTATCATTTGCAGTGGCCATGGTTGCAGGTCCAGCCATTGCCGCTGTCAGTGGGTTAAGTGGAATTTTTTGGTTTACTGCAGTATTGGCAGTGATCGGTATTTTTATTGTGTTGCTGTTAGTGCCAAGAGCCCAAGTTCAAGCGAGCGACAGCGAAGCCTTGGCGCGGCCAGGTTTTATTTGGCAGCTAATGAAACACCCGCAATTGCTAGGTTTAAATATCGGCGTGATGTTGCTGCACTTATTTTTAACCGCGATTTTTGTGCAAATTCCGCAACAACTATTATCGCTTGAGCTGCTGCCTGCCAACCATTGGCACATCTATCTCCCTGTTTTTATTCTCGCTTTTGTATTGATGGTGCCGATGATGATATTGGCGATGCGCCGTTCTCAAGAAAAAGGCTATTTTTTATTCGCAATTGGCTTGCTGATTGTAAGTTTATTGTTAATGATTAACTTGCAACTGTGGACTTTAGCAGCGGCACTTTTGCTGTTTTTTATTGGATTTAACTACCTTGAGGCCAGTATGCCGGCACTCGTGTCGCGCATAGCCCCAGCCGGCCAAAAAGGGACAGCAATGGGCATTTATGCCAGTTTACAGTTTTTTGGTGCCTTTGTTGGCGGTGTCTTAGGTGGGACAATTTCTGGTGAAATGGGCGCAACAATGCTGTTTGCCCTCTGTGCCGGAATTGGTTTAATATGGCTGATAATAGCCCGGACCATGCAGATCCCTGCACGCGCACAACGCCTGGCATTTAGCGTAAAAATTCAAGATGAATCTGCAGCTTCTAAAATTTGTACTCAGTTATTAGCGGTAACTGGGGTGCAAGAAGTGACCATGGTCATCAGCGAACAACGATGTTATTTAAAAGTCAGTCCAGGCGACTTCGATCCAGCCCCAGTGCAGGCAGTACTGAAAGCTGCGAATGCAGATGGGGTGAGTGAAGCGCAAGTCGCGCACTGAATACAGGTTCCGGCCGCAGCTGGCAGGCAAACGCGAGATGCTTTTGCCACTAGCGCCACTGCCAAACAACTACAGACTGAACAGTAGGTCGTCAGCCACAGTTGGCAAACGACTAGACCAAAGCGCCCGTGGGCACAGCCTGTTCGGCACAGACAACAGAAGGTAAATGAGTCATGGCAACTACAGTAACAGGCAAATTAAATAAAGCCGCTACGCAATTTCAAGCGGGCGAATCAACCGGTTTTGGTTTACGTTTAGGCGTCAAATACTATGATCGCGAAACGAAAATGGACCAATGGTGTAACTATGAAGCAGTAGTTTTCGCCAAAGCCCCAGCGCAAATCCAGTTTTATCAACAAGCTTTAGTTGAAGGCGCTATCGTTGAAATCAGCGGCGATAAACAACGCATTCGTCAGTTCCAAGGCACCAATGGCCTAAGCTTGTCGATTGAAATTCTGGATGCAAAATTAGGCTTTATCGGCACGCCTGGCCTTGCGGCACCACAAGGTCGCACACAAGCGGCCCAAGCGCCGGCGGCACCAGCCTACAACCGCCCTGCAGCCCCAGCACAACAAGGTTATCAACAGCCAGCGCCACAGGCGTACAACCAGCCGCAGCAGCAACCTCAGCAGCAGCCAATGTACAACCAAGCACCGCAGCAACCGGCGTATAACCAAGCACCACAACAGGGTTATTACCAACAGCCACAGCAGCCGCCACAACAACCGCAACAAGGTGGCTTCCAACCACAACGCGGCCCAGCTGAACCATCAATCGATTTTGATGATGATATCCCGTTCTGAGGACTGACCTGAGACATCTTTTGTAAAGAATGAATATCAAGCCCTTATTTTTAAGGGCTTTTTTTATCCACACAATTTAGGAAGTACGGCTAGTTCTGGACAGTTTGCTGACGCGATAATTGTCGTTAGCGCCGCAAGAAAATAGTCTAAGTCAGCGATCGTCGTCCTTGTACACACAGTCACTCGGATTATATCTAAATCATAGAGACGCCGAGCAACCACCAAGATCTGAAACTCCTGCCAGAGCTTTTCTACAATAAATGCCGATGCAACGCCCTGCACATAAAAAGCACCAATAGCACAAAAATTCCGACTCGCTCTGGGGGTGACAATCTGAACGCCAGCAATCATCGCAAGTCTTTCCATCCAATACCAAGTCAACTTGCTCAGTTGTGGTGCTTTGCCCGATGAAGCCATATTTTCAGCCAGTGCATCGGCAATATTGAGAATTGAAGCAGCGGCACTCGTGCCAAGCGGGGCTAATTTCAAAATGTTGTTATCAGCAAAATCTGAGCTGTGCAAAGCCGACTTTATAGCGCGGATCCGGGTATTTTTGATGTAAAGCAGACCGGTACCAGCGGGAGCCCCAAACCATTTATGCAGATTTACTGCAACAAAATCGGCGCCAAACCCCCTAAATCGCGAGTTTAAGAGCGCGAAGGAATGGGCGGCATCCACTAAGACGTCAACGCCATACTGTTTTGCCATCTCGGTAATTTGCTTGACTGGTAAAATCAAACCATGTCGATGACAAACATGACTCAAAACTATTAATTTGGTGTCGGCACTAATCGCCTTTTCATAAGCCTCGACATAACCTGACTCACTCATTTCAGTGAACGGAATTGTCAGCAAATTCAATGTTATTTGCTTTGTTTCAACTAACTTACGCAAGGTTAAATGCACAGTGTCATAGTCTTGTAATGAGCAAATCACCTGATCTCCAGCCTCTAGCGGATAACCATGTAACAGAATTTGTAAGGCTTCTGAACAACTGCGAGTCAACAAGATTTCGCCGGGCTCTACCGCACAGAATCTTGCTAAGTCCGCCATGATGTGTGCGCGATCTCGAGCAAATTCATGTCTTAGATATTGTGAAGTGGTGTCATTTAACACTCTCACCTGATGACGAAACCGCTCATTTACCGAGAAAGACTGTTGACCAATAAAACCATGTTCGAGATTGAGAAAGTTCATACTTAAATTCCAAGCCACGCTAAAAACACCACACTATTCATTACTCAGTTTTCCAAACCCTGCCGGATGGGTATATACCCAAACAACCCGAGAAACCACAATACAAATCGCAAGAAAAAGGCTGAGTAACCAAGTTAATTGCTGCCAACCGCCTGCTTGCCAAGCCATGCCAGAACAAGAACCAAGCAAACTAGAACCGAGGTAATAAGAGAACAAATACATCGCAGTAATGATGCTTTTGTTGAGATGAATTAGGCTCGCTAAATAACTACTACAAAGCGTATGAGAGAGGAAAAAACCAAAGGTAAATATTGAAATACCTATAATAATCAATATTAAATCGCTATCCCCTGTGATCCACAAACCAAAAAGCATGAGCGTTAAAGAACCCGAAATCGCTTTGGCATAGCCAAACCATTCGACAATTTTTGCGCTACAGAACGAACTCCAAATGCCGAAAATATACAGTAAGGTCAGGCCACTTAACGCACTCAATGAAATCTCATAAGGTGATTGTTGCAGTCGAAAATTTATGTAATTAAACAAACCGGTAAACGAACCAGTCAAAAAGAAACCAATCGCAAATAATGCCCAGTAAATAGGCTGCTGCAGCTGTGGTTTTAATGTCTTACTGATTGCCGACAAAAAATTCCATTGAAAAGGCGCAATGACATTTTTCTCAGCCAATGCCAGCAATTTTATAAACAGCAGTGCAGACAAACACCCCAATACGCCAAATACAACAAACGTAGCCCGCCAGCCAATAAGCTCACTGAGCAGCGCTGCAATAATTCGTCCGGTCATGCCACCAAGGGCAGTCCCTGCAATATAAAAGCCGATCACCTTTGGCAATTGGCCTCGTGCAATCTGCTGACTGAGAAACGTAGCGGCAACCGCCGGCAAACCACCCAAGGCAATCCCAAGTAAGGCTCGAAAACCCAATAACTGATTAAAACTGTCGCTGCTTGCGCAGCAAAGCATGGCAATCGCAGCACATAACAGGGCAATCGACATAAGTGTCACATGATTGACGAAGCTGCTTAAAAAACTAATTACAAGTAGTGAAATCGCTAATGCAATCATTGATATAGACAAAACCCAACTTGCTTGAGTCGCTGTTAAATTGAATTCGATAGCGAGCGTCGGCATCAGCGGTTGGCAAGCATAAAGCAGGGTAAACGCGCTAAAGCCACCAAAGAACATCCCCCAGCGGATCCTGGTGATAGCGATGGGAAGTACAGTTGTTTGACCTGTTGGCATAATAAGGCTCCGTGAACTTGCATGCACACAGGCTATCCCTCCCCAATAAATCCATCCAATACATTAATTGAAGCGAATTAATACTTAATTTATATTAATGGCACTAGCACTCATGAGACTGGATGAAAATGGAACTTCGACAATTGCGTTATTTTATTGCGGTGGCTGAAGAGCTTCATTTCACTAGAGCAGCTGAGCGATTGTGTATTGGCCAACCACCGTTAAGTTATAACATTCAGCAATTAGAAGAAGAGCTTGGGGTGAGTTTATTCCTGAGGACCAAACGAACGGTGCAGCTGACCGATGCCGGACGCCAATTAATGAAAAAGGCTTATGAGTTACTGCAACTTGCCGACAAAACCAAGCAACTTGCGCAACAACTCCGGACAGGCCAAGTTGGCGAACTCCATATCGGCTTTACATCGTCAACTCCCTTAACCGCACTATTTTCCGAATTAATTCAAAAGCATCGGCAAGCATACCCTGCGGTAAGTCTGATTTTGAAAGAAATGAGCACGGCGAAACAGCTGTCAGCCTTAGAAAAAGGCGAACTTGACCTTGGTTTTGTTCGACCGGTTTTCTCTGATGATTTAGACAGCGCTCAGGTGTCGCCGATTACGTTCTCTCACTTGCGAACCGACTCGCTGGTCGTGGTGCTGCCAACAAACCATCCGCTAAATGCTCGCCAAGAAATATACATCGCAGATTTGGTACAGGAAGATTTTCTGATGTACCCCGCCGCAGTAGGAACCAGCATTTACCGTCAAATCTTCCAGCTCTGTGCAAAAAACGATTTTACGCCCCGGATCGTGCAAGAAGCGGCTGAAGCCTCGACGCTGATCGGCCTTGTCGCCGCGGGACTTGGCATCACGATTTTGCCAGCCTGTTTTGACCGGATCCAACTCGCAGGTGTGACTTACCGCCCGCTGCAGGATGCCCAAGCTAAAACTTCATTGCTGTTAGCACATCGACCACTTTCGCTCGACGAAAACCGCAACTTGTTGATGTCTCAATTTATAGCATTGGCCTCACCGAATATGGCGTTAGAGCATTCAATAATGGACACCATAAACTAGCGAAAAAGCCCAAGAATCCAATCGCGAAACAAGGTGGCTTCAATTGATAAAGGCTTTGCTGGCCATACCAAATAATAGTTGCGCTTAGCCTCGATTGCCGGTCCCGGCACTCGATGCAGATGGCCACTGTGCAATAAGTCGCGGCTTAATAATTCCGGCAATAACGCGATGCCTTCTTCTGCAAGTACAGCCGATACCAACGCCGTTTTATCGGGATAACTGAAGCCCTCGATACTGTGCTGCAATCCGGCGTGGGCAAACCAACGAGCCCAATCATCATAAGGGTTTAATAACGGCTGCTTTTGTAATAACAACTGCCGATCCTCTAGGTACAACGAGGTTGCGACTACCGGAAATAGCGTTTCGACTTGCAGGACTTCAGCCATCAAATCAGGCCATTTACCGTCCCCATTGCGGATCCCAAAATCAAGTTGCTTATCAGCCAAATCCATAACCGCCATACTGGGAATGACCTTGAGTGAAATATGCGGATATTGCTGGTGAAATAGCGGCAGTCTTGCTTTCAGAAAATACTGATACGCCGATGGCAAGACAGTGATAGTTAACGTTGATTGCGTTTTTTGTTTCGAGAGCTGAAGCGCTTGTGTCGCATCCGCGATTATTTCAAACGCGTGTTGTAACTGCTGCTGCAACTGAATACCGGCGTCGGTCAGCAGAACCCGCTGATTGACTCGCAAGAATAATTGAACACCGAGCTCCTCTTCGAGTGCGCGAACTTGCCGGCTGATAGCGCCCGGAGTCACATAAAGGCAACTGGCCGCTAAACGAAAACTTTGCTGCTTCGCCGCTACAGAAAAGACATACAGATTATGCAGTGACGGTAATTTCATCGCTAGACCCACTGTTTAGAGTTATCGCCAACAGACTTGTTGAGTTTTACTCACCACCTCTAATGCAGATTAATCGTTTTTCAAGCAGTTTGCTCGGTTTTATAGTGGACGACCTAGCCGATAGCGGCACTAGGCCTTCGCTAAAACAATGCACCGGAGTAATCAATGCGCATTCTCACAACTTTCGCCCCAATACTTGCGTTTACCGCTTTCACCGCAGGTAATACGGCAATCGCCCAGTCCGTTGTCCATCCTTTAGCTGGAAGCTGGCAGATGGCTGCAGCATGGGAAATCCTTGCCGATGGGAGTCGAGTAACCACTTACACTGAACAGCCAGATGGTTTGTTGCTGATTGACCACGAAGGCCGCTATTCATTGCAGATTTTCCATCCACAGCGCCAGCAATTTGCCGGAAGTAAAGCAAAAGCGACGTTAGATGAATTGAAAACAGCGGTCTTAGGTTCCAGTACGCACTATGGCACTATTAGAGTCGACTCAGCTAAGCAGCAACTAAAATTCCATATCGATGCCGCCTCATACCCAAATTGGAACAAGACCACGCAAGTGCGTGATTTCACGCTTCAAGGAGGCTTGCTAACTTATGCAGTACCGGCAACCGCTTCCGGCAATGGCACAAAGGCCTATTCAGTTTGGCGACGATTAGAATAAGCTGGTGACAATTGCCGTTAAAGTTATGGTGTATGCGCTGGCCATGGGTTTTGATGCTTTGGATTCCGGATGAAATTGCTATCAGTTAGGCCCTGCAGAAATGCCATGAGTGCTGCTTTTTCTTCGGCAGTTAAATCAATGCCTTTGATAAAAGCGCTTTTGCTCGGATGCAAGCGACCATCGCCTTGGTCGTCACCCGTCTTCAATTCACGTCCGCCTGCCATATAAAATTCAATGACTTCATCCAGCGTGGCGATACTGCCATCGTGCATATAAGGTGCCGTCAGCGCGATATTTCGAAGAGTTGGCGCTCGGAACCGACCATCATCGGCAGGGTTTAAGCTGATTTCCGCAAGACCTCGGTCACGTTCTGGAAAGCCTTTGTCGGCAAATTGTTTACGCTCGGTGAAATAAAGCCCGGTGTTGTGAAATGGCCGGCGATCTAGCGGTTGTTTTTCGTGGCTGGTCGACTGCGTGAAGTTAAACCCGCCATGACAGTGGTGGCATTCTAAGCGCTCGGAAAAGAACAAATTCATGCCTTTGATTTGTTCGGCGCTTAGCGCGTTGTCATCGCCTTGATAAGCATAGCGGTCAAATGGCGATTCTAGCGAAATCAAACTACGCACAAAACTGGCCAACGCTTGGGTTACGCGAACAAAATCAATGGTTTCATCGCCAAAGGCGGCGTTAAATAGCGCCGGATATGGCTCCCGCGCTAACGCTTTTAGCACTTTCGCTTGATGCGGTGTAATCCCCATCTCCACTGGCGCTTCCCCAAACATCGGGATAAGCACCTGATGTTCAATATCGAGTAAACCGTCATGCGCCCAAGTCAGGGTTTTGTTGTAGGCAATATTGACCAATGCCAAAGAGTTACGTCGATGGACTTCGCCAGTGCTGCCAATCGAAGTGGTTTTTGCTTCACTAAAGGCAAATTGTTGCTGATGACAACTAGCACAGCTTTGCTGACCGTTGCCAGATAATTGCAAATCGTAAAACAGAAAACGGCCAAGTTCGACCTTGGCTGCTGTCATAGGATTTGCTTCAGGCACTGTTGGTTTGGGGAAATCGGGCGGAATTTGCCATTGATAAGGCGTCACAACTGGCTCGCTGCAAGCGAAGATTCCGCCAGCCAATAACAGCACAAAACACCGCTGCGCATGTAACCAAATTCGCGACATCATGGCATGGTGCCCCACAGCTGCTGAGTGCCGCCGAGCCCAAACACTGGTAACAACAACTGGCAACTTTGCTGGTTCGGATCAGACATACAACTGTTATCCGCCGCAGGCGTTAACTGGGAAAACAGCGGCGCCAAATCTAAGGTTAGCGTCGCCCCTTGCTGATAATTCAATACGACTTGCGGCCGATTCGGCGCAATGCAAGGAGTGCTAGGCGCCCGCATCACACTGGCGGAACTGCAGCCGGTCGAGCCTAAATGCATCGACCAACCACCAGCAGGCCCCTGCAAGTCGAGGCGAAAGAATTTATAGCCATTTTGCCAACTCCAGTGCATATCACTTTGTTGCAATGGCGATTTAGCGGTTAACGGATTTTGGTGATTCAGTGCTGCCGGCAGTCCTAGGCTAAAACTCAGTTCACCACTGGGCAGCGGCTGTTGCAACAACACTTGCCATTGGCCTGCACTGTGGCAATCAGTGCCAAGCAATGCCACTTGCTGATTTTGCCAATCGTTCTCCAACAACCTCAACGGCTGGCCGTTATGCTGAAAATCTGCCAAATACAATTGTAGCTGGGCAAGTTGCCAATTGGCGGCCGGTAAAGGTAATGGCTGGCCACATGCCAGCGGCTGCCCTTGCCACAACAGCGCGACGGAGAGGACTGTTGGCTGTGGTTTTTGGCAAGAAACTAGCAAGGAAGCGCCCAAAATTAGCGCTAAAGCTTTAATTATTTGTTTACTAAAAGACATTTTATCGTTGCTTAGTGCGACATTTTGCCACACCATAGCAAAAATCCTATTTTCAATAAACCTATTTGCCATAAACAACGGCCGCAGTATTGTTGGCCATTGTCAGCGATAGATGGAGTTGCTATGCGCAAAGCTCAAATCAAACCGTTACGCCCATTCAGTACACTATCTATCAGCAGCCTGCTATTCACGGCTCCGCTTTGGCTGCATAGCCCATTATTATCGGCCCATGCCGAGCATGACCGCGCCCGTTTTGTGGCAATGAGCGGCGTCGATACAGGGCGTTGTGATAACCCTGTGCGGGCTTGTCGCACCATCGCTTTTGCGGTCAAACACGCCAACAAGGGTGACAAAGTGTTAGTCGCGGATGGCAAATATCAGGTGAATTCCGCCGAAGACTTGTTTTTACTCACCAGTCAATTGGTGCCAGTGCTGGGTGGCTTTAATAAATACGACCACTTTTTGAATCAAGCGCCGCAAATTAACCCGACTATTTTGACTAATGTACCAACGCCTTATGTGGAGCAACTGCAACAACAAGGTTTTGTCGTCGTTAATGATGGTTTTGCCAAATCAGCGGCAGACGATACTTTTACTGAGTTAATGGCAACCCAAGCTGAGTTACAGCAAAGCCAAGGGCCTAGTGCTTGCGTGAATGGCAAAGCTGGTACTTTTCCTTGTAAAAACATTGACTTAGTTAGCCACCTTGCCTTAACTGACTTTTCATCAAAACCAACCGCCGCCAGCGATATTTGGGGGCATGTCGACCTAAATACTGGCACCGAATACGCGATTATCGGCCTTAAAAATGGTACAGCAGTGGTCAGTTTGGCCGATCCGGCGGCACCGAAAGAAGTCGGAACCATTGCCGGCAGCAGCACTAGCTGGCGCGATATCAAGGTCTATCAATATTTTGATGAAGCCAGCAAACGCTACAAAGCCTATGCATATGTCAGTTCAGAAGGTTCAGATAATCTACAAATTGTCGATTTAAATCAATTACCTAACAGTATCAAGTTGATTAAAGCCGACCAAGCAGTGACGTCAGCGCACAACGTTTACATCAGCCACGTCGACTACACCACGAATACAGCGCTTGATGGCAAAGAACCAACCTTACACATCGTCGGACAAAAAGCAGTCGGTGGTGCATTCACCACTTACGGTTTGAAAAACCCAGAAAGCCTGACCAGTTATTTCGCCCATAGTGGTGCAACACGAGCCGATTATACCCACGATGCAGCTTCAGCATTTATTTCCGGTAAACAAGCCGATGGTTGCGGCAGTAGCAACTGTACGGTGTTGGCCGATTTTAACGAGCAATCGGTGCGCGTTTGGGATATTTCAACCTTAAATAACTCGCGGCAACTCGCTGATTTCACTTATCAAAATGCGAGCTACGTGCACTCGGGTTGGTGGACAGAAGACCATCGCTTCGTGTTTGTGCATGACGAACTAGATGAACAAGACTTTGGCTTAAACACCACAGTACGCGTGTTAAATATGGATGACCTGACCAACCCTGTCTTGGCAAAAGTATGGTCTGGCCCAAGCCAAGCGATTGACCACAACGGTTTTGTTCGGGGTAATCGTTATTACATTTCCAATTATCAGCGCGGCACCACCATTTTGGATATCACAGATCCAACCAATCCGGTGGAAGTAGGTTATTTCGATTCATTCCCCTCTTCTGATGGCGCAGCATTTAATGGCGTGTGGGGGACTTACCCATTTTTACCGTCGGGCTTAATTATTTCGGCCGATATCAACAGCGGGCTATACGTCCTGCGCGACCAAACCAAAACCAGCGCGGCAGGTTCAGTTGCCTTCAGTAGCGCCAGTGCAACTTACACCCAAAGCGCGCCGATAAGTGTCACCGTCAAACGGCCAAGCGGAACTGGCGCAGTGAGTGTTGGTTATGAAACCATCAACGCGTTTGGCATCATTAGCAAAACGCAGATCGCCAAAGGCCAACTCAGTTGGGCCGCCAATGACACCTTAGATAAAACCATCAATCTAACAGTGCCAAAAGATAGCAATTACCAGCAATTATTTGTCCGGCTGTTTGACCCGAAAAACGGTTTAACGCTTGGCTCCCCGAGTTACCAAACGATTACTATCGGCCAAGCGACTGCCGCTGCTGGCAGCGCAGGATTTGTGCAGGCCGCAAGCACCCATCAAGAGAATGGCGGTGTGGCAGTCATTAGTTTGCAAAGGGTTGCTGGCTCTGCTGGTGAATTAAAACTGAGTTATCAAACCGAAAACGGCACTGCCGTGGCAGGCAGTGATTTTACCGCCAGCAGTGGTCAAGTGGTCTGGACTGATGGCGACACCGCCAACAAAACCATCGCCATCAATATCATCGATGACACGGCATTAGAATCAGATGAGCAGTTCAGCGTTAAGTTAACCGCAGTCACTGGTAATTTAGTCGGCAACGCGAGCAGCTATACCCTAACCATTAAAGATAACGAAGTGAACCGAGCGCCGGCTATTGTCGGTCTCGAAAACAAAGATGTGAATGCCGGAGAAACAGTCACTTTAACAGCACAAGTGACGGATCTTGATGGTGATAGTATGACTTATCAATGGTCGCAGCTATCAGGCAACGCAGTGGTATTGCAAAACGCGACGACCCCTGTCGTAAGTTTCGTTGCGCCAAATGTCGACGGCGCTATCCAATTACAATTGGTAGCTCGTGACAGCCGCAGTGCTAGCAGCACAACCACAATCACCCTGACGGTCAAAGGTGCAGTAGCACCGACTCCTGCTCCAACCCCAACGCCAACACCGGTATCTGCAGAAAAATCAGGCGGTAGCTGGCATTGGTTGTGGTTAACACTGCTGCTGCCAAGCATATGGTTACGCCGACAAGCGCAACGCTAGGCAATATTGTACCCATTCACAGTGGCGCACGGCATAGCCTGTGCCACTGTGGATTGAAGCAATGGCGCACGGTAAGCTTTCTTCAGCCATTTTTTACACAAAACACCTAAAAATCACATTTACCATGGAAGGCATTTCGATGAACCGCTGGAAGATCCTCATACTGCTTTGGGCCGCACTGCTCATTGCCTGCAGTCAACAAGTGAAATCAATTAAAGCAACGGATCCAGTTCAACTGGCAACCAATAATGGTTACTTGCTGTTAAGTGTGGATAGCGTCATCAACTTAGAGCAACTCAACGTATCGGGTGCCAAAAGCTTTCATTTAGGGGCTGACGATTTAACCAAAGGCAAACACTATATTTTGGTGGATTTACCCGCAGGTGACTATCAAATTACCTCAATCAAATTCAATCATTGGTTGCGTTTACAGCTCCAAGATGGCCTGTGGAATTTTAACGTGCGCCCTGGTCAAATCAGCTATATCGGCGAATTACAGCTTAAAGGCTGGGCACTAGAGTTGGAGAACCGCTCGTCCATGGCGCTGCAGTATTTGGAACAAAATCATACAGAGCTGCTCAAACAATTTTCCGTACGCTATTCAGGTCCAGGTGACGATCATTATTTTGAATTTGTTGAAGCGTCTGGGGGTGCAAAATGAAAGCACTGGGCAAGTTTATATTGATTACTGCCAGCCTATTGTTTGTAACCGCCAATCACGCTGCGACGACGCTCGCCCCAATCCCAGCCACAGAACTGTTTCAAGAAGGGGCGCTGTCGCAATTCCAATTTTCGCCAAATGGCGAATACACCTCGGCGGCCGTGAACTACCCAGATGGCAAAGGCATCGCGTTCTACGATAAAAAAACCAATGAGTTTCAGTTAATTGTACGGATCGCCCAAACTGATTGGATTAAACATTACCATTGGCTCGATGCAACCCATTTATTTCTGCAATTTGGCAATGATAATGTCGTCATCAATACCATCGTCACTGTGCAGGATGACAATGGTAAACTCCGCTTTGAATCGAAGAATCTGCCTAAAAATGGCTATCTAGTCGGCCAACTGAAAGGAAGCCCAACCCAACTGCTATTTGCCACTGATGTTGGCCGCAGTCACTTCGAATACCAGCTTTATCGTGTCAGTATTGAGCAGCTGATTGCCGGCGAATTTCCAAAGGATAACCGCATTAAGGATCTGCTGAATACCGATAACGCCACTCGACTGGTGTACAGCCAAGAGTCAAACCAACTAATCAGTATCCGCATGGATGCTGAGACACAGCAAATTAACGTGCACTATCGCCATTTGGACGGCGCTGAATGGCAACCACTTTTTAGTTTCAACCCCGTTGAATTCGATTTTTCTCCTCAACAATTTTTAGCTGATGGCAGCCTCGCAGTACTGACCAACAAAAAAAGCGACAAAATGGCGCTCTATCGTTTTAATGTTAAAACACAAGAGCTTGGCGAATTACTCTACGAACATCCACGTTACGATTTAATGGATGCCGATTTTGTCGAAGGTCAATTATCCTCGGTCAGCTACTTAGCGCATGGTCGGTTAGAACAACAGTTTTTCACCGCTAAACAGCAACAGCTGCAGCAACAGCTCAGTCAGTATTTTCCTGAGGAACAATGGCAATTAATTGCTAGTCATGCCGAGCAGAAACTACTACTAGTATTTTCAGCAACCAATCCAGGGCAATATTTCTTTTATCAATCAGGGCAACCCCCACAGCTCATTGGCAGCACTTTACCCGAACTCACCAAATATCAGCTTGCCCCGTCGATAAAGCTGCAAGTGAAAGGCCGTGACCACTTGGAAATTGAATCACTGCTGACGTTGCCGGTCAACCGAGCCAAAACCGCAACGCCACTGATTGTGATGCCACATGGCGGACCTATTGGCGTGCAAGATACCGACGCCTTTGACCCAACAGTGCAATTTTTAGCGAGCCGAGGTTATGCGGTATTGCGTACCAATTTCCGCGGTTCAGCAGGTTATGGCAAAAGCTTTAGTGAAAAAGGCGTTGCGGCGCTGGGCGAAGGCATAGAGCAAGACATTCGCACCGCAGTCACGCAAGTCCGCAAACAATATGACATCGGCCGCGCTTGCGCCATGGGGTACAGTTACGGCGGCTATTCGGCCATGATGCTCGCCATCAGTGAACCCGAATTCTATGGCTGTGTCATCGCCGGTTTTGGTATTTATGATTTGCCATTGTTATTTAACGCTAGCAACTTAAAAATCCAGCCTGAGCAACGGATCAGGGTTGAACGCGTGATTGGCCCATTAACACCGGCGCTGAAAACGCGCTCACCGGTTTATCTGGCGAACAAACTGCAAGCACCAGTATTACTTATTGGCGGCATGGAAGATGATGTTGCTGGTTTTGAACAAACACACCGGATGTTCGATGCGCTGAAACGCGCGGGAAAACCGGTGCAGGAGATGTTCTACCAAGAAACCGGGCATGGCCATAATCGCTGGGATTTGGAACATCACCAAATTGGCCTTATTGATCAGTTTCTGACACAACATTTGGCCGCTCGCAAAAAACTAACAAATGCCGAACAAGCCGAACAATGGTATCGACATGCGCAACTTCTGGAAGAAGGCGATAAACTAGGCAAAGATCTCGCAGGCGCCATCAAACTGTATCAACAAGCCGCGGTGTTTGGGCACGCGGCATCAAAAGTAGAGCTCGCCAAAGCACTGTTAAACGGCGAAGGATTACCGCAAGATCTGAACAAAGCCATCGCATACTTGCAGCAAGCTGCTGCCCAAGATTCGGCTGGCGCGGAGTTACTTTTAGGCTCAGTGTACAGTTCTGGCCTCTATCAGCCAGCTGAACCTGCCAAAGCAAATCCGCATTTTAGTCGTGCCGCAACACTCGAACCTAGCAGTACTGCCGCTTTTTATATCGCACGAGCGTCTTGTCTTGGCTTAGCGCAAGCGGTGAACTGGCAAGGTTGTTTGCAGAGAATCGAACAACAGTTAAAAGACTATCAACAGCATTATGCCGATAGTAAAACCAAACAACTGAAAAATGCGGCTAGGCGTGTCATTGCCGAATTGCTGCTCAACGGGCAGCCAAATTCCGCAGATCGCGGCCGTTTGATTGCCATTTTACAAAGCACACTGAAAGCACCTATTGATACCAGCGCGGAAATTACCGAATTGCGAGTTGGTCAATATGATCTTGATCGCGGCAAATATTCTGAAGAGAGCACATATCCACGCACTAGCAAAAACGAATTCGGTAGCATCATCAAAGCCCTGCGTGCCGATAATTCCACAGGCAACAAACAAACTTGGTTGCTGGTGCGTTGGCAGCGTCAATTCCCAGATGGCCGTATTCAAGTTATCTTTGATGACGCGATTCCGGCGGCCTTAAGCGAGCACTTACAGCTTCATTCCAAACTTGAATACGCGATGGATCAACAGGCTGCCACTTGGCAACTGCAAGTGTTCGATCTGCACGGGCAAAATCTCTATCAGCATCAATTTGTCTTTCAATAAGATCTGATAAACCTTGTTTGGCCCGCTACTGCTGGTAGCGGGTAAACTGCAACTGGGCCTTTTGCAAAATGTCGAGATATTGACTGGTCACTCTTTGCCGTAGCACGTTTAACTGCGGCATATCTTTAAAAGGTGCTTCGTCTTGCTGAGTGAAATTCATGCGGATGCGCAAGCCCATCACTGGTTCAAGCCACAACAAACGACTGCGCACATTGCCTGGAATAGTCAGGCTGTTTTGGTCGCAGCTCAGTAACTCAATCTTGTCGAATTTTTGCATGCTGAGCGTGATTAGCGCTTGGCCTGCGGCGAGTCCGCGTTGATACACCGCCAGCGCACTGTCGCCTTGTTGGCTGAGCTGATATTGCTGACGTTCGCATTCTTTGATAAAAGCATCACGGCCATAATTCGCATCAGTACTAAACTGCCCTGCCGCGCTCTGCTCTATGCTAAGCATCACAAACACATGCGTTCCAGGATAGGCATAAGCGGCACTATACCTCGACTGCAAACTGACTTTTTCGGTGCGATAAGGTGTCGCACTATGCAAATTAAGGAAGCTGATTTCTTGTAACTTTGGACAGTCCGCACAATCGTTTTTTGCCCGAAGTAACGCCAAACCATCAGCAAAAGCGGCAGGCGCAACCCAGCGTTGTGGTGGCGGCAATTCTTCGGCATGGGCGCCAACTTGCATCGCGATAGCGGCAATAACACTGTAAAAATACCTTGCTAGCCAAACTTTCATGGTAAACCTCCTCACCGAGTGGTTGGAAAATGCATGATGCTGTGCCGACTAAGGCAATAAACGCCATTGATTCAGTAAGTACTGAATTAACCTTAGTGTTAGATCAGCGACTTAGCCAATTAGCAACCGGCAATGCCCCAAGGGTTCGCGGTTAAATTTGACCAATTCAGAAACAATAACAATTCGCCAAGCCTATGCTAACATGACATTTTTGCCATGGTTTTACGCATGCACAGCACTGATAATCCGCTCAAAGGCATTTTTGCCATGTTACTGGCCGTATTCCTATTTTCAGGGATGGACGCTGCGATGAAACAGCTCACGGAAAGTTATGGCCCGATGCAAATCACCTGCTTGCGCGCAGCCTGTGCTTGGCCTTTTATCGTGTTGTGGTTAACTAAAACCAAGCGTTTACAGCATTTATTCGACGCCCGCTGGTCACTGCATTTTTTCCGCGCAGCCCTTGGCATCATCATGTTAGCGGCATTTATTAAAAGTTTAGAGACACTGTCGCTCGCCGATGCCTACAGTATTTTCTTTTCGGCACCTCTCCTGATTACTTTGCTTTCGGTGTGGTGGTTAAAAGATAAAGTTAATTTAAAACAATGGATTGCCATTTTTATCGGCCTGCTTGCGGTGCTCTATATGTTAAAGCCGTCCGGCGAAAACATGCTGAGTCTTGGCGCAGTGATGGTTCTGATCGCATCCATTTGTTATGCGATATCGGCAATTACTGTGCGGATTTTGGCCAAATCTGATCATGCCGGCAATATGGTATTTTGGTTAATGACGATGATAATGCTCGGTGCCGGCTTATTGGCCTTGCCTACGTGGCAAACGTTGCAGTGGCAGCATTGGCCGTTGTTTTTGATTATTGGCCTCACCGGCGCTGCCGGCCAAGTGTTTATCACCGAAGCCTTTCGCCTGGCTCCCCCGTCGGTCATCGCCCCGTTTGAATACACGGCGCTGATCTGGGGCTTAGGCTTTGATATTGTGCTGTGGCAACTTTACCCAAGCAGCACCATGTTGGTGGGCTCAGCAATCATCATGGCAAGCGGTTTGTACTTGATTTGGCAGCAAAACCGCCAGCACTAACCCCAAAGATGATGGTGTGCGTGCTGCCGATTGCTGCATAAACGCAAAAGTGCCAATGCTATCGACGATAATCGGCTAATAACTTGCCATGCGCCAAACACCAGGCCTCATGCGAAGGCTCACGATGCTTATCTGTGAGTGCTTGCTCCGTCCACTGCTGCATTGCAGGCAACGCTAACAATCTTTCGACATACGCCATTGCTGGCGCTGATAACTGCAAGCCGTAAGTTTGCACCCGAAAAGCGACCGGTGCGAAAAACGCATCCACTGCCGTGAATTGTTCACCAGCTAAAAATGGCCCACCAAACTGCGATAACCCTTGTGTCCACAAAGCATCGAGTCGCGCGAGTTCAGCCGACAGATCTGTCGAAATTGCATGTAACTGCACCCGAATGCCGACGTTCATCGAGCAGACGTTTCGTAACACACCAAAACCAGAATGCATTTCGGCGGCGGCAGAGCGCGCATAAGCTCGGGCGCGGCGATCGCTTGGCCACACCGCCGGATATTGCTCGGCCACATACTCGACAATGGCTAAGGAATCCCACACCACGGTGTCGCTGGCCAAATCATGTAAACACGGCACTTTGCCACTTGGCGAAAACTTTTGGAATTTCAGTGAATTATCATCAGTTTCAAAGACTTCGCAACGCTCTTCAAAAGGGATCTGCAAGGTTTGCAGCAACACCCAAGGACGCAACGACCAAGACGAATAGTTTTTATCGGCGATAAATAACTGCAACATAGCAACTCCCTCTTTGCATAATTGAAAACACCAAACTACCACAAAAATGCTTCAGATTTTAGCAATCTATACCCAAACAACCAGAAGGTGATTTTTCAGCGGGAGATAAAAGGGCTTGAGGCAAGGCAGGGTTTGGAAGCTTTGGTTGTTCCAAAGCGACAAGCACTAACGCGGTATCAAGCCCTTTTAGCCCCGTCCATAGGAAGCTGCAGCCCCTGTTGTATGGGTTTTTCCAAGTCAGCTCTGAACGAGTAGCTTCTGGTTATTTGGGTATGTACACAAAATCATTGAAGATTCGGCAGCGCTATGGCGCCTGTCAAATTTGGCAGCTATACAAAAAATACAACTATGCTACAAAAAAATAATGAAATCTGGAGGATAATATGCGTTTTATTACTTATTTACTGGCCGGCAGTAGTTTAGTCGCGGGAACTCTACTCGAAGTGTCTCAACTTGCGATCAATGCTACGCATTTAATCTGGCTTGTCAGTGGCGCCTCGTTAGCTGCAGCCGTTTATTTGTTGATTGCAATGTGGAAAAACAAAAGGCTGCAGCAACAACTGCTTAGTAAAGAATTAATGCAGAATTTGCCACAGTTCTGGCTAGAAGCGGCCATGGCTGGTTTTATTATTTTAGTGTTGCGCGAAATGCGCTTGCAAGGCATTGAATTCCCGATGGTGATGCTGGCTGTGCCCGTGGTGTTTGCATTTTGGCTGGAGCAAACAGCCAAGCGCCACAACGACTAAAATAAACGCCGAAGTCACTGCCTGCGCCAAAGCTTAAGCGCAGGCGGGTGCGTTCGGTATGTTTAGTAGCGATGGGTGAACAACAAGCCAACCATACTAATTTCTTGTTCGATATTGGCTTTTACTGGGTTTTTCAGCAACACATCATCGGTATCGAAATCAATAGTGACGGTATTTACTGCTAAACGCACACTGTCATTTCGATTAAATTGGTATTGCAAATAAACCCCATACACTGGCACAAAATTCAGTTGGTTATCCTTTTGGCTTTGGATCTTATTCACTTGCTCTTTTAGCGCCGGATCAGTGCTGCTGGACAGGATCTGTTGAAAACTCAGGTTCTGTTGGAACACAGAAAAACCAATGCGGGCACCTGCGCTTAAACCAATGTCTTGTTGTGGGGTGTGAATATCTAAACCAGTCGACAGATAAAGCTGCTTTCCTTGTATTTCAGTATCATAGCGGGTGGTGTATTTCTTTTCGCTATCTTCGAGCAACACCGATGATGTATTGATCTTTTGTTTGCTCGCCACACCGAACATGCCGTACATATCCACAAAGGAATACAGCGGCATGCTGCCACCAAGTTCGATGTATCCTGCGGAAATATCATCATTGGTGGAAACAGTGGTGCCAGCTGGATTCGCAAAGTCTTCCACTTGCTTGATTTGAAAACGCCCCAAACCGCCTTCGACAGTCGACGCCCCTTGATTGGCGATAGCGCTTGCTGAAATTAAAGAAAAACCGATTAAAATCAATGATTTCATTTTATATCCCTATGAATAATTTCCAATAATTTACC
>Ga0187843_10000451_pt1 | contig 29755 bp, 25 predicted proteins | sample SpaLakP09_SKY_43_FD_134516 | JGI IMG/M metagenome (GOLD analysis project Ga0187843, IMG submission 134516) | Oligotrophic lake water microbial communities from Sparkling Lake, Wisconsin, USA - SP09_SKY_43 | ecosystem: Environmental > Aquatic > Freshwater > Lake | place: USA: Sparkling Lake... | reverse complement strand
TTTAAAACTCACAACAACGCAGCGGTCGACTTTGGCGCAGACGACAATTACATCTCCGCAAACCTGGCAGATGCGAATTTAATTGATGCAACTCCATTATCCGAAGTAAAAACGTCATTCCGTGACCTTGGAATTGCACCTGCTCTAGCGAATGCGCTCAATGCACAAGGTATTACAAGCCCATTCCCAATTCAGATTGCGACACTTCCAGATGCTCTCGCAGGCCATGACATTCTTGGTCGCGGACAAACCGGATCAGGTAAAACCCTTGCCTTTGGCCTTGCTTTGCTTACAAACATCAGCGGAAAAGCAGCTAAGCCTCATAAGCCGTTGGCGCTTGTCCTCACACCGACTCGTGAACTTGCTCAACAAATTGATGAAGTACTAACACCGCTTGCTCGCGCGATCGGTCATGACTCTGTAGTCATAGCCGGTGGAATGCCTTACGCAAAGCAGATAACTGCAATGCGTAAAGCAACAGCAATTCTAGTTGCAACCCCAGGTCGTTTAATTGATCTTTTAAACAAAGGCGAAGTACAACTCGATGATCTAGAGATCACCGTGCTTGATGAAGCGGATCAGATGGCGGATATGGGCTTCTTACCCGTTGTTAAAGAAATCCTTGACCAAGCCAAGCCAAACGGACAACGTTTACTTTTCTCAGCAACTCTAGACCGCGGTGTTGATGCCCTAGTTCGCCAGTATTTGAACAACCCAAAGACTCATTCATTGCAGAATGATCGTGCATCAGTTTCAACCATGGCGCATTACGTGTTGGTTATGCACCCTGGCGATAAAGATGACATCACCAACCAGATTGCTGCACGTAATGGAAAGACAATTCTCTTCGTAAAAACGCAACGTGGCGCAGATCGCCTTGCTGACAAACTTGCTCATGCTGGTGTTCCAGTTGGGGCTCTTCACGGTGGAAAGTCTCAAGCTGTTCGTACTCGCACTCTTGCACTTTTCAAACAACTACCTAACGCAGCATTGGTCGCAACCGATGTTGCCGCTCGAGGAATCCATGTTGACGGAATTTCTCTTGTAGTTCATGTTGACGCACCAACGGATCACAAAGATTACTTGCACCGTTCCGGTCGTACTGCGCGTGCCGGCGAAGCTGGTGCTGTAGTAACTCTTGCAACAACGAAACAACAAAAATCTGTTGGAGGGCTAACTTCACGTGCAGGCGTAACACCTAAATTTGTGGGAGTTAAGCCGCTTGACCAAGATTTGATGCGAATTACTGGCGCTCAAGAACCTTCAGGTATTCCATATTTAACACCTGTTGTTGAAAGCAAAGGGTTAGCACGCGGATCTCGTAAGACACGCCCTAATTCAGATCAACGACGTAGAAGAGCGAGATAAAAAGTAAACTATCTAAAAAATCAATTCTTCTTGAAAAATTTTCGATCAAGTTCTTTTGTTATGTTCGTAAATTCAGCTAAAATAGATATAGGTAAAATCTGCAAATTAATGCAATGAAACCAATTTTTCTCTCGGCGAACGCCGATTTTTCCGAGTAAGACACCTACACTAAATGTACAAGGAAGGAATAAGGTATGAAATTCATAAAATCGTATTTTAGGTGGCACTTATTTGCTTTTGATAAAGCGTATGTCCTGTGTATGTTTTTTTTGATTAAGCACAGCGACGTTGAGAATCTCTGGATCCACAAACTTAGGATACAAACCTACAATGCAATGTTTAATACTCGTTCTCGAATTTTAAGACGAGCAATCCGAATCTCATTCGACTACGAATCAAATCTTTTTTTGGTTCTAGAGGCTGGAATAAAAAGATACTTTAAGGATGGCGTTCAAAATTTCTACGTTTATCAAAATGGAATAGAAAATCGAGGTATTGCTCTAGGCGCAGATTATTTTATAGATCTAATTGAGTTCAGCAACAAGACATCAGTGGTGATTGACTGCGGTGCAAATATAGGGGATCTTAAGTTATCTTTAGATTCTGCTGGCATCAATTGTCATTACATAGCTTTCGAACCGTCTCCCAGTGAGTACGAATGTTTGACTAAGAACGCTGCAAATTCAGAATTGCACAATATTGGGTTGTGGAACAAGGATGCTGAACTGGATTTCTATATTTCTACAAAGAATGCGGATTCTTCATTCATTGAACCAGATTCACACTCAGGAAAGATTACTATCCCGGCAAAGCGGCTTGATCAAATTTATCTTTCGGGCTCGATCATAGATTTAATTAAGCTTGAGGCGGAAGGGGCGGAAATAGAAGTAATTGAAGGTGCGGAGAATATCCTTTCAAGAACTAGGTACATTGCAGCAGATCTAGGCTTTGAGAGAAACGGGGAAAGCACCCTCCCCCAAGTTACAAATTTCTTGCTTAAAAGAGGCTTTGAAATCATATCTTTTGGCGCGCCTAGAATTGTGGTTCTTTTCAAGAATACCGCAGGAGTGGGGTCAACAATTCTTATAGAACCTAATTAATTTTCGAGTTACTTCATCGCGATTGTAAATCTGATTAACCAATTCAAAATTATTCTTTATCCTGTTTTTGTTATCCACAGAATGTGCAAGGGCTTCGATCAAAGCATCAGCTATTTCTTCTGGATATAAATTGCGGGAAAAAACAACATTTGCGGCTCCATCTACCAATGAGCTAATGGATTCTAACGGTGACACAATAGGAATTGTCCCGACTGTCATTGCTTCTAGCATTGAATTTGGCACGCCGTCCATCAGTGAAGGAGAGAGCAATACCTGCGCTTCACGTATGTGTTCGATAGCCTCAAGTCTCGTAACTCGGTCATAAATGGTGATTGATTCGAGAATTTCTGAACTTAAAGTCTTCTTCATCCAGAGAATTAAATCGGGTTGATTCATCCAAAGAAACCTAAACTGAACTGGCTTAATTTTATCCCATGCAATATTTATAGCCTCAAAAACAGGCGTGGCCTTTGATGAAACAGCCTCGTATGCTTTGGGGAAAACAATTAATCTATTTCCCTTAAGTGTTGGATAACTTTGACCTGCAAGCATGTTGCTGATATCCATTCCACCAGTACCAGACATTACCCCCAATGGAAACTTACCTTGAGTGTTTGGATAGTCACGAATTCGTGCGTAATTTGTTTCCGAATCACAAATAATGTGTGTAGCACTGCTAAGAATCTGTCGAATCTGATCTTTCTTGAACGGATCCTGTTCATTCAGTTCCAAGTCGGGTCCACCACGAACTTGTACGATCCACGGAATATTTGGAAAATTCTTTTTGGCTTCAAAGTACAATTCAGATGCTTGAAATATACCTAAGGTGTGTATTACGTCAGGTGAAAATTTGCGGATTACGGAGCGCAGAGACTTTTCTGTAGATCTATTTTCTAAACTCATATTGAAGATAATGATCAATTTATGAATGAGAGGTATTTTGTTTGCTCTGATTAGAAATTGATTTATAAGGCCAAGCGTTATTGAATAAATCCTTCCAAAGAACGGAATTGCTCGCACCTCGTATTCCTTCGGAGGCAGAATAAATCTGTGGGCAGAAAGGTAAGTAGGTATATCTTTGGAATCAGGCAGGGCTCCAGTTGGCAAGGCAAATAATCGCGCGTCAATATCTGAGCCCTGTAACGTGGAGATCCATGAAGAAGTATGGCTCGACTCCCCGAGCCCAATAAAGAGTACCTTCTTCATCTTTGAAAACCTCCATCCATCAAGTTTTCATACCAAACTACGAAGGTGAGAATCAGCCAAATCTTAATTGGTTCCAGTTTCCCATGAAAGAACTGTTCTTTTAGAAAAAGAACTCGCTCAACATTAAGATGCTCTATTTTAGAAAGGTTGGAGTCACTTAACTTCGCTTCTAACAAATTTCTCAACGGTCCTCTGAGCCAAGAATCAATTGGTAAATCGAAACCTTGTTTTTTCCGGTCTAGAAAGCCTCCGGGAAGGTATTTGTGAGCAAGCTCACCTAGAATAAATTTTTGTCCAGATTGAGAATAACTACCGCTTGGGACATTTATGTGAGGTAGTCGCACTTTCATTGCATCCGGTAAGGAGGTGGCAAACTTGAATACCTCAACGTCAAGTAAAGGCATTCGAATTTCCAATGATTTATTCATCGATGTTGCATCTATATCTCTCAATAGTTGATTTTGCAGATAACTAGAGCAACAAAAGTAGGCCATTCGGGAAATTGCGCTGTAATTATGCATCAAATCCCTAGACTCAAAATCTAAGAACGAACTATCAAAACCCTTAACGTCGTAAGTTGACGTGTTTAATGTTTTTGAAGATTCAACAAAACCCAAAGCCTGGTTTTGTTTTGCGAATGAACCAAGATCTGACGCAAACGAGATCTTGTTTAACACTCGAGACTTACTGTTGGAGGAATAGAAAAGTTTCCTAGTTTTTCGAGAAATCTTCGATAAACAAGGATTGCGACCACTCACCATTGATGATTTAAACCAGGGATACCCACCAAAAAGCTCATCGCCTCCAGTTCCGGACAAAGTAACCTTTGTGTTCATAGCTACAGCCCTACTTACTAAATATGAATTGAATCCATCCATGGAAGGCTGATCTATCGCAGCTACAAAATCAAGAAAATCAGATTCAATATGGTTATCATTTAAATTGATTTTAGTGTGATTAGTTCCTAGAAAGAGTGAGAGCTGATTCGCATTAGTGCTTTCATCAAGATCTGAAGTAGAATCAAACCCAACCGTAAAGGTGTTAATTTTGGAATCATGGTTTCTAGCCACCATCGCAGCAATTAACGATGAATCTAAACCCCCGCTTAACAAAGTACTCACAGGAACCTTAGCTAGCAGGTGAAGAGATATCGATTGATTAATTATCTCGTCTGCTTTTTCAGTTAATTGAGTTTCTGATTGAATTTCTGCCTCAGGTTTAATGGCAGCGGGATTCCAATATCGAAATGTTTGGCTTCCCTGCAATGTGATACTCATATATGCGCCAGCGGGAACGGAAGTCACATCCTGTAAAATAGTTCTAGGCTGATATACCGAACCCACAGCAAAGAGTTCTCGCAAAGCCTGGGGGTCAAGTTTTTTACTCACTATTCCAGATGAAACTAAAGTTTTTAAATCCGATGCAAACACTAATCCTGAGAACTTATTTGAATAGAGCAGCGGCTTCATGCCGAAGTGATCCCTCGCCAGCACTAGTTTCGGTCCATTTAGAATATCGCTGTTGTCATAGATTGCTATTGCAAACATTCCCCTAAGTAAAGCAAAACAATTATTCCCATAGTGCTTATACAATTTCAACAAAACTTCAGTATCAGAGGTAGATTTAAATGTGTAGCCGAGTTTCATGAGTTGCGACTTTAATTCCATAAAGTTGTATATTTCACCATTAAAGACAATAGCTATACCCTCTGAGTTAGTCATAGGTTGAGCGCCATTCTCGGTGAGATCCATGATGGCCAATCTTGTGTGGAAAAGTTTTACAAATTGATCAGAAAACTCCCCCTGACCATCAGGACCACGATTTTTAAGGGAAGGACAAAGAGATGGGAGTGCATCAAACTCCAAGTTCCAGTATCCGGCTAAACCACACATGTAGACTCGTGATTCATTTAATCAAACATCCATCACATAATCTTGCGTTAAGCCTCTTTGCCAATCTATCTGCCTGGAAATTCCCTCTTTGAATGAAAATTTCGGTTCGAATCCAAAAGATTCCTTTGCTTTCCCTGAAACATCGATTGTATTTTTTTGGTCTCCAGGGTGGCTTGCATGAAAATCGATTTTAGCCTTCATCCCCAGTTGGGCCTCAATTTCTGAAATTGCATTCATTAGCTCTATTGGCTCACCACTAGAAATGTTGAATTCGGAATTTGAAGGATTAGCCAGAGCCGCAGAAATTGTGGCACTTACGCAATCATCTACGTAGGTATTAGTCCTAATTTGCTTACCATCCCCATAAACATTAATTGTTCGCCCATTCATGATTGACTGGATAAACTTATGATAAGCCATATCCGGACGTTGTCTCGGTCCAAAAACTGAGAAGTACCGAAGTATCGAATATTTCATTCCGCGAGTACGCGAGTACATCTTAACTATTTCTTCTGCCGCAAGTTTAGTGACACCGTATGGCGATATCGGATTTAGTGGCAAGTATTCATCTCCAGAATTTACATTTCCGTACACAGATGAAGTTGAAATCTGTACAAAGTGGCTTACGTCTTTTTCAACAGCGGCTTCCAAAAGATTATTTACGCTCAGAATGTTACAGGATGAGTAAAGATCAAAGTTTTTCCAGCTTTTTACCAGACCAGGCATTGCCGCTTCATTTATGATTATCTTTATGTCTGACAGAAGGTCTCCTTTTAAAGGAAGTCGCAAATCTACAATTTGGCAGTCAACATTTCCAAGCGATTGCAATCCTTTCCAGTTCTGCAGCTTCAGCTCTGAAGAATAAGAGTCTGCCAATAAACAATCTACAGCACGGACTTTTTGACCGTTGGCCACTAACTCATGTACTAGGTGGCTACCAATAAAGCCGGCCGCGCCAGTAACTAAAATCATAAGGAGAGAGTACATCCAATCTGAATACAACAGGAAAGAAAGCCTCAGAGTTAGGGGCAAAACTACCAAGTCAGGACTAATATTCACATCTGAAAATGATTTAGATCAATCAATCACGACCTAAAGAATGAGGGCATAAGAGGTGCAAAGTAAAAAGCCCCATCTGCGCGTGCTGATGCTTAGTAACATTTACAAGCCAATTTCAACGGGATCTACAAATCAAATCGCTGGACTTTCACAACAATTGATTAATGAAGGTACTGAAGTACATGTGTTTACATCAAGATTAGATTCTAGGCTTTCCTCTAATGAATCAAGCGAAGGAATTGTCATCCAACGGGTGACATGCCTCAAGCTCCCACGAGTAAAAATAGCTATGAATTTTGCGTGGTTAAATGCCATTACAACACCATCAAATTATCGTAAATTAAAGAAGTATGTTATAAAAAACCAAATTGATGTTATTCATGTTCACAATCATATGTTTGATGCTATTTTTTTAGGAATTCTAGTCTCAAGAAAAACCAAAATTCCCATTTGCCTTACGTTACATACGATTATGCAACACAATCAAAAATTTTATAATCTTATACTGTCAATGATCGACAAAATTCTTTTAGGTCCTATTGTGTCTAAGCACATCAATTTAGTAATTGCACCCGATTACAACATGATGAAATATGGAATTGAACAACTTGGAACCGAAAAAATAACCATGATTCCATATGGTGTGGATGAATCAGTATATTTCCAAGAACATGAGTTGCAGGAATTTATGTTAGAAAAAACTTTACAGCATAGAAAAATCATTGTTTCCGTTGGTCACATAAATCATCTTAGGAACCGCATCGCTCTGGTGAAGTCAATTCTCCAAATCTCAAGAGTCGATCCAAGTGTTTTGCTGGTCGTAATTGGCGACATTGCAGACCGCCGAGCATTTGATTTTGTTGTTAGTAACAATTTGAATTCCAATGTAATTTTCACCGGTGTTGGAACTCGAGAAGAAATTTCTAAATGGAGAGCTGTAGCAGTTCTTGAAGCTCAGTGGCTTGACCAATCGCCAGATGGGAATAATTCTCTTGGAGTCGCCGCAATGGAAGGAATGTTGGCAGGGAACCCCGTTATATCTATTGCAAATCTTGATACGTTTGGTCCGAATATGTTGACAAATCTTCAAAACGTAATCGTAATACGGCCAAATCAAACCGAGAATCTGAGCGCGCTGATTTTGGATCTTTTTTCGGATCCGGAGAAATTGAAGTTAATTGGCAAAAGAGCCCAAGAAACTGCCCGTGCAAATTTTGACTGGAAAAAAAATGTGTCTAAGCACTTGGATGCATATTTCTCGATTCATAGTGATTCATCAAAAGGACACATTAAATGAGTGAAGTAAATGAGAGTTTAATCATTCTTGGTTTTGGTGGCAATAGTTATGAAATCTTTGAGCGGATCACCCAGATTTCACCTAATCGGAAGATATTGTTTCTAGATGACCGCGTGACTCATTCCTTGGTAGTTGGAACACTAAACGATATTTCAAAATTCGAGTCGTACAAAAAAATGTTTATGATTGGAAGCCCAACCAGTATTGGATCTCGCAAAGAAATCTTTAATCAATTGCCGATTACAGTAGAGCAACTTGAAGGCTTTAGAGACCCCAGCAGCTGGATTTCTGATTCAGCGAGAATTGGAATCGGCAGCGTTGTAATGTGGAACTCATACATAGGGAGTAACTCTGATATTGGTGAAAACACCATTATTATGCCTGGAGTTTTTGTCGGCCACGACACGGCAGTGGGAGAATTTAGTGTGGTCGCAGGGAATGCTTCTATAGCAAGCGGAGTAACAATTGGGCCGCAAAGTTATTTAGGTGCTAATTGTACGATCCGCGAGGGAATATCAATAGGAGAAAAGTCTTTTATTGGAGCAGGTGCTGTCGTAGTAAAAGATGTTCCCCCTAAGTCCACATTTGTAGGAAATCCAGCAAAAGCATTAATCAACAAAAAGTTTATCTGATGAAATTATTAGCAGATTTTGCTTTACTTCTTATTCTTGTAATAGCTCAACACGGATTTGGGGATTATGTATTTGGAAGGGCAGCGACCAAGGGAAGCAAAAATACCCCAAATGTATTTGGGGTTAAGTCAGCTTTGGGACAGGGAATTACTTCAGTAATCTTTTTAGGCCTCGCGTTAGTATCAGAATTTAACAGATTAACGATAATGCTCGTAATTTCTGCTGGGTTCTTATTGGCTATGAGAAATATGCACGTTACAGAGATTCTTCAGAACAGAAACAGACTAATTATACGAGAAAAATGCAAAACGGGACATTTAGCCTTTTGGTTATTGGCTCTTTCAATCTTCCTAATTTCTATGTTAATCCGAACACTATCCAGGCCCGTATCCGACGCACTGGCGTACTACCTAGTTCAACCAAGAGTAATCGCGATAACTGAAAAGCTCACCGTAGTGAGAGAATATGAGAATTTTTTTCAAAGCAGTGCATTTATAGAGATGAATTTAGCTTCCGTATATAGCTTATCCGGAGAACTTTGCACGCGTTTATACTTGTTGTATTCAGGATTACTTCTTTTGAAGGTTGTAATTGAAATATGTGGTTTACTTAAATTAAGCTCACTAGCCAAGCAAATAATGATTGCATTGCTGATCACGTCAACATTTATCACGAATACCATGGCTGATGGTAAAACTGACAACGTATCAACTTACTGGTTTATGAGCGCATTCGCGATCTTGCTACTGGCATTGGATGAGAGCAAAAATAAAGTATTTATTCTATTGGGACTTCTTTTAGGCCTCTCGGTGCTTTCAAAGATTTCTTACGCGGCCATCGTGCCTGGATTATTTATTTTTGCCCTATACCGTTCAAAACAATTACAAGTTAAAGAGATCAATAAAAAAATACTCTTTACATTCGTTGGTATTCTGATAATCATCATGATTAACGCTGCAAAAAATCAGGTTATTTTTTCACAATTATTTGTCCCATACTTTAGTGGAAATAATTCAAATGTAGTCCTGCTGAATCAAGAGTGGTTTAACTCTGAAAACACCAAATGGATTCTTTTGATCTACCCACTCCTGCTTATTTTTGGAAAACTACCAATGCAATATGGCACCCTATCCCCGCTGATACTTGCTGCGGCTCCATATTTTTTCAGTAGTGAATTAAGAAAGAATCGAATTAGTGGCGAAAAGTTAGCGATTTTTTTCACCTCTATTCTGTCAATATTGATATGGATAGCTCTAAAGCCTTCCGTATTTGCTCCTAGGTATATAGCACCCGCCTACATACTATTCTTAATTGTTATTTCACTTCTTGTGTCGCAGGTAATTAATCACCTATATTTCAACCTAACGTTACGAATTATAGCATGCCTCGTACTTGTTCAATTAATGTTACACACAACTCAAACATTTATATCAAATGATAGAACTTTTTATTTTGATTCGGCTCAAGACGAAAATCGTCTTTATAAAGATGTTGACATCAAACTTGATAGGGACTCTTTAATTTACCTAAACACTTACAATTCAGGCATGTTGTCAAATAGGGCACTGATTTGCTCTAGCGCAATACAAGAATTTGAAGGTATTGAATCACTTGACCCCACAAGAGATATTTGGCGCGATCTTTACGCCCAAGGATTTAGAATGGTTATCACAGACAGCAGCACACATAAGGAATTAGCAACAAATACCGAAAGTTCTCTAGGAAAGAGTAATAATTTTGAAGTAAGGTCAATTAAATATTCAAGTAACCTTACCCTTCACACTATAATTGATAAGAGTGATTTAAAAATCAAACAAAGGAACAGATGTTGATACGAAGAAAAAACTCCCGCTCACATTTGTTCAGCGATATGGCTTTAATTTTGATTTTAACGACTGGAATGGGAACTTATTGGTCTATTACTCTCCTATTCTCGCCAAGGTTGTTACCATTGGTTATAGAGATTCCCGGAATCATATCTGTATCAGATTTTGTTGACCATGTGTTTACTAGAACATCACTATATGAGAGTGGAAAATGATAATGATTAAAAATAAGAGAATTCTGATCACGGGCGGTGGTGGATTTATTGGATCTCATTTAGCAAATTCTCTTGTGATTGATAATGAGGTGATTGTTTACGATGACTTTCACAGGGGTGAGAATAACTTGCGAGAAGGTTCAACGAATCCCAAACTTCGACAAGTTACGGGCTCAGTTCTAGACATTAATAAGTTACGAACAGAAATGTCTGGTGTCAATGTCGTGGTGCATTGTGCAGCTATTGTTGGAATAAATACAGTGGGAAACCACCCAATTCAAACTTTAGATGTGAATATAAAGGGCTCCGCTAATGTGCTTGAAGCGGCTTCTGAACAGAGCTCAATTGAGCAAGTCGTATGTTTTTCTACTTCAGAGATTTATGGTGAATACGCCATGAATGTCTCGGAAACGGATCCAGCGTCGATAGGCACCCCAAATCAAAGTCGCTGGGTATATGCATTAAGCAAACTTTCAGAAGAGTTTTACGCACGAGCATTCTTTGTAGAAAAAAGCCTACCGATAACCATATTGCGTCCGTTCAACGTTTTCGGCCCGGGGCAAATCGGTGATGGGGCTGTGAAATCCTTTATTCACCGGGCGTTGAAAAATGAAACGATTGAAATTGTTGGAGACGGACTACAAATTAGGTCGTGGTGTTTTGTAGATGATTTTATTAATGCTACAAATCTAGCCTTAGGTGAAAAGCTCTCAATTGGTGAAACTTTCAATATTGGAAATCCTGGCAACACAACCACAATTGATTCCCTAGCAAAGACCGTTGTTCGGCTTTTGAACTCAAACTCTCGAATTGAATATGTTAAAGCCGCTCAGGCGGACGTTTATGTAAGAATCCCTAGAATATCTAAAGCACAAAAAATCTTGGGCTTTGAACCGATTATTGGTCTAGAAGAGGGCATCCTAAAAACCGCTATGCAGATCAACTAAAATTAGTACCAATCCACAACTCAATAAAGTGGCAGACATATTCCACATCTTCCTCGCTCATGCAATTGTGGAGTGGAATTGCAAGGGATTTTGTTGCACAATCCAATGCCCCGGGTAGATCTTGATCAGAGTATCCAAAATTGCTTTGGTAGTACCCCAAAGTGTGTACAGCATGTGTGCCTGGCCTAGTTGATATTCCATTAACCCCTAGAAAGTTGCTTAGACTATCTCTATTTGAAAGTTCGCCGTTTACTAAAATTACGTACGACTGTAGTGAGTGGGTAAAGTCACCTTTAATTTTAGGAACCACTATATTAGTACAATCACTCAATCTCTTACTATAAATTGTTGCAAGTTCATATCGTTGCGCTAAGAACACCGGGAGCTTTTCTAACTGCACCCTTCCAATCGCTGCTTGAATATCCGTTAGTCTATAGTTAAAACCCAAGTGATCGAATTTTGGCATTTGAACAACGTGGCTATCACCTGCGCTAATCGATTCTAATGGTGAAGCTCCATGGTTTCTAAGTACGCGAACCGCATCTGAGTATTTGGCGGAATTGGTTGTAATCATTCCTCCCTCACCTGTCGTCAAAGTTTTTCTTGGGTGAAATGAAAATACTCCTACGTCGCCCATGCTGCCTGCAGACCTTTCTTTTATTGCGGCACCCACGGCACATGCAGCGTCTTCAACAATGGGAATCGCCCTAGGCAAGGCTCGCTTGACCGCTTCAATATCTACACAGAGGCCAAAAAGGTGCACAACAATAATTGCACTTGTTTTGTTGGTAATTTTATTGAGCATATCCTCAAGCAGCAAATTAAATGTGGCTGGATCACATTCAACAAGCACTGGGATTGCACCGCAATACAAAACTGCATTTGCGGTCGAAATCCAGGTAAACGACGGAACTAAAACTTCATCACCAGGTTTAACCCCAATTGCTAAAAGTGCTAAATGTAATCCTGTGGTGGCGCTAGAAACCGCAATGGCATGTGAAACTTTTTGAAAACTTGCGAATTCGTTTTCGAAAGATTCAACTTCTGAACCCTGTGTTAACCACCCTGAACTCAGTGGTCTTTTTAGAGCTGCCAATTCCAGATCACCCACACTGGGTTTAGAGAGGTCAATAATTCTTTTTTTCAAATTATCCCCTTTCCAAGTTAATTGGTGTCAAACAGCCAAGAAGATCATGTCTGGAAAAAGGTTTCTATCCAGAATTCTTCGTCCATCATAGATCAATTTACACCCAGGGATGACTTTCTGGCTGAGATCTTGGTAGATACGCGAATCATTTTGAACGATTGCAAAATCAATTGGATCGCCTATCTCATAAGGAATAAAACCCAGCCTTGAAAGTTCTTCTTTCGTATAAAGTGAATCGTGACCAAAAACCGAAACCCCTAATTCCGTTAGAAGGTTAAGTAAATCTAATGAACCAGAAAATGCAGATTCCTTAACCCCTGACCGATAAGAAATTCCAAAAATGACACATTTAAGTGAGGTCACATCTCCCAAGAACTTACAAATTTGTTGAATTGCGAGGAATGGCATTCTTGAATTTTGTAATCTTGAAGCACTGACTAAAGTTGCATTCGGATCACTTGATAGATACAAATGAGGATATACTGGAATACAGTGACCCCCTACTGAAATACCAGGGCTGTGTATTTTTGAATAACTCTGGCTATTCGCAGCCTCAATTACATCATCAATATTGATATCTTCATTTCTTGCAAATATTGCAAACTGATTTGCCAATGCAATATTCACATCTCGGTATGTGGTTTCCGCTAGTTTTACCATTTCGGCCGTTTCACACGAACCGAGATTCCAAACACCATTTTTCTTTTTTAGTTCAGCTCGCTCGTTGAAATCAATTACTGAAGAATAGAATTCACTTGCCGCCCAGGCACTTTTCTCGTTAATCCCACCAACTAATTTCGGATACTTAGATAGATCCGAAAAAACCCTGCCCGTTAAAACTCTTTCAGGGCTGAATGAAAGAGAAAAATCAACTCCTCCCGTAAAGCCGGATTCCCTCTCTAAAATCGGAAGGAATCTCTTTCTTGTGGTGCCAACTGGGAGTGTGGTCTCAAATATTACTAAAGCACCCTTTTTCATGAACTTTCCAATTTTTTCAGTGGCATCATCGATAAGCGAAAAGTCAGGTTTGAAATCCTTATCGATAAGAAGCGGAACTACAACAACAATAACGTCCGCTCGTACCAACGCTAATTGAGCATCTAAAGTGGCCGAAAAATTTCCTTCATTAATGACCTCAGCAAGCTTGTCGGAGAGGCCCTCTTCGCCTGGAAAGGGTTCAATTCCAAGATTCACTAGCCTTACTGTTTCGGGATTAATGTCTAGACCTGTTACTGGAAAACCCTTACTGGCAAACTGAACAGATAAAGGAAGCCCGAGTTTTCCTAAGCCAACGACACAAATCAACATTTTCAAATAGTACACCGCTAAACTTATTAAGCTTCCAAATTTATCATTTTGGCGTTAGCGAAGAATTAGATCTGAAACCTTTATAACCGAGAGACCTTGTCTCATAGTCACTATTTCACAATCTTTACCTAAAACTGCATCTCGAAAGTTCTCGTGCTCCCTACGCAAAGGTTCGGGCTTCACGAAAGAAAACTTGATTACATCTCCTTCGCTACTACCTTTAAAATTTGCGAGTTCAGGCCAGTCATTGTCAGTGGATTGGTTTGAGTAAAAAGTTAAGTCTGAAGTGAGGGTGTCACAAACAAAAGCACCTTTAGATCCAGTTATAACTGTTAGACGTTCTTTATAGGGAGAGATCCAATTTATGAGATGATTGGCAATTGTTCCACCAGACATCCGCCCATTAATTGAGACCAAGTCTTCGTAATCTCTCCCTGGAAGGCTCATTAGCTGCGAATTAATGTCTGTGTAATCTTGCCCAGTTATCCACATTGTTAAATCAATATCGTGTGTGGCAAGGTCTCGAACGACCCCTACATCCAAAACTCTTTTTGGGAATGGATTCTGTCTTCTAGTAACGATTTGGTAAATATCCCCTATGTCGCCGTTACTAATTCTTCTCTTTGCTTGCACGATAGATGCGTTATAGCGTTCTATATGTCCTACTGCCCCAAGTAGATTTCTACGCTCAAATTCTTCAGTCAAGCGAAGCGCCGATTCATAATCAGCGGCCAAGGGTTTCTCCATCATGGTGGGAACCGATGCATTCGCGAGTTGCATTCCAACTTTTTCGTGAAGCGCAGTCGGAACTGCAACAAAACAGTAATCTAGGTTGCATGAAATAATTTCTTCAACATTACCGACAAATTTAATGCCTCCACTTTTCCCATGATAAGTCTTATCTGGGTCTGCAATGGCTACAAGATCCACACCATCTAAACTACTTAATATACGAGCATGATTTTTACCCATCATTCCAAAACCAATTAAGCCAGCACGCAAATCAGCCACTAGCCCGCAACTTCCGTAATCGAGTTTAAAGTTTTTACAATAAACCTTAAATGTCGTTTTTTTAAGCCCGGATGGACTGGAAGAGATAGACACTCGGAGGCCATTAGGTCGGTATTAGGAAGTTCAGCCTTCGAGTTGAAAGACTCTAGTTTGTGTATCCCAGATGGATAGAAAATGCCAACCTCAATTCCATAATTCTTCAAAGATGACATTACATGCTCTCTATTTTTTACTCTAATTGTATATTGATGGTAAACATGACGTGCTCCTAACATGGTTTTTGGAACAATCACATTCTTTAAATGACAGTCATAATATTGGGCATTTTTTATTCGCTTTTGCGTGTTACTCATTAACTTTTTCATTTGTGCAGCACCAATAGCCGCATGCAGATCGCTGAGTCGGTTATTAAATCCCACAATTTCATTTTCGTAACGTCTTTCCATTCCTTGATTTCTTAGCAAGCGCACTTTTCTAGCAAGGGTTTCATCATTAGTTGTTACTATTCCGCCTTCACCGGACGTAATATTTTTAGTGGCATAAAAAGAAAATGCACCTGCTAATCCAAATGTCCCGACAGGCTTCCCATTTAATTGTGCACCATGCGCCTGAGCTGCATCCTCAAAAACGATCAGATCATTTTGTTGAGCAATTTTTTGTATTGCTTCCATATTTGCTGGATGACCATACAGATGCACAACCATAATGCCCTTGGTCCTAGAAGTAATTAAGTTTTCTATTTTCTTCGTGTCTATGCAGAAGTAATCTAGCTCAATGTCTGCAAAAACTGGTTGTGCCCCAGTGAGCGCAACTGCATTGGCCGACGCCGCAAAGGAGAAAGATGGAACAATAATCTCATCTTCTGGCCCAATGCCTGCAGCAAGGAGCATTAAATGCAGCGCCGAAGTTCCGGAGTTCACGGCTATACAATCTGCATTCTCAACAAATTCTGAAAAACCAGCTTCAAATTTCTTTACAAATGGTCCACTAACTAAATAACCAGTACGCAATACCTTGGCTACATTCATCCAAGCTTGAATTCCCAATGAAAGCTTATTCATTTTGATCATTTAGTTTTCCTGCAATTCGAGTAAGTCTATAGAAACCTGCTTAAAAGTAAGGCCACTGACTGGACATCTGAAATAAACCTGATCCGAAGTTTTAAGTGGGACTCCAGCCGGACCAACCCAACCAATTCTTCGTGCAGGAACGCCTGCAACAAGAGCAAAGTCGGCCACATCTCTTGTAACGACTGATCCTGCGGCTATTACCGCCCACTTTCCTATGTTTAAAGGAGCTACACAAATTGCCCCTGCTCCAATGGATGCCCCTGCTCCAACAACCGTGCCAACCGGCAACCAATCTTCTCCCAATTTCACAGAACCATCTGGGTTAACTGCGCGCGGATACTTGTCATTCGTAATTACGACATTTGGTCCGATAAATACGCCGTCATGCAAAACACAAGGCTCATAAATAATTGAGGAATTCTGTATTTTGACACGATCTCCGATAGATACATTCGGTCCTACATAAACCATTCTTCCGATAGTGCAATCGCTCCCAACTGAACTCCCAGACCGAATTTGAGTGGCATCCCAGATTTCACATCCATCACCAATGGCAACAGATGGGTCAATTTCCGCAGATGCAGAAATATGAATCACCATGTGCAAATCTCTCCCTTTTACCTTTTCATAGATATGGAGAGTACCAGTGCAACGGCTGTGCCTCTATAGTATCTTTCCGACACGCTCTTAGGCCGAATTCAATCATGCGAGGAAATTTGTTGAAATTAACTGTCATCACTCCAGTATTCAACGGTCAGAGATATATTGCGTCCACGGTTTCTTCGATACTGACAAGCTTCGCGGGTAAAAATTTTGAATACATAGTTGTTGATGATGGATCAACCGACGACACATTAAGAGAACTGGAACCCTTTCTCACACATATCTTATTAATCAAGCAAGAAAATCTAGGCCAATCAGCGGCCGTAAACTCCGCATTAAGAAGTGCTTCTGGCCATCTTGGACTGATAGTGAACGCAGATGACCCCATCACTGATCCACGACTCTATCAAGAGTCGGTGATTAAATTTGAGGAAGATTCAGAAGTTGTCGTGACCTATCCATGGTGGTCAATCATTGACGAGAATAATTTGATAATTGAAAACATCAAACAGCCAATTTACAGCGACCAAATAATGGTGGGTAGAGGTAAATGCCTAATGGGACCTGGAACATTTTTCAATCTACGAGTTGCAAAAGATATTGGTGGATGGAATATAAATTATAAATTTATGCCAGATTATGAATTTTGGTTACGTATGACGCGCCAAGGCAAGGCGATTGTTATATCGGAACCTTTGGCTTTGTGGCGCCAGCACAGCGCGTCTACGAGTGTATCTGGACGCGGAAAGAGAATGTCCGCGGAAAGAATCAAAGTGACTGAAGATTTCTTACTCATGTATAAAGTTAATGTTTCTACAAAAATATTAGCACAAGTATCTGCTCATATGGATGCCCTAATTTTCTGTACCCATGAGTCATTTTCAGAAAAGATGAAACAATTATTTCGAGCAGTCACTAGAATTCCTATTATCGTTCTTAAGCCCCGCTTTTGGGTAGTCCTGGTTTTGTATTTTTCTTCCGAAAAGTCATACCTAAAAGTCAAAAAATTACGAAATAGAATTTTTAAATCTCATAAAATGTAAGCGCTGACTTTTGAATGACCTCTTCAGATAAGTATTTCAATGCCAGCTTATGATTTTTTAATTGTGCATTATCCACCAACTCGTCAGAAGTTGTCTTCAGTAATTCGTTCAATATTTCTTCAACAACTGGCTTGGGGGTACTTCCAATGAATCCCTTGGAAATCCATTCCCCTGCACAAGAAGTATTTGTCTGAATGGGGTAAGCGCCATGAATTATTGATTCGAGAAAACTAGTACTAATTCCATCGCTCGCGGAACATCCAAGATAAACGCGCGATCTGGAAAATCTATCTAGAAGATTCTTTCTGGATAATTTTTGAGACCTTGTGATTATCTCAACTCGCTCGGGATAACTGTGCTTTAACTCCCTAGCCTGATCAAGCAAATCATTTGTTACCGAATATAGACACACATCGTAGCCAGGATTCACTTTCATGAAGATACTAATCGCCTCGAGCGCCACTGCTCCAAGCCCAAAAGTTTCACCTATACTTTTTACGAGAATAACTTTACGTTCGGATGCTTTGAACTCGAACGGAGGAAAAGACTTAACTGGAAACCCACCGGCGTTTGGAATACAAGGTAAGAATCTTCCATTGAATCCGAACTCTTCAGCTAAGTCGTAGTCCCTTTTGCATTCAGCAGAATAGTAATCTGCCAACTGTAAAACTTTTGCTATTTTCTGCCGGTGCTCTTGGTCTTTTGCAAAAAATACTATATCGCTCCCGTAGTTAGTTACAATTATTTTCGGCTTGATCTCTATTCTATTCACGACATCAAGCAAAAGATAAGCGGCTCCCTGAAATTCAATTGCGTGAATCAAATCAAAGTGATTTTTGCGTAACAAACGCTTGAGTCTATTCGTTCTACTAAACAACGTTAATCCGAATGCCAAATGAATATAGGTGAAATCAAGGTAACCATAAATTCTAAGAACAAGCCGGTGTTTTCTCTCGGCTATTTGGAAAACGGAAGGATGGGAGTGGAGAAGTCCAATCAAATCGGGGTGCATACTCTTGAATTTCTTGGATGGAAAAATCAAAAATCTATAGTTCGAATTCGAGAATTGCTTTAGCCACCTAGCTAGGTGGATACTGTCAACTAAGCCAACAACTAAAATCTTCAATTTCTCACCGTACGGTTAAACGCCTGAAATAATCTTATAGAGTGGTACGAAATTGGAGTCGAAAGAATAAACAATGCTTCACTCAGCCTGAACATAGCGGGAGCGCCACGGCTGAAACAAAAGGACCTGAGCAAGAAAGTTTTGCCTGGAATTTTCGGATCAAAGAATACTAAACGAGATGCCAAATAATAAGCACTTCCACGTGCTTTTCTCGCCGTCCTGGCGTCAATTGAATTTACAGAAAGAAAATCTTCGATAACTGAAATTCTTTCGAGTGCCATATCTAACCCTCGGAACTTAATTGATGTTGAGTCTTCGTGGCTCCGCCATTGTGATAGCTCATAAGGTCTCCTCTTGAAGTACCCATGCATACTAAGCCTAAGCCAAAAATCAAAGTCACCCGTAAATACTCTCTCAGGGTTTCGACCTCCTATTGATTTAGCAGCGGACGTTCTGAAAAATGCACCAGGGCCTGGTAGAACATTATTCTCACCAATTAACAATGCGTGGCTAAATTCAGAAACAATTACCCTACGAATTACATCCCCTTTATCATCAATAATTCGCCAATCACAGTACAAGCACATTAAATTAGGATCTTTTTCGAAACTATCTTCAACATTCTCAAATATTTCACTGGTGAAAAGTGGATCGTCTGCAGAAACCACCAAGCAAACTTTTGCAGAGGCAGCGAAAATACCTGCGTTAACAGCAAGAGACTCACCAAAATTAGACTGTGTAATCACATTTAATTGATCTCCGTAACTCTGCAATATTTGTGCAGTTGTGTCAGTAGATCCATCGTCAATGACAATGTACTCAACATTGAACCTAGATGACATTTCAAGAACAGAATCAATCGTTTTAGAGATGTATTTTTCTCCATTGAAAACTGGAGTAATTACGGTTATTGCCGGAACACTGGAGAGATCCCTCATAATTAATCCTTACGCTGCATTAAACTTATTGGTTGTAGATGGGCGCGCTGATAGTATTGCCTTATGGCTAAAATTCTAGTGCTAGGCGCGTCTGGGATGTTGGGACACACTGTTTCAAGAGTTTTAAAACATGAAAATTTGTCAGTCACTGATGGAGTTAGGTCGTTAAAATCTCAATCGGGCGTCAACCCTGAATTGGTATTTGATGCAACCGACCCTTTCTCTATGCAAGATCAATACGATTTAAGTGGTTACGACTTCGTAATTAATTGTTCTGGAGTTATAAAGCAAAAATCAAATGAAGAGGATTCTGCTGAGATTGAGAATGCGATAAAAGTTAATTCTTTATTTCCGTTCACCTTAAGTGATATGGCTCTGAACTATGGCTTTAAAGTTATTCAGATTGCCACCGACTGTGTTTACGACGGCCACGAGGGGCGGTATACAGAGAAATCGATCCATAATGCAACCGATGTGTACGGAAAAACAAAGAGTTTAGGAGAAGTCAAAAGTAAAGAAGTAATGAATATAAGAACCTCAATCGTAGGTATAGAAAGTAATTCCAATTACTCATTATTAAGTTGGTTTTTATCTCAACAAAGCAACGCAAAAATTGAGGGGTTTACAAACCATCTATGGAATGGTGTAACCACCTATCATTTTGCAAAGGTAGTAACAGGAATTATCAAGAATTCAGAATTTGAAGCAGGAACGTATCATCTTGTTCCTGCGGAGGATGTATCTAAGTATCAGTTGCTGCAATTATTTTCAACATACTTTGACCGCGAAGACGTGGAGATAGTTAAGAATTCAAAAAATGAAGCCATCGACAGAACGCTTTCGACTCTGGATCAAGCTTTAAATCTTAGGCTTTGGAAAAGCGCGGGCTATAATGAGCCACAACATATTTCATCGATGATTCAGGAATATAGCGAATGGTCAAGGAGTAATAATGCCTAGTTTCTTAAATGGTAAAACGGTGACGATAACGGGTGGAACCGGCTCATTTGGATCAACTCTCGCAAAACACCTCTTAAAAACTCAAGTCAACGAAATTCGAATATTTAGTCGCGACGAAAATAAGCAAGATCAAATGCGAAGGCTTTTTAAAGACGAGAGGCTTCGGTTTTTCTTAGGTGACACACGTGACTTGGATAGTGTAAACACTGTTATCAAAAATACGGACTATGTCTTTCATGCAGCAGCCCTAAAGCAAGTGCCGGCGTGTGAATTCTTTCCGATGCAGGCGGTTGCAACGAACATAATGGGCAGTCAAAATGTTATAACTTCTGCCTTCCAAAATGAAGTCGAAGGCATAGTTTGCTTAAGCACGGACAAAGCTGCCTATCCGATTAACTCCATGGGTATTTCAAAAGCGATGATGGAAAAAATTGCTTATTCTTTTGCTCGTGACTATCAATCCTCACAAACGCGTATTGCAGTAACAAGATATGGAAATGTAATGATGTCAAGAGGATCTGTGATCCCATTGTTTATTGATCAATTGTTATCTGCACAAGAATTGACGGTAACCGATCCGAGCATGACTAGATTTCTTATGTCACTTGGAGATTCGGTAGATTTAGTAAATTACGCTTTTGAAAATGCAACAACAGGAGATTTATTTGTTCGTAAAGCGCCAGCATGTTCGGTCAAAAATCTCATCGCTGGCGTGGCGCTAGCACTGAACATCACCAAAGAAGTCAAGGTTAAGAATATCGGAATAAGACATGGAGAAAAAAAAGATGAAGTCCTGTTAGGGATGGAAGAAAGCATGCGGAGTATAGACATGGGCGAGTACTTCAAGGTTCCAATTGACGCTAGATCTCTCGACTACGAAATTTACTTTGACAAAGGCCAAAATCAAGACTTATTGCCTCAAAGTTTTACCTCAGGCAACACCAAGCAGTTAAGTCCCGAAGAGGTAGCTTCTTTATTACTTTCCCTTCCCGAGTTTAACAGCTATTTAACAGAGCGGAAAAATTAACGGTGTTAAAAATCACAACAATTGTTGGTACCCGTCCTGAAGTAATTAGAATGGCGAGTTGCATCAAACTTTTTGATCAAGTATTTCAACACAGGTTAATCCACACCGGTCAAAATCAAGATCCAAAACTTAATTCAATCTTCTTCTCAGATCTTGAAATACGTAATCCAAATTTGTATTTACAAAATACTTCAGGAAGTTTTGGAAGTTTTGTGGGTCAAGTATTTCCTCAAATAGAACAAGATTTCGAGTCTTATCGCCCCGATGCGATTGTAGTTTTGGGAGACACGAATAGCGCCTTAGTAGCGATAGTCGCCAAAAGAATGCAAATACCTGTCTACCATCTTGAAGCAGGAAATCGAAGTTTTGATCCGAACGTCCCAGAAGAAATTAATAGAAGAATTATCGACCATACGTCTGATTTCAATTTGACGTATACCGAACAAGCGAAACAAAATCTACTTAACGAGGGAATTCACCCTAGATTTGTTTCAGTGATTGGCTCTCCGCTAAGAGAAGTAATTGACTCACAAAGAAATAAAATATTGAATTCAAAGATTCTTACTGAAATGAAAATTGATGAGAATAACTTCTTTCTTGTGAGTATGCATCGGCAGGAGAATATCGATGACCCCTCCAGACTACTTACGCTTCTGAAGTCATTGAATGAAATCAGCCGGAAATATAAGATGCCGATAATTGTATCTACGCATCCGCGGCTGCGAGATAAGATCAATAAACTGAACCATTCGAATGATCCGCAGATAATTTTTTCTGATCCATTCGGATTTTTGGACTACTTAAGTCTCCAAGTAAATGCACGTCTGGTGATTTCTGACAGCGGGTCCGTAAGCGAGGAAGCCGCCATATTAGGATTCAAAGCGATAACTCTAAGAAACTCTATAGAGAGACCAGAGGCTCTCGAAGCAGGAACAATAATCTTGTCGGGTATCGATCCCGTTTCGGTACTATCAGCGACGGATATGGCATTAATTCTCGACTCTCATACTTCCGTTCCAACAGAATATCTAATTAGCGATACCTCCTTACGAGTTGCTAAATTCATCCAATCCACACTTCCGCAATTCGAATTTTGGACTGGCGTACGTGAAAAAAGTAAATTAAATTGAGTAAAATCTACATCAACACTTATTACTTTAAATTACTACCTCGATTTGTGAATATTAATGATCTGCCATAAATTTTGTAAATTGTGGGTACTTAAAAATTTCAAATACCAATTAATGTGGGTGCAAATTTGATGAAACCGGCAACAATATTTAGTAGATCCCTATCTCTAAAAAATAGGAATAGACTTTTAAGCTTTTCTATTTTTTTTAGCACCATTAGATCAGCATTTAAAATAATTCCAGAAAAATCACGGAGGCGTTTTTCTCTGGTTATTCTCTCTCAAATTTCACTTGGGCTCCTGGATTTACTTGGTGTAGCACTCATCGGAGCGATTGGAGCTCTATCCATAAGAGGAATTCAATCTCAAGGACCTGGCGACCGAGTTTCATACCTACTGGACTTGCTTAATTTAGACAATTTGAAATTTCAAGAGCAAGTAGCAGTATTGGGAGTTTTGGCAGTTTTAATATTGGTTTCGCGCACTGTAATTTCTATAATTCTTCAACGTCGGATCCTACATTTCTTAAGCAGACGTGGAGCAGAGATCTCTTCTCTATTAATTGAAAATTTACTGAGCAAGTCTATTCTTAGCACCCAAAGAGAATCCAAGCAAGACATTCTTTTCTTAACGACTACTGGAGTTAGAGAAGTTTCACTGGGCATACTAGGTTCCTCGGTAGCAATTTTGTCAGACGGCACACTGCTCGTGTTAATGTTTTTAGGATTGTTCATCATTGATCCAACTATTGCAGCGACTTCATTAGTATTGCTTGGTGTTCTAAGTTATATATTAAATCAAATTATGAGCGAGAGAGCTCATAATTTAGGTCGAGATTCTTACTTTTTAACGATAAAAAGTAACCAAAAAATCATTGAAGCCCTTAATTCCTTTAGAGAGTTGACTGTCAGAGGTCGCGCTGGTTTTTATGCAAGCGAGATTAGAAAATCTCGTTATGAACTTTCTAAAGTAGAAGCGGAAATGCAATTCTTACCGAATGTTACGAAATACACCATAGAGTCAGGGGTCTTAGTTGGCACATTGATTTTAGGCGCTATGCAGTTTCTCCTCTTAGACGCCTCTCGGGCTGCTGCAACTCTTGCAGTTTTTATGGCGGCTGGTACCAGATTGGCACCAGCAGTCCTACGAATGCAACATTCATTTCTACAACTAAGAACTAGTATGGGAAGTGCCGATAAAACTTTGAATTGGATTAAAGATCTAGAACCTAGTTCTAATTTGGACAAAAATACCAAAACGCTGGATAGGAACTATCCAGCGTTTGTTCCAAATGTAGATCTTGAAAATGTTTCATTCTTGTATTCTGGCTCAGAAAGCAATGCAGTAAATTCAGTTTCGGTAAGTTTTGCCTCCGGAAGTGTCACAGGAATTGTCGGCGGTTCTGGTGCAGGGAAAACTACTCTTACCGACTTAATTCTAGGTGTTTTAATGCCGAATGAGGGATCGATAAAAATTGGTGGCCTAAGTCCTGAATCTGCGATCAAACGTTGGCCTGGTGGAATTTCATATGTGCCTCAAGATGTAGCGATCGTAGATGGAACGATTCGGGAGAATGTTTCACTTGGATATCTGTGTGATGGTTCAGAGGATCTATTTGTTTGGAAAGCGCTTGAAGTATCCCAACTGAGCGATTTCGTTAAATCCCTTCCAGAGGGACTTGATTCACAAGTTGGTGACAATGGAACCAGGTTAAGTGGTGGCCAACGTCAAAGACTTGGCATCGCTCGAGCCCTTTTTACTATGCCAAGGCTAATTGTTCTTGATGAGGCGACTAGTGCGCTAGACGGAAATCTTGAACTAGAGCTTTCTGATGCGATCAAGAATTTACGAGGTGAAGTGACTGTCATTTTGATTGCCCACCGATTATCGACCCTTCGCTCAGCAGATCAGATAATCTATCTTTCTGAGGGTAGGTTAGTAGCAAACGGAACCATCGAACATGTAAAGAACTTGGTGCCAGATTTTGAAAGCCAAGCTAGCCTCATGGGTTTGTAATTTTTTGCAACTGGTAGTGCACATATCAATAATCAGGAAGACTTTTTACTAGCCATACCCCTAGGGATTTGTCACTATATCCCCCAAAGCCCTCTGTGCATTTTTCATTAATTAGTACTTGAGGTTTCGGAAAATTAAAAGGAGCAATTTCCAAGTTGACGGTGCGCCATGCAACTCCACGCGTAAAATAAGGAAGATTTTTGTTTGATTCACGATTAACAAAAGTCGTTGTGGCGAGGTAAGTGCTTTTGCTCTTTTTGATGTTTCTCAAAGCAAACTTTATATCTTGATTCGAAAGATGAACGAAGAGATCGCGGCAAAAAATTAAATCGGCAGTGGGGAGCAAATCTTTAGAAATGTCGAGAACTGAAAACTCTTTTTCTGGAAACTGTATTTGTAAGTGAGCAATTAAACTTGGCGCAACATCACTGCCCAAATATTTTGCACCGTCCAGTTCCACCCTTGACATCCACTCTAAATCGCCACACGGGATGTCGAGAATACTTTGAATATTTAGATTAGAGATCAGGTTAGGTAGCTGGCGAGAAATTTCGTGGGTTTGTTCGATCGAAGACCCATTCCCGGATTTCGACGAGAGTCCGTGGAAGAGGTTTTGCTGAAACACCTTGTCGAACTTGCGGCGAAGCGCTCTTGGGAGCCCCCGGTTTATATACATGGACCAATTGAACCAGCACTTGAATGCGAATACACAAAATGTCCGTTTTGTCCCTTCCCCGCTACATCTGGGGCTAGGATTCGTAGAAGGATATAGGGGCACCGACGGGTGTCGCTGAAGTACAAAACCGGTTAAGAAGGAAGTACCAAAGTGGCATTTAAGAAGTCTGCAGCCTCTGCAGGTCCCCGTGTGTGGACCGTCGCAGAGCTCGGTGCTTTCTACACAGAGCACCGTTCAGAGCTTCTCGCCCACGCAAACCGCGTCCTAAAGGATTCCGCTAAGGCTGAAGAAATTACCCAAGATGCTTTGATTAAGTTCATGCTTGCAGCCCCAGAGCTTGAATCAAACGATCACGCACTTTCTTATCTACACCGTACGATCGAAAACTTATGCATCGACTTGTTCCGCCTTGAAGGCCGCCGTCCTAACCTTGTGGTTATCGACGATGCCCAGGCTGAAGTTGAAGCTGCATGGCAGGTTGACGGCGATCACTCACAAGCCATTTCTGCCGCAGAAGATGCCGCAATTATTCGTCAAGCACTTGCTCTACTTTCTCCAGCAGAGCGTGCAGCACTTGTTATGTGGGAAATGGAAGGCCGCTCAACTTCAGAGATCGCAGCAGAGCTTGGAATCAAGGAATCTGCAGTGCGCCACACTGTCTCTCGCGCTCGCACATCACTTCGCCGCGTTCTTTCAGAGCTCGTTATCGATGAAGAGCGTGGCCTAACCGCTCTCGACATGCTTTCTACTACCTATAAGAAGGCAGCAGAGCTTGCTCAGAAATCTTCCAAGGTTGCTCTCTCACTCCTATTAGTTGTGACTGCATTCCTTGGCTTTAACTCAATGACTGGCCGCGAAGGTGTGACCATCACTCCTTCTGCTCCATCAGAGATCGCATCTGGCCCAGTTGCCGGATCATCTGATGCCGTTGCTCCAGTTGAGGCAAGCACCCCAACACCTTCTCTTTCAATGCCAGCTAAGAAATCCAGCACCATGGTCTCTGGCGTGGCAATCAAGTCGGCCAAGCTGGTATTCCCAGGCCTTGATAAAGATGGCATCCCAACAGGTTTCACTGTTGCGACCCAAGACGGCACTCCAGGCACCCTGCGCGTGAACCGAAATACGCCAGTAGCCACTGAAGCCGGAACAGAGTTGTCCACCCAAGCCATCACAGCGGTTGGTGGTCCAAATGTGATGATCTCTCAAAACATCACAGTGGATGGCAACGGCACCACTTACTCCGTTCTCGGGGTTTCAGCTGGTGTTGCAGGTAATTGGACCCCGCTTAATCTTGGCGCCACAACTGCCGATTTTGAGCGGATGTCCAACGGGCAGTACCTTGTGACCGTTAGAATTCTCGTAGTCTCAACCCCAACTTCAGAGTTCTCTATCCCCGTGGGCAACCGTGGCTTCGACCTAACAGGTCCTATCAAGTCGATAACAACTCGACTTGTTCTCAATGCAGGCAAGACTCAAATTTTAGCTCAGTCAGTTCTTGTGACTGAAGTGAAGAAATAAAAAGTAAAACGGTGAAGCACGTGAAATTTCACCTAAATAGATTTCTCCGTCGCGTCCGGATACACGGCGGGGAATTTGATACATCAGCACGTGCGATGTATCGAAACGAAGTGGTTTATCCACTTCAAGCCGAACTACGGATAGTCCGTGGTTCGACTATCGAAAGGAAACAAATGTCTACAAAGACAACTTTCAAGCGCATAGCGCTTGTAACTGTTGCTGCGTTGGGCTTTGGTGTTATGTCAGTTGCGCCTTCAAGCGCGGTAGTAAACGCTGACTCACTAACGCTTTCAGCTGCAACAGCTGCACAGACAACGGCTGAAACTCAGACAGCATCATCAGCAGTGGCAACAATTTCATTCTTGCCAACCGCTCAGGGTGATTCAATGTCAGTCGTAGCTTCATTGGTCTCTGGTCCAGCAGGAAACACTGCTCTTCCATACCTAAGCGTCACTGAAACAGCATCAGCTGGTTCAGATTCAGTAACAGCTATTGCAAAGGGTGCAAAGACAGAGCCAAACGCCAAGGCAGTTGCCGCGGCAATGGGTGCTTCAGCGGTAACAACAGTTAAGTATGCTGTTTACGTTGGAACTGACTCACGTACAGCCCCATCAGTTGCTGGTACATATGTCGTTAAGTTGACTCCTGCTCTAAACAGCGGAACAACTGGTGGCGGAAACGCGACAGCACAGACACTCACAATCACTGTCACAAAGTCTGCGGCCGATGACACTGTTGCAACTTCAGCAACTTCAATCGTCACAACCGCTGCGGATACAACATCTGCATCAGACGTTGCCGTTACAGCAATCAAAACTGCTAACACGGCGACTGAGCGCGCAATCATTAAGGTTTCACCTAAAAATGCTGGCGCACTTACAGCAACTGATTCGTATACTGCGTTGATTAAGAGCGGTCCTGGTATTCTCGGCGAACTCGTCGATGGAGACAAGGGAAGCGCAACATTTGGTGCATCAGCAGGAACTTCTCGCGTAATTGCTGTGCGATCAAACTCATGGATTGCTGTTTATTCAGACGGTTCAGCCGGTGTTGCAACAATCGAAATCCAGTCTAAGGCTGGCGTTGTACTTGCAACCGAAACTGTAACCTTCTACGGAACAGCAACATCAGCTTCATCAACAGTAGCATCACCTGTAATTGGTGCAGCTGCTGGTGCCGGCGCTGATGCAATCCTTGTTAAACTCTTCGATGGTACAACTGAGATAAAAGATGCGACTACATTCTATGTAACTTCATCTGACACAACAAAAATCTCAGGTTCATACACATCGACCGGTTCACTTACATACAACGCAACTGATGGTGGATTCTACGTGACCCTAACTGGTGTTGCGGCTGGAACAGCAAACATCACAGTTGGAACAAAGTCATCAGCTACAGCAACAACTGGCGTAGAAGCTGCAGCAGTAGCTGTTCGCGTCGGTTCAACAACCATTGATGACGTAAAGGTTGAATTCGATAAGACTTCATACCTTCCAGGTGAGCTCGCAACAATCAAGGTAACTCCTCTTGATAAAGACGGTGCAATTCTTTCTTCTTCAGATACATACACTGTATTTGCAACAGGTGGAATTGTCGCTCCAGTGGTACTTGGTACAGGATCAGCAACAATCACTGGCGTAACGGCTCAAGATGGCGGTAAAGACGGTTCAGGTCTTGGCGCTGACGGAATAGCCTCATACAAGGTATACATGCCTGCATACCAGGGCACATTCGTGTTCAAGTACACAACCGGAACAATGGCAACAACAGCTAAGTCAGCTGTTGCGCGCACAATCTCAGTTGATGTAGTTGCAGCCGATGGTGGAGCAGCAGCAGCTGCAGCAGAAGAAGCAACAGCAGCAGCAAATGATGCTACTGATGCAGCTCTTTCAGCAGCAGAAGCAGCAGAAGCAGCAACAGCTATGGCACAAGAGGCCGTAGATGCAGTTGCAGAGCTATCAGCACAGGTCACTACATTGATCTCAGCACTTCGTGCACAGATCACTTCATTGACCAACCTAGTAATCAAGATCCAGAAGAAGGTCAAGGCTTAATTAGCCTCCATCTTCTAAAGATCTAGAACCGAAACCCGGCCTCCTCTCACGAGGGGGCCGGGTTTCGGCTTTTTCCAAGTAATATTCGAATATGAAGAGTGCAACCGTGGAACGATTTCTTGCCCGAAGCCTTGGAATTGGTGCTTTCCTGACAACTGTCTTGGTTTATACATCCGTTTCCGACCCGGTCAATGTGCCCAAGATGGTCGTACTCGCAGTATTGGCTTTTGGTTCCTTGGGGACCTTAGTCTTCGGTTTAAAGAAGAAAGTATTCTTCGAAAACAGATTGCTTTTAGGTGGGATTTTTTTGTTTATAACCACATCGATCTTGGCAGTGATGCAGAGCGCTTCTCCATTTAATCAAAACTTTTATGGAACCTATGGAAGAAATACAGGTTTTCTTACTTACCTATCCCTTGTTTTCTTGATGCTTGTCGCAACAATGATCAAAAAAATTGAAAACTTAAAATTACTAATGTGGGCGCTACTGTCGGCAGGTTTTGTAAATGTTGCTTATTGCTTGTGGGTGGTGCTCTTTGGAGATTTTATCGGCTGGTCAAACCCTTACGGCAACATTCTTGGGA
>Ga0187843_10000450_pt1 | contig 29776 bp, 24 predicted proteins | sample SpaLakP09_SKY_43_FD_134516 | JGI IMG/M metagenome (GOLD analysis project Ga0187843, IMG submission 134516) | Oligotrophic lake water microbial communities from Sparkling Lake, Wisconsin, USA - SP09_SKY_43 | ecosystem: Environmental > Aquatic > Freshwater > Lake | place: USA: Sparkling Lake... | reverse complement strand
TGTTTGAACTCAGGCCGGGGGGCGCATCGGGCGATAAACAGAAACAGGCATCTCGCTGCGATGGTGCTGTTGATCCATTGGAAGGACCCAAGATGCGAAAGCTCCCCCCCAAGCTCCCCACACCCCCCACCTCACGCACGCGCTCGCTGCTGAAGCCCCTGAGCCTGGCCATTGGCCTGCTCGGCGCCAGCGGCCTGAGCCAGGCGGTGGATTTCAGCTACTCCGGCTTCGGCAACGTCACCCTCGGCAAGGTGGTCAGCGCCGGTGGCATTGACATCGGCTGCCCCGACGGTGCGCAGTGGAACTGCCCCTGCCTGATCGCCGATTTCTCGCACGGCTCGGTCTACGAGCAGAAGTGGTCGCTCAAGCCCGAATCGCGCATCGGCCTGCAGGGCAACTGGACCTTCACGCCCGATCTGTCCTTCACCGCCCAGGGCGTCGCCCGCCATGCGGCCCAGAAGGCCAAGGCCGATCTGGAATGGGCCTACCTGTCCTACAACCTGACCCCGCAGCTGACCGTGCAGCTGGGCCGCAAGCGCCTGCCGCTGTTCTTCTACTCCGATTACCAGGACGTCAGCTATGCCTACAGCTGGGTGCGCGTGCCGCCCGACGTCTACGGCTGGGCGGTCGTCAACTACAACGGTGCCAATCTGACCTACCGCGGCGATGTGGCCGGCTGGGCGGTCAAGTCCACCGTCTACGCCGGCAGCGAGCACACCAAGAAGAACCCGATCGCCAAGCTCGAAACCGCCTCGCCCTCGGACATCAACTGGGATCAGATGTGGGGCGTGGACCTGGAGCTCAACCGCGACTGGTTCACCGCCCGCCTGGCCTTGAACAAGTCCAAGCAGCAGCAGTTCCGCGACGGCCTTCAGACCTCGCCCGACCCGGCCACCGGCACCCACTCGCCCCAGACCTTTGCCGCCCTGTCCTTCGTCATCGACAAGGACAACTGGCTGCTGCGCAGCGAGATCTCCTACATCGACCGCTCGCCGGCGCGCGGCAGCTACCGCGGCCGCATGATCGGCGCCGGCTACCGCTTCGACAAGTTCACGCCCATGGTGACGGTCAGCCAGCTCAAGGCCTACAACAACGCGTTCACCACCCTGGCCGAAAAGGACGCGATGACCAGCTTCAGCCTGCGCTACGACCTCAGCGACACCAGCTCGATCAAGGCTCAGTACGACCGCAGCCGCTGGGACTTGCTGGACGGCAACGATGTGCGCCGCAAGCTGGTGACCCTGTCCTACGACTTCGTCTTCTGAGCGGGGGCAGCCATCATGATGAGCAACAAGCACACCACACGCACCACCTGGGCCGCAGCCGGCCTCTGCCTCGGACTGCTGGCCTCGGCCGCGCAGGCCGATGCCGTCGTCATCGTCCACCCGAGCAATGCGACCGCACTCGATGACGAGCAGATCAGCAAGATCTTCCTCGGCCAGACCAAGACCTTTGCCGGCGGCGGCGAAGCCGTTCCCGTGGACCAGAAAGAAGGCGCCGCGCGCGAAGACTTCGGCAACAAGGTGCTGAAGAAAAACCAGGCCCAGCTCAAAGCCCTGTGGGCCCGCCAGATCTTCACCGGCGGCGCCAAGCCACCGAAAGAGCTGAGCGGCGACGACGAGGTGCTCAAGTTCGTGGCCGCCACGCCCGGCGCCATCGGCTATGTCGAGGCGGGCAAGGCCAACTCCAGCGTCAAGGTCGTCAAGCGCTGAAGCGCTGAAGCGCTGAGCCCCGATGAACGTGCCGCTCGCCAGGCATGTTCACCAGGGCACAAGCACCGCCGGCCGTGGCGGAGCCCAAGCACCCGCCACGGTCGGCCAGCAATTCGCCCGTATTTCACATTTCTATCAGATTGAAATGTGCACAAACCGGGCCCCCGGTGCAAGCTGAAGTCCAGCGAACGCTTGGCGCTGCTGCCGACATCCTGCCGGCCCGGACCAGGCGAAGAAGGTGCCACCATGAATGAGGACGCACGCAGCCCAGCCACCATCCTGCTGGTCGATGACGAACCTTCCATCCTGAGCGCCTTGCGGCGCCTGCTGCGGCCCCAGGGCTACAAGGTCCTGATGGCCGAAGGCGGAGCAGCCGGCCTGGCCTTGATGGAGCTGGAGACGGTCGATCTGGTCGTCTCCGACATGCGCATGCCGGAGATGGACGGCGTTCAGTTCCTCGAACAGGTGCGCGAGCGCTGGCCCAGCACCGTGCGCATCCTGCTGACCGGCTATGCCGACATCAGCTCCACCATCGGCGCCATCAACCGCGGCGCCATCCATCGCTACATCTCCAAGCCCTGGGACGACCAGGACATCCTGCTGGCCATCGGCGATGGCCTGATGCGCCACCACCTCGAACAGGAAAACAAGCGCCTGGCCCAGCTCACCCTGGTGCAGAACGAACAGCTGCAGGACATGAATCTGCAGCTGCAGGACAGCAATGCCCAGCTGCAAAGCGTCAACGATCAGCTTCAAGACGCCAACGGCCAGCTGGCCTCGGTCAACGAAGAGCTCAAGACCAGCAACGAACAGCTGGACAGCAGCAACCAGCAACTGGCCAGCGTCAACGACGAGCTCGAACGGCGTGTGCAAGAGCGCACCCAGGAGCTGCAGCTGGCACATGACGAGCTCAGCCGCTCCCACGCCGCCATGGCCCAGGCCCACGAGCAGCTGCAGCAGGCCCACATCCAGCTGGAAGAAAACTTCGCGCTCTCCATCAGCGTGTTCGCCGGTCTGCTGGAGCTGCGTGACGGCAGCGTCAGCGGCCATGGCCGGCGTGTCGCCACCCTGGCCGGGCGCATCGCCGAGGAGCTGAAGCTGGGCCCGGCCGAAGTGCTGGACATCCACAACGCCGGCCTGCTGCACGAGGTGGGCAAGATCGGCCTGCCCGACGAGTTGCTGCGCAAGACCGTGTCCTTGATGAATGGCCGGGAGTTCGAGCTCTACAAGCGCCACCCCCTGCAGGCCCAGGCCGCGCTGATGCCGCTGGTGCGCTTGCACCAGAGCGCCTTGCTGATCCGCTCGCAGCACGAGCGCGTCGATGGCAAGGGCTTCCCGGACGGCCTGACCGGCATGGAAGTGCCCCTGGGCTCCCAGATCATCAACATCGCCAGCACCTTTGAATCCCTGATCGCCGGCCGCCTGGCCGAGAAGGTCTACTCCACCGAAGACGCCTGCAAAGCCATCCGCGAAAACGGCGAGCAGCACTACGACCCCGAGGTGCTGGCCGCCTTCGACGCGGTGCAGGCCGCCCTGGCGCTGGAGAACGCCGCCGACCAGGAGCTCACGGCCGCGGAGCTGCGCGCCGGCATGGTGCTGGCGCGCGACCTGCTGAGCCCGCATGGCAGCCTGCTGTTGCCGGCGGGCCATGTCTTCAGCAGCGCCCTGATCCGCCAGGTGCAGCTGATGGACCAGCGCGAGCGGCTCAGCCTGAGCTTCTTCGTCAAGAAGCCGCAAGACACCCGCAAGTCCCCGCGCCAGGTGCAGCATGCTTGAGTTCGACACCGAACCGCGCGAGCCCAGCGCCCTGGCCAAGGCGCTGCGGGCCGCCACCGGCGGCGCCGAGGTGCTGCCGCCCGCACCCGAGGTGCTGGACCCGGTCTGCGCCCGCGCGCTGCAGGCCGTCAGCGCACCGCTGATGGTGCACGACGGCGAGCACATCGTCTTCGCCAATGCCGCCCTGCAGCGTCTGCTTGGCTACAGCCTGGCCGAGCTCTGCCTGGTGCCGCACTACGCCTGGGCCAGCGAAGCCAGCATCGAGCCGGTCAAAGCCTACGGCGAGCGCTGCCTGCAGGCGCAGGAGGACATGCCGGCCCTGGAATGCGAAGCGCTCACGGCCAACGGCTCGGTGCGCCATCTGGAAATCAGCGCCAGCCGCATCGCCGGACCGCACGGCCCCCTGGCCCTGCTCACCTGCACCGACCTCAGCGACATGCGCCATGTGCAGGACAGCCTGCTCAATGTCGGCCGGGTGATGTACCAGATCCTGGAAAACAACCCGGTCGCCACCTTTGTGATCGACACCGAGCACCGCATCACCCACTGGAACGCCGCCTGCGTGCAGCTGACCGGCCTGGCCGCCAGCGAAATGGTCGGCACCAACCAGACCTGGCGGCCCTTTTTCAGCGAGCCCCGGCCCCTGATGGTGGACCTGATCGTGGACGGCACAGTGACCCACGAAGAGGAAATGCAGAAGCTCGCCGGCGCCAACTTGCGGGCCTCGCCCGGCCTGCCTGGCGCGTACGAGACCGAGGATTTCTTCCCGCAGTTCGGCAAGAACGGCCGCTGGGTCTTCTGCACCGCCGCGCCGCTCTACGACACCCAGGGCCGCCTGACCGGCGCCATCGAAACCCTGATGGATGTGAGCCGCCGCCATGCGGCCGAAGAAGAGCTCAAGCGCCACCAGCAGGAGCTGGAAACCCTGGTCGCTGAACGCAGCGCCGAGCTGCTGCGCAGCCACCAGGACCTCGACGCTTTTCTTGAGAACGCCTCGGTCGGCATCCTCTGCACCAGCAAGCGCCAGATCCTGCGCTGCAACAAGAAGTTCGCGCAGATGTTCGAGATGGAAGGCATGAGCAATGCGGAGATGGCCGCCTTCAACTACTTCCCCGATGCCGATGGCTACAAGGCCATGCGCGATATGGCGGTGCCCAGCCTGCGGGCCGGGCAGTCCCTCTTGCACGAGATGGAGCTGCGCACCGCGGGCGGCCAGCTGATCTGGGTGCAGCTGATCGCCTACCCGGCCAACCCCGGCGACCCCGACACCGCCGTCTGGTGGCTGCTGCAGGACCGCAGCGAGGTGATGCGCGCCCAGCGCGAGCTGGTCAACAACTACCGCCAGATCCAGCAGGCCAATGCCCGGCTGGAGGACGCGCAGAACCAGCTGCTGCAATCCGAAAAAATGGCCTCCATCGGCCAGCTGGCGGCCGGCGTGGCGCACGAGATCAACAACCCGGTGGGCTTTGTCGCCTCCAACCTCGGCACCCTGCGCCGCTACATCGACGCCATGATGCAGCTCAACAGCTGCTACGGCGAGCTGGACCGCGCCGTGCTGCCCGAAGCCCTGCGCAGCCGCATCCAGACCCTGGAGCAGGACGCCGATTTCGAGTTCATCGAAGAGGACCTGCCCCAGCTGCTGCGCGAAAGCGACGACGGCCTGAGCCGGGTCAAGAAAATCGTCCAGGACCTCAAGGATTTCTCACGCGTCGACCAGGCCGACTGGCAGGATGCCGACCTCAACCAGGGCCTGGAATCCACCCTCAATGTGGTACGCCACGAGATCAAGTACAAGGTCGAGGTGCGGCGCGACTACGGCCAACTGCCGCCGGTGCGCTGCCTGGCCGCGCAGCTGAACCAGGTCTTCATGAACCTGATCGTCAATGCCGCCCACGCCATGCCCGGCCAGGGCCTGCTGCAGCTGCGCACCGAGTCGCTGGGCGACTGGGTCTGCATCAGCGTGCGGGACAACGGCCAGGGCATGCCGCCCGAGGTGATGCGGCGCATCTTCGACCCCTTCTTCACCACCAAGCCGGTGGGCCAGGGCACGGGTCTGGGCCTGTCGCTGTCCTTCTCCATCGTCAAAAAGCATGGCGGCCGCATCGAGGTCGAATCCGAGCCTGGCGTGGGCAGCTGCTTCAAGGTCTGGATTCCGGTGCAAGGGCCGAGCACCGAGACACCCGCGGCCTGAGGCCTGGCGTCGGAGGGGACCACCCGAGGGCCTAAGATTCGCCCCATGCGAGCCATCATCCTCGCGGCCGGGCGCGGCGAGCGCATGCGGCCGCTGACCGACACCTGCCCCAAACCCCTGCTCCACGTCCAGGGCAAGCCCCTGATCGTCTGGCATATTGAAGCCCTGGCCGCGGCCGGCGTGCGCGACATCGTCATCAACATCGCCTGGCTGAGCGAGCAATTCCCTGCCACCTTGGGCGACGGCAGCCGCTGGGGGCTGCGACTGCACTACAGCGATGAATCGCGCGAGCCCGTGGGCGCGCTGGAAACCGCCGGCGGCATCCGCAAGGCCCTGCCCCTGCTGACGGCCGGCGGCGAGAGCAGCTTCTGGGTCGCTTCTGCCGATGTCTTTGTGCCGGGGTTCCGCTTCGAGGCCGAAGCGGCCCAGCGCTTCGCGGCCGACCCGGCGCTCGACGGCCAGCTCTGGATGGTGGCCAACAGCCCCCACCACCCGGGCGGCGATTTCGCCATCAGCCCCGAGGGCCTGGCCCTGAGCGAGCGCCACGGCGCACCCGCCGATCTGCCGCGCCTGACCTGGGCCTGCCTGGGCCTGTTCAAGGCCCGGCTGCTCCAGGACCTGCCGCTCGGCCAGGCGGTGCGCCTGCGCCACAGCCTGGAAGACGCCATCGGCCGCCGCGCCCTGGCCGCCTGCGAGTACCGCGGCCCCTGGACCGATGTCGGCACGCCCGAGCGCCTGGCCCAGCTGAACGCGCCCGCTGCCGGCTGAGCGCAGCACCTGCGCGTGCAGGCGCATGCGGATTTGCCCGCATTCCCGTGCGCCGGGCCTGATTCAGAATCGGGCGAACACCACGGCTGGGACGCCATGAATGACCACCCCCTGCCCCAGGCGCCGGACGCCCGCCGCCGCCACGCGCTGAGGCGGCTGCGCTTCAGCGCTGCCAGCCTGCTGCTGACCCTGCTGCTGCTCTTCAGCCTGCCGCAGCCCACCTGGGCGGCCGTACCCTTGCTGGCCGCGCTGCTGGCCCTCTTGCCCCTGCTCCGCGCCGACGACGACATGGGCACAGGCACGGGCGACGCACCCAGCGCCCGCGAGCGCCAGCTGCTCGACGCGCTGGAGGCCCTGCCCGCCGGCTTCGAACTCTGGGACGCGGAGGACCGCCTGCTGCTGTGCAACCAGCGCATCCGCGAGGACTACCCGCAGGTGGCCACGCATCTGGTGCCCGGCGCCCGCTTCGAGGATGTGGTGCGCCAGTCCCTGAATGCCGGCCTGGTGGCGGAAGCACGGGGGCGCGAAGACGACTGGCTGGCCGAACGCCTGGCCGGCCGTGGCCGAGGCCTGCGGCCCCGCTTGCAGCAGATTGGGGATCGCTGGCTGCACCTCTACGAGCAACGCACCGCCTCGGGCCAGCTGGTCTGCATCCGCCTCGACGTCAGCGAGCTGGTGCAGACGCAACATGCCCTGGTCGAGGCGCAAGCGGCGGCGCAGGCCGAGCGCCAGCTGCTGGAGCGCGCGGTGGACGCCATGCCCGCCGGCATCGAAATCTACGACGAGCAGGACCGCCTGCTGCTGGCCAACCGCCGCGTTGTCGGCTGGATGCCGCACCTGGACTACACCCAGATGCAGGGCAAGACCTTTGCCTACATGTTGGAACAGACCCGCGCCGCCGGCGCCCTGCCGCGGGAGGCCCAAGGCATGGAGGCCGCCTGGATGGCCGAGCGTCTGGCACGGCGCGGGCGCAGCGAGCAAGCCCATCTGCAAGAGCTGAGCAGCGGCCTGTGGCTGCGCGTCTCGGAGACACGCACACCCGAGGGCTATCTGGTCGGCGTGCGCCAGGACATCAGCGATCTGGTGCTCAAGGAACGCGAGCTGCAGGCCAGCCAGGCCCAGCTGCAGGCCATCATCATGACGGCCGGCGTGGCCATCGTCACCATCGACGCTGCAGGGCACATGCTCAGCTGCAACCCCGCCGTGGAGCGCCTGTTCGGCCACCGGGCCGAGGAGATGCTGGGCCAGAACATCTCCCTGCTGATGGATGAACCCGACCGCGGCGCCCATGACCACTACCTGCGCCGCCGCGAAGGCCACGAAGGCGAGCGTGAGCTGCCGCTGCTGGGCCGCACGCGCGAGTTCAACGCCCTGCACAAGAGCGGCCGGGCGCTGACCGTGCAGGTCTCGGTGTCCGAGATCCGCGGCCCGCAGGGCAAGCAGTATGTGGGCGTGATCACCGACCTGACCGAGCGCAAGCAGTTCGAGACCGAGCTGCAGCATGCCAACGAGCAGCTGCTGCGCCTGTCCACCACCGATGCGCTGACCGAGCTGGCCAACCGCCGCCTGCTGATGCAAAAGCTCGAAGAAGAATGGCGCCGCGGCCTGCGCCTGGGCACGCCGCTGAGCCTGCTGCTGGTCGATGTCGATCATTTCAAGCTCTACAACGACCACTACGGCCACCAAGCCGGCGACCGCTGCCTGGTGCGCGTGGCCGAAGCCTTGCGCGCCAGCGTGGGCCGCCCCACCGATGTGGTAGCACGTTATGGGGGCGAGGAGTTCGTGCTGCTGCTGGCCCAGACCGATGCAGCCGGTGCCATGGCGGTGGCCGAGCGCTGCCGCGCCAGCATCCGCGAGGCGGCGATCGAGCATGCGGTCTCGCCGCTGGGGCCGCTGCTGACGCTCAGCCTCGGCGTCATCAGTGCGGTGCCGCTGCGCGGCGGCACGGCCTCGCAGTGGTTGGCGCAGGCCGATCTGGCGCTTTACCAGGCCAAGGCGCAGGGGCGCGATCGCGCCGTGGCTGCCGCCTTGTTCAACCCGATTTGAGCGCCGCGCCCAGGCCGGGCGAACTCAGCCGCATCACACCCTCGGCCTGCAGCCAGTCGGCGGCAGCGCGCTCGCGCAGCTGCTGGGCCGAACCGGTGCTGGCCTGCAGCACGCCCATCCAGCCATCGCGGCCGCCGCGCTTGACGGCGTAGAGCATGGCATCGGCCACATCGACCGTGCGGTTCCAGTCCAGCGCACGCGGATGCTGGGGCGAGAGCGGGAAGCAGGCAAAGCCGATGGAGCAGGTCTTGTGCAGCACCAGGCCATCGGCATCGAGCACAAAGGGCTTCTCGGCCACCAGGGCGCGCATGCGCTCGGCCAGCTCGGGCGCATGGCTGCGCGGGCTGCCGCGGGCGACGATCAGGAACTCCTCGCCGCCCCAGCGCACCAGATAGTCGGTGTCGCGGAAGACCTGGCGCAGACGGTCGCGCATCTGGCGCAGCAGGCGGTCGCCGGCGGCATGGCCGAAGCGGTCGTTGATGTCCTTGAAGTGATCGATGTCGATCAGGAAAAAGACCAGGTCGGCATCTTCGGGCAAGGCGCCGCCTTGCCGCGACTGGGCCTCGTGGCGGCGCAGGGTCAGGGACACATCGGCCTCGATGTGCTGGGCCAGGAAGCGGCGGTTGCGCAGGCCGGTCAGGGGGTCGGACAGGCTCAGGTCCTCCAGCGCCAGCGATTTTTCTTCCAGCGCGCGCGACTTCTCCTGCAGCGCGGCGGACAAGGCCTCGAGCTCGGCCGTGCGCTCACGCACCCGCTCTTCCAGCACCCGCTGGCGGCGCTCCAGATAGCCGGTGCGCCAGCGCACCAGGGCATACAGCAGGCCGGTGGCCAGCAAGGCCAGGGCCAGGCGCAGCCACCAGGTCTGCCACCAGGCCGGCTGCACCCAGAGCGGGATCGCCAGCTCCTGCGGGCTCCACAAGCCGCTGCGGTTGCTGGCCTTGACCTTGAGCAGATAGCGGCCCGGGCTGAGGTTGCTGTAGCTGGCGATGCGCTGGGCCGAGCTGGTGTTGACCCAGGCTCGGTCATAACCTTCCAATTGGTAGGCATAGCGAACCCGGCCGGGGTCGCTGTAGTCCAGGGCCGAGAACTCCAGGCTGAAGCTGCGCTGCTGCGGGCTCAGGCGCAGGCCGGCACTGAGTGCACCGGCCGGCATGCGCGCGCCGTCCACGCGCAGCTCGGTGGCCACCACGGGCGGCTGGTAGGCCCAGCCCTCGAACTTCTCCGGGTCCACCACCAGCAGGCCGCGGCCGGCACCGAACAAAAAGCGGCCATCGCGCAGGCGGGCGTAGGAGCGAAACCAGCTGGTGCCGGCATCGGCACCATCGGCCGGGGTCAGCTCGTAGAGGTGATCGCGGTTGGGGTCGTAGACATAGTTCTGGCTCCAGATGCGGCCGCGCTCGTCGTCCAGCAAATTGGCGCCGAAGCTGCGTCCGCCAATGCCTTTGCGATCGCTGATGGCATCGAAGCTGGCCTGGCGGCCATCCCAGCCGCTCATCTGATGCAGGCCGGTGGCGGTGTCCACCCAGAGGCGCTGGCGCCGGTCGATCAAGAGGCCGGTGATGATGGTGTTGCGCAAGCCCTGGCCTGGGGCCATGGGCACGGGCCGGAACTCGCCCGAGCCGGCCGACCGCAGATACAGGCCGGCCTCGCCACCGATCCAGAGCGTGCCGTCGGCACCTTCGACGATGGCATTGACTTCGCCCTTGAGCGCCGCGCCCCCGGCCAGGGCGATGCGGCGCGCGGCGCTGTGCCCCGGCGGCAGCAGATAGAGCCCATCCTGGGTGCCGATCCAGAGTTCGCCCTCGCGGCCCAGCACGGTGCGGCGCAACCGGCCCTGGCTCACGTTCAGGCTTTGCAAGGCGCGGCCCTGGCCATCCACACGCAGCAGCTGCGAATCCACCCCCACCCAGGCCGAGCCATCCTGGGCCCGCGCCAGGGTGGAGACACGCACCGCCTCCTGCGGCCCGCGCCGCAGCGCAGCGCGCAGGTCGATCTGGCGCTGCACCTTCAGCTGCGCATCCAGCACCCCGATGCCTTGTGCCGTCGTGCCCACCCAGACTTCACCGTGGTCCAGCTCCAGCAGGGCACGGGCATTGGGGTCGTCGAACACCGCGTCGCCGTCCTCGTCGAGCTTGCGCACGCCGATGCTCTGGATGTCGGCATCGTGGCGTTGCAAGCCGCCCCCAAAGCCACCCACCCACATCCAGCCGCCACGGTCGTGCAGCAGGCAGCGCACCTCGTTGCCGCCCAAGCTGCTGGGGTTGCGCGGGTTGTGGCGCAGCGTTTGCAAGAGGCGCCCGTCGGACACGGCGCGCAGCTCCAAGCCACTGGCGCGGCCCACCCACATCTGACCGGCGCCGCCCTGGGCCAGCGCATAGACCGCGCCGCGCGGACCTTTCTGATCGACCAGCTGCACGCGGCGGGTGCCGGGGTCGATCAGGGCCAGATCGCCTTGCTGGGTGCCCAGCCAGATCTGGCCGTCTTCGGCCTGTCGCAGGCGCAAGACGATGGCGGGCGTCGCGCCGAGGCCGGGCAGCGGGATGCGCTCGAAGCGATCGCTGTCCGGCGCCTTGCGTGTGAGCCCACCGAGGCCACCGATCCAGAGCGCGCCCTGGCGATCCAGCAGCAAGGCCTGCACGCTGTTGTCGGGCAGGCTGCCCGCGCGGCCAGGTTCGTGCCGGAAATGTTCAAAGCGCTGTTGCACCGGGTCAAAGCGACTCAGGCCCTGCAAGGCCGTGCCCAGCCAGATCTGCCCATCGGCCGCCTCGGCCAGGGCCAGCACCGTGCCGCTGGGCACGCTGCGCTCGGGCTGCGCCGGGTCGTGGCGGTACACGGTGAGGCTCTCGCGGGCCGGATCGTGCACCACCAGGCCGCCGGAATCGCTGCCGATCCACAGGCGGCCATCGCGGCCCGTCAACAGCACGCGCACAAAGCCCAGGCTGCGGTTCTCGCCCGTGGTGGGCGCGGTGGCCGCTGCAGCCGGACCCGCTGCGTGGCCCACGTTGGATGCGGAAGCGCCTGGCGGGGTGGTCACCGCCGGCAGCTGCAGCTGCCGGAAGTTGTAGCCATCAAAACGCAAGAGCCCCGCGGCCGAGCCGACCCAGAGAAAGCCTTGCTGATCCTGCGCCAGGGCCGAGAGCACATTGTTGGGAATCACCCCGTTCTGCCCCACGGCCTCGAAGCGCAGGGGCAAGTCGCTGCCCGTGATTGGCGCCGCGCTGACACGGGCAGGTAGCCCGGCCAGCACGAGCCAGCACAAGCCCAGCACGAGGTGCATGAGCCGGTGCAGCTGCCGCTCGGGTGCGGGCCGCATGGGGCTGAGGCGGTGGAGGCCGCGGGGTTCTTCTTCCATCACGCACGATGGTAGGGCATGGCCGTGCCCGCCCAGGCCCGGAAATACCGGGCCCTCCCCTGTCAGCAGCTTCAGCTTCAGCGCGCCAAGGGCTGGGTGATGGCGTCCATGCGCTCCAGCACCTCGGGCGTGAGCTTGGGCGTCAGGGCCAGGGCGCCCAGGTTGTCCTGCAGCTGCGGCAGCTTGCTGGCGCCGAGGATGACGGTGCTGACCTGCGGGTTGCGATTGGCCCAGGCGATGGCCAGCTGGGCGACATTGCCGCCCAGATCGGCCGCCACCTGCTCCAGCTCGACCACGGCCTTGTTCTTGGCCGCATCCTGCAGCTGCTCACGCATCCAGGCCATGTTCTCCAGCGCACCGCGGCTGCCTTCCGGGATGCCGGCCTTGTACTTGCCGGTCAGCAGGCCCGAGGCCAGCGGGCTCCAGGTGGTCAGGCCCAGGCCGATGTCCTGGTACAGGCGGGCGTACTCCTGCTCGACGCGCTGGCGGTGGAAGAGGTTGTACTGCGGCTGTTCCATCACCGGCTTGTGCAGATGGTGGCGCTCGGCGATCTCCCAGGCGGCGCGGATGTCGGCAGCCGACCACTCGCTGGTGCCCCAGTACAAGGCCTTGCCCTGGGTGATCATGTCGCTCATCGCATGCACGGTCTCCTCGATCGGCGTGTGCGGATCGGGGCGGTGGCAGTAGACCAGGTCGATGAAGTCCAGCTGCATGCGCGCCAGTGAACCGTCAATCGCCTGCATCAGGTACTTGCGGTTGAGCGTGTCCTTGCGGTTGACGGTGTTGTTGCCCTCGCCACCCAGGCCCCAGTAGAACTTGGTGGACACCACGTACTGCAGGCGCGGCCACTTCAAGGCCTTGAAGGCCTCGCCCATGACGCGTTCGCTTTGCCCCAGGGCATAGACCTCGGCGTTGTCGAAGAAGTTGACGCCGGCATCGAAGGCCGCGGCCAGCATCTCGGTGGCGGCCTTGGTGTCCACCTGGTTGTGGTACGTGACCCAGGAGCCCAGGGACAGCTCGGACACTTGCAGGCCGCTGCGGCCCAGACGACGGTATTGCATGGATGGGTTCTCCGGCCGCCACAGGCGGCATCTTGTCAGCAAAGGATGGAGGGTAGCCGAGCTGGATCGCTTGCGCTGTGCGCACGGCATTGCCCGAGGAACTGGGGAGGGCACTCTAGAGTCGCATTTTTCGCGACGCTGTCACCGAGCCTGCCCAGAATGCGCCGCTTCGCAGACACTGCCGCAACCCTCGCCACCGCACCATGACGACGCCCACCAAGCAACACAACCTCCTCCAGCCCGCCCTCGGCGACAGCAGCCGCCGGCATTTCGTGCGCGGCACCGTGGCCCTGGCCGCCAGCGGCAGCGGCCTGCTGGGCGCCCTGAGCCTGAGCGGCTGCGGCAGCAGCGACAGCAGCCCGGAGAGCAAGGAGCCGCCGGCGCTGCCGGTGGTCTTCACCCACGGCGTGGCCAGCGGTGACCCGCAGAACGACCGCGTGATCCTGTGGACCCGCGTGCGCGCGGCCGACAGCAGCGATCTGCGTGAGCTGACGCTGCGCTGGGAAGTGGCCAGCGACACCGACTTCAAGACCGTGATCGCTTCGGGCACGGCCCAGGCCGCCGCAACGCGCGACCACACCGTCAAGGTGGACGCCACCGGCCTGCAAGCCGGCCAAAGCTACTACTACCGCTTCAGCTGCAACGGCCGCAACTCCGAGGTCGGCAAGACCAAGACCCTGCCCAGCGGTGACGCCGTCAGCCAGGTGAAGATGGCCGTGTTCTCCTGCGCCAACTACCCGGCCGGCTATTTCAACGTCTATGCCGAGGCGGCCAAGCGCGACGACCTCGATGTGGCCGTCCACCTGGGCGATTACATCTACGAATACGGCCGTGGCGGCTATGCCAGCGAGCAGGCCAAAACCCTGGGCCGCGAGGTCGAGCCGGCCGGCGAAACCATCGCCCTGGACGACTACCGCCGTCGCTACGCCCAGTACCGCGCCGACGCCGACCTTCAGCGCCTGCATGCCAAGCTGCCGATGATCGCCGTCTGGGACGACCACGAGATCACCAACGACGCCTGGATGAACGGCGCCGAGAACCACCAGCCCGCGACCGAAGGCGACTACGCCAAGCGCAAGGCGGCGGCCATCCAGGCCTACCACGAGTGGATGCCGATCCGCAGCCAGACGAACACCGAGCAGATCTACCGCAGCTTCGCCTTCGGCAATCTGCTGGCCCTGCACATGCTGGACACGCGCATCGTCGGTCGCGACGAGCCGCTGGACTATGCCAAGTACACCGGCGCCAACGGCTTCGACGCTGTCAGCTTCGGCAAGGACATGGCCCGGGCCGACCGCCAGCTGCTGGGTGCGGCGCAGAACGGCTGGCTGCAGCAGCAACTGGCCGCCTCCAGCGCCACCTGGCAGGTCTTGGGCCAACAGGTGCTGATGGGCCGCATGAACATCCCCGCGCCCATCCTGTTTGAAGCCAACTACCCGGGCACCGGCGTCAGCGTCTCGGCCTACGCCGCCATGGTGGCCAAGTCGCAGCTGGCCCCGACCACGCTGACGGCACAAGAACGCGCCGTGCTGGCCCAGCCCTCCATCCCCTACAACCTCGATGCCTGGGACGGCTACGCCGCCGCACGCGAAACCGTGCTCGCCACGGCCCGCCAGCTCAACAAGAATCTGGTGGTGCTGGCCGGTGACACGCACAACGCCTGGGCCAGCGACCTGCAAGACCTGGCCGGCAACCAGGTGGGCGTGGAGTTCGCCACCTCCTCGGTCACCTCGCCGGGCTTCGAGGTCTACCTGCCCAAGGAAACGCCCCAGGTGCTGGCCGGCGCGCTGACCCAGCTGATCGGCCCGCTGGAATATGCCGACACCTCGCGCCGCGGCTTCATGGTCGTCACCGCCACCGCGCAGGAGTGCCGCTCGGATTGGGTCTATGTCAGCACCATCACCAGCCGCGAATACACGGCCAGCGTGGGCAAATCGCTCAAGGTGCTGCCGGGCCAAAGCCAGCGCCGCCTCGTGGCGGCCTGAACCTCCCCCTCTGTCGGGGGAGCGCGCCACAAACCCAGGGGGAACCCTGGGACGAGTACGGCCAGCCCCGGCCTAGACTCGCGCCTTTTTTGAGCAAAGAAGGGATGAGGGCGCATGGAAGAGGCGAACACGGGAGCACGCTGGGGCGCACTTTGCGCCAGTGCTTTGATGGCACTGGCAGCGGCAGGCTGCGGCGGTGGCGGAGGAGGCGGCAACAGCACCACGCCACCGCCTCCGGCACCTGCTCCGGCACCACCGGCACCGCCTCCACCACCGCCAGCACCCGCGCCCCTGGCGGTGCAAAACGGCAAGGTCATCGACGGCTATGTCAGCGGCGCCACCGTCTGGCTGGACATCAACGGCAACCACATCAAGGATGCCGATGAGCCCTCCACCGTCTCCAAAGCTGCCGGCGCCTACCAGCTGGAGCTGAGCGAGCCGCAGCGTGCCTGCCTGCCGTATTCCACGCTCTACGTGGACGTCCCTGTGGGCGCGGTGGACGAAGACAGCGGCCCGGTGAAAGAGGCCTACCAGATGGCCATCGCCCCCCAGTTCCAGCCCATCAGCGTGGATCAGGTGCTGAACATCTCGCCCCTGACCACCGCCATCTGGGACCAGGTGCGCACCCGCATCACCGCCAGCGACCCCAAGCTCAACAGCTGCGAGCAGCTGCGTCAGAACCAGAGCCTGCGCGAAACCATGATCTCCGAGATCAAGACCGTGATGGGCGATCTGGTGCGCCGACATAACCTGTCGGAAGCACGCATCCACGACGACTTCATCAAGTCCAAGGACACGCAGAGCTACACCGTGGCCCAGGACATCGTCAAAGGCCTGAAGGCCGGCTATGCCCACAAGCAAAAGCTGCACGCGCAGTACCCGGACGCCAGCTACGTCCGCGCCGAGGTCTACCGGGGACGCGGCAGCAACAGCTACAGCGATGTGGCCGGGGTCTGGTACCGCAACAGCTCGGTCTGGCGCCCGGCCGGCTATCTGAATGAGTGGGTGGTCTTGAGCGAGGACCTGAGCAAGACCCAGCGCGTTGTGAACCTGCGCCGTCAGGACGAACAAGCCTGGGGCTCGGCCAAGCTCAAGACCACGCGCACGGGCTACAACTTTGAGTCGAATGTGAGCAGCTTCCGCTGCGTGATCGACGAGACGATCGAGCAGCTCAAGGACGGCGTTACCTATCAATTGGTGGTCGAGTACATGGACCCGAAACGCGAGGATGACCCGATGGCCTGCTTGCAGGACAGCCGCGCCCTGCCGAGCGAGATCGGGCAGCGCCAGTACTACGCCAACTACCGCGTCGGCCTGGTGAGCTACACCAACAATTTGCGCTTCGACCCGCAGCAGCCCGAGCACATCGCGCTCAAGGACTGGTTCAACCTGAAAGCCAAGAGCAGCCAACTGGACTTCAGCAGCGTGATCTCGCGCATCGCCGTCAGCGGCATTCGCTTTGACGAAGAGGTCAAGATCACGCCCTTCAGCAGCTGGTACAAGCGCTCCGAGGACGACAGCGGCTTGCGCGTCACCGTCGAGAAATCGGACATCGGCCGCTGGACCCGAACCAGCACCCTGGTCGATGGCACCAGCCGCAAGGAGTGCAGTGCCGACCAGGGCAAGACCTGGGGCAGTTGCGGCGGCTGAAGACCATCCTGGCAGCGGGCGGGTCGGCGCTGGCTATAGTGCCCACTTGCCCGCTTTTGCTCGCCTCTTCTCGCCCCGCTGCTGCACCCATGCCCGCCTCTTCTGCCTCGTCCTCCTCCGCCGCACCGCTACGCTTGGCCATCATCGGCGCCGGCCCGGCCGGCCTGAGCCTGGCCTTGCTGGCCGCGCAGCGCCTGCCGCAAGCGCAGGTGACGCTGTTCGACGCGCGGCCGCTGGACAAGGATGTGTCGGCTGACCCGCGCACGCTGGCCCTGGCCTTGGGCAGCGTGCAGCTGCTGCAGCGCCTGCAGGCCTGGGATGCGGAGGCCGCGCAGGCGATTCTGGAGGTCAGCGTCAGCCAGGCGCCGCCGACCCTGAGCCACCCGCTGTTCGGCCCCAGCCAAGAGCCCGAGGTGCGCCTGAGCGCGGCCGAGCAAGGCGTGCCGCAGCTGGGCGCGGTGCTCAGCTATGGCCAACTGGTGGCGCCCATGCAGGCCGCCTGGCAGGCGCGCGTGCAGGCCGAGCCGGGCCGTCTGTTCAGCCGCTTCGGCACACCGGTGCAGGGCTTGAAGCCGCTCTCGCCCGGGGTGGAGATCGACGCCGGCGTGGCCGAATGTTTCGACCTGGCCGTGGTGGCCGAGGGCGGCGTGTTTGCCGAGCAGGCGCGCAAGGCCGTGTCGCGCGACTACCAACAGAACGCCTGGGTCGGCAGCGTCATCTTGGCCGAGGACAGCCCACCGGGCCTGGCCTTCGAACGCTTCACCCGCAACGGCCCGCTGGCCCTGCTGCCCCTGCGCCCGCGTGATGGTCAACGGCGCGCGGCCCTGGTCTGGTGCATGCCCCAGGCCGACGATGACATCGCCTCGCTCAGCGACGCGCAGCGCCTGGCCGTGATCCAGAGCCTGCTGCCAGCGCGCGTGGGCACGCTGCAGGGCATCAGCCCGCTCAAGTGCTTTGCCCTGGGCCTGAACGCCGAGCGCAGCCTGGTCGAGGGTCAGGTCGTGCGCATCGGCAATGCCGCCCAGACCCTGCACCCGGTGGCTGGCCAGGGCCTGAACCTGGGCCTGCGCGATGCCTACGCCCTGGTCGAAGCCCTGGTGCAAGGCCAGGCCCGCAGCAGCGAGCCGGGGCTACCGGCGCTCTGGGTCAGCCAGGCGCTGCGCCGGGTCGAGTGGCAGCGCGCGCCCGACCGCTGGAGCATGATCGCGGCCACCGATTTCCTGGCCCGCACTTTCGCCTGGCGCTGGCCAGGTCTGCCGGCCGTGCGCGGCCTGGCCCTGGCCGGGCTGCAGCAGATCCCGCCACTGAAGAAGGCGCTGGCGCGGCAGATGATGTTCGGCCGGCGCAGCTGAACAGGTGCCAAGCCCTGGCCCTGTAAGAGCTTGCAGGCGGGTTAACGCGAGATTGCCATGGAAACCCTCAGCCGGGAGGCGGGAGGGCTGCCCATACTTTCAGGCAGGCGCACAAGCTGTTGACGTGTGCGCATATCTGGCCCCACCCCTCCGGTGAGGCTGTCTTTTCTTCTTCTCAACAAAGCCTGAGAGAACAACAGCCATGAAGACTGCACGCACCCACAGCCTGGCCCAAGCGGCCGCTGCCCTGACCCTGGCCCTGGGCTTGATGCCCGCCGGCGCCGCCACGGTGAACAATACCTACATCCAGAACTCGGCCAACGAGATCCGCGGCCAGCTGGGCGGCTATGCCCGCCCCACCGTGTACGTGAACCAGCGCGCCTGCGGCGAGCCCTCGCCCAGCGCCTTTGCCTGCGGCCCTTACACCATCAGCGTCGGCACCTCCTTCCTGCAAGGCCAAGAAAACAGCTACGGCAACTACGTGGCCAAGTTCATCATTGCCCATGAGTGGGGCCACTCGATCCAGTTCACGCGTGGCATCAACAAGCGCGCGCCCCTGCAGGAGCTGCAGGCCGATTGCGTCGGCGGCACCTTTGCCAAGTACGCCCAGACCACGCTGCGCTACCCCAGCTTCATCGAGTCGGCCGTGCGCTCGGCCCGCGCTGCGGCAGACTACTCGACCCATGGCACGCCTTCACAGCGCGACTACTACTCGCGCTACGGCTATGCCAACGGTCTCAGCGCCTGCCTGAACAACATCTGATGAAAACGGCCATGACACCCACGCGCTGGGGCATGGCCGTCGCCCTGCTGGCCAGCGGACTCTTCTTCGTCTGGTGGCAGCAGGACGAGGCCGCCCAAGAACAAGCCCTCGCGGCCGAGCAAGCGGCCCGTGCCGCCGCCTCGCAGCCGGCCAAACCTAGCAATGCCTTGCGCGATCTGTTTGGCGCCGTGGATCAGCCCCTGCCGCGCGGCCCCAAGGCCAGCGAGCGCGGGCACGAGCACGCGGCCCATGATCACAGCCATGACAACCCCTGGCAGATGGCCGGCGCGTCCACCGAAGCGGCCGATGCCGTGTCACCTCAGGGCGAGCTCAGTGCCGAGGACAAGGCCATCAACGAGAACCTGCGCCGCCTGGGCTACCAGATCCACGAACGTTACTACCAAATGCCACTGACCCAGCTGCGTCAGGCCGCCGCCGCCAAGGATGTGCAAGCCCTGACCCATCTGGCCGAGCGCTATCTGTTCGCCCTGGACGGCAAGCCCAAGGAGCCCGAGCACGAGCCCGGCTTCCCCTACCGCGAAGCGGCGCGCACGGCGCTGACCGAGGCGTACCTGCGCGGCAATCTGCATGCCGCGGCCATGATCTCGGAAACCTATCTGCTGGAAAAACGGCCGCTCGATGCGGCCGCCTGGAACCTGATCGCCCGCCGCTCGGGCGATGAGCTCAGCGCCGACTGGTTTCTGCGCACCCAGGACTACCAGCAGCTCGGCGAAGCGGCCCGCCAGGAGGCGGCCCAAAAGGCCGAGGCCTTGTGGGCACAGCTGGAGCAAAGCCGCAAGAAAACCAGCGGCACGGGCTGAGAACGGGGCTTACCAGGAACCCGTGTTGGCCATGGAGGCCCAGGGCTCGGCCGGCGCCAGGGCCGGGCCGTCCTGCAGCAGCTCGACCGAGATGCCATCGGGCGAGCGCACAAAAGCCATGCGGCCGTCGCGCGGCGGGCGCAGCACGGTCACGCCGTGGTCGGCCAGGCGCTGGCAGGCAGCGTAGATGTCGGGCACGGCAAAAGCCAGGTGGCCGAAATTGCGGCCGCCGGTGTAGACCTCGCCCTGGCCATTGGCATCGGGCCAGTTGTAGGTCAGCTCGACCTGGGGCTGGTACTTGCCCGCTTCATCGCCGGGCGCGGCCAAATACAGCAGGGTGAAACGGCCGGCTTCGTGCTCGCTGCGGCGCACCTCGACCAGGCCCAAAGCATCGCGATAGAACTTCAGCGAAAGGTCCAGGTCGGTCACGCGGACCATGGTGTGCAGGTATTTCATCGACTTCCTCGTGTTCAGCGGGCCTCCGGGCCCGCCTCGGCGGTGGTGGTGTGGGGGACAAGGCTGCTGATTGTCGCGGCGGAACGGCCGGCCTGCACGACCGGGGTCTTGGGGCGATCCACGCCCAGCAGCAAGGCCAGCGGCGCCGGCAGCCATGCACGAACGACCCCATAAGCCAGCGCGCAGAGTGCCCAGGTGGCAGCGATCAGCAGCAGACCCTCGGGCAGCGGCGCCAGGTGCAGGGGCGCCAGGGCCTGGGTCAGCAGCACGATCACCGTCTGGTGCAGGATGTAGACGCAGAACACGGCAGCGCTGAGCCGGCGGCGCCAGGCCGAGTCCACATCGAGATGCCGGAAGGCAAAGCCGCAAGCCGCCGCCGTGGCCCACCATTGCAGCAAGCCCCAGACACAGCGCATCAGGGCGCGCAGGCCCTCCGGCGGCGGGATCTTGGCATAGGCCTCGAAATAGACCATCAGCAGCGCCCAGGCCAGCACGGCGCCAACCAGGGTCGGCCAGCGCAGCGCGCTCAGGCGCTGCCAGAACGCCCGCCCGGCCTGCGAGGCCACCATGCCCATCAGGAACAGGCTCAGGTACTGGGCGTGGTTGTACCAATCCCAGGTCAGGTTGTGAGTGGAGGGGAATGCCCCCGCCAGCTGGCGCGCCAGCATCAGCGGCAGGGCCAGGCCCAGCAGCAGACCCCAGGGCCCCAGGCCCGCCAGCCGCTGGCCCAGACCCGCCAGCAAGGCCGGCGCGCGGCGCAGCAGCGTGATGCCGATCCAGCCATAGACCCAGAGGTAGGGCAGGAACCAGAGGTGGTTCCAGGTGGGCAGGCTCAGGCATTTGCGGCGGCCTTCTTCCGCGAAACAAAAGCCATCAAAGCCCTGCAGATACTGCCGCATGAACTCGAGGTAAGCGCCTGGGTAGGCCAGCTTCTGCACCACCTCGAAATAGCTCTGTGGCGGCACGATGATCAACATGCCGAAGACCAAGGGCAGCAACAGGCGGGCACTGCGCTGGCGCAGCAGGCCGGAGGGCTGGCCCGGCCGCTGCGACTGCTCGCGCCCCCAGGCCTGGGCCAGGGCCACGCCGCCGACGAAGAACAGCAGGCCCAGACGCCAGGGCGAGCTCATCAGCATCAGCGGCTCCAGCGTCTCGCTGGCAGCCGGGCTTTTGACATGCCAGCCCCAGCTCACGTAGTACATGCCCACGTGATAGGGCACCAGCAGGCCAAAGGCCAGGATGCGCAGCCAGTCGATGAAGAACAGCCGCGATTCGGTCGCGGCTGGGTTCGGCGGGGTGATGGAAGGGCTTGGGGTGTTCATGGCCGCAGCATCGCCGTCCGAGCTCGCGAACGCCAAGCAAATGGGGTGAGCGGGCCTTGTTCTGGGGCGAGTTGGCAGCGGTTCTTTCACCCGCAGCCGCCGCGCGGGTGACGAAACCCGGGATCTGAATCATTTGCTCACACACAGGCCGCGTTTCGGCCCGGGCGAGCCGGACGGGCTTTGCCACAATCGCAGCCGTTCCCGAAGGAACACCAAGCTCAACGAGAAAGCGTGCCCACCATGATTCCCTTGCGTCGCCTTGCATTGGCCCTGTGCTGCAGCCTGGGCCTGACGGCCACCGCCATGGCCCAGATCAAGATCGGCCAAACGGCGGGTTTCAGCGGCCCGGTGGCCGCCGGGGTCAAGGAGACCACCGAGGGTGCCAAGCTCTACCTGAACGCGATCAACGCCGCCGGTGGCGTCAACGGACAGGCCATCGAGCTGATCTCGCTGGATGACAAGTTCGAGCCCGCCCTGGCGGCCGAGAACGCCAAGAAGCTGATCGACCAGGGCGTGATCGCCCTGTTCCTGAACCGCGGCACGCCGCACAGCCAGGCCATCCTGCCCCTGCTGGCCGAACACAAGCTGGCCCTGGTGGCGCCCTCGACCGGCGCCATGCTGCTGCACAAGCCGGTCAACCCGTATGTGTTCAATGTGCGCGCCACCTACCAGCGCGAGGCCGAGCGCGCCATCCAGCACCTGGCCGGCATGGGCATGGCCCGCATCGCCCTGGTCCAGGTGGACGACAGCTTTGGTGCCGATGCAGCCACCGGCGCGCTCAAGGGTTTGCAGGCCGCCAAGCTGCAGCCCCTGGCCCACCTGAAATTCCCACGCGAAAAGCCCGAGATGGCCCCGCTGATGGCCCAGCTGGCCAAGGCCGATGCCCAGGCCCTGCTCTTCATCGGCGCCGGTGCGGCCGTGGCCGATGGCATCAAGGCCTTGCGCGCCGCGGGCTCGGCCGCCCAGGTGGTGACCTTGTCCAACAACGCCTCCTCGGGCTTTATCAAGCAGTTGGACACCCTGGGCCGCGGCATCATCGTCAGCCAGGTGTTCCCGTCCGAGCGCTCACTCAACACCGCCATGATCCGCGAGGCCCAAGAGCTGGCCAAGGCCGCGGGCCTGAAGGAGCTGACGCCCTCCAATGTCGAGGGCTTTGCTGCCGCCAAGGTGCTGGTGGCCGCCCTGCGCAAGGCGGGCAAGGACCTGAACCGCGCCGGCCTGCTGCGCGCACTCGACGGCCTGGGCAAGCTCGATCTCGGCGGCCTGGAACTGCGCTTCAGCAGCAACGACCACACCGGCATGGACTATGCCGATCTGGCCATCATCGGCCCCGACGGCAAGTTCTGGCGTTGAATGGCTGCGGCCGCTCAGCTCAGCGCCGCGCCAGCCACACCCCGGTGACCGCCACCGCCATGCCGGCCAGGGCCAGGCCGTGCAGGGTCTCGCCAAACAAGGCCCAGGCGAACACTGCCGTGGTCGGCGGCACCAGGTAGAACAGGCTGGCCACATGGACGGCGCTGCCCTGGCGGATCAGCACATTGAGCAGGCTGACCGCACCGAGCGACAGAACCAGCACCAGCCAGGCCAGGGCAAACACAAACGCGCCTGTCCAGCGCACCTGGTCCAGGCGCTCGCCGCCGGCCCAAGCGGCCAGCCCGGTCAGGAGCAGGCAGGGCAGAAACTGGATCAAGGAGCCGGTGCGCAGGTCAAACGCCGGGCAGAACCGCTTTTGGTACAGGGTGCCCGCCGTGATGCCCAGCAGGGCCAGAAACGCGGGCAAAAGCATGGCCAGCAAGGCCTCAGCCCCCAGCCCCGCCGCCAGCTTGTGCGCCAGCACCAGGCCCACGCCAATCAGCCCCAGCCAAGCCCAACCATTGCGCCGGCCGCACCCGCTCGCCCAGAAACAAGCCCGCCCCCAGCGCCGTCAGCAGCGGCTGCAGCCCCACCAGCAAGGCCGTGATGCCTGCCGGCAAGCCATGACCAATCGCCGTGAACACCCCGCCCAGGTAGACCCCGTGCACCAGCAAGCCCGACACCGCGATATGCCCCCAGGCCCGGCTGCCCCGCGCCGGCCACGGCGCCCGCGTCCACAGCACGACCGCGCCCATCAGCAGCAACACCAGGGCATAGCGCAAGCTCAGAAACGTCAGCGGCTGCGCATCGGGCAAGCCGAACTTGGCACCAATGAAGCCGGTGCTCCACAGGGCCACAAAAAGCCAGGGGTAGAACAGTTGGAGGCGGGGTCGGGCGTTGGCGAGCATGAGGCAGTATCGCCGCGGCACGCCTGACAACTCCGCGAGGGCATCCGCCCGATCGGCCCGGCAGCGGCCACCGGTCGCAAAATAGCGCCCCATGAACGAAAACCGACTGCAACAGGAACTGCAACGCCTTTACGGCAGCCAAGGATCGAGCAACGCGGCGCCGCCCCGCGCGGCCGTGCTGGAACTGGCCCGGCCCGCCGACTGGGGTGCGCTGGGCGCGGTCTGGCGCGGCGTGCAAAGCGATCTGGGCCTGCCGGCGCCGGCCATTGCCGTCAATGGGCGGGACGGTTTCCAGCTGTGGTTCGCCTTGGCCGATGAAGGCCTGGCCGAAGAGGCCTCGGCCCTGCTCCAGGCGCTGTGCCGGGTCTACTTGCCCGAGCTCAAGCCGGCCACGCGTCTGCGCTTGGCCGCGCCGTCCCTCGACACCACGGCACCGGCCCTGCCGCCGCAACTGGCGGCGCCCGGCCAGTGGTCTGCCTTTGTGGCGCCCGATTTGGCGCCGGTGTTCAGCGAAGAGCCTTGGCTGGACACCGAGCCCGGACCTGACGCTCAAGCCGAGGTGCTGGGGCGGCTGAGCTGCATCAGTCGCCAGCAATTGGCCGAAGCGCTGGTGCAACTGGGTGGGGCGACCGGGAGCGAAGCAGCTGCACAGCCCGCATCACCGCGCCCATCCACGCCTGTGAACCTCGAAACGAGGGACGCCAAGGAAAGCGAGCCTCGCCGCTTTCTGCTGCGTGTGATGAACGACGAGAGCGTGGCCATGGCCCTGCGCATCGAGGCGGCCAAGGCGCTGCTGGCCGCGCCCTCACAGCCCTAGGCCAAGCCTCAACGGCGGGTCTGTGCCCCGCACAGGCATCCATTGCAAGCGGACAAAAGAAAAGGGCGCCGTCCGATGACGAGCGCCCTTGTCTGACTGTCTTGCTGCGGAGCCCGGTCGAAACCGGAGCTCGAACGCGGGTTCGACGGGTCTTACTTCTTGGTGTTCACGGCGTCTTTGAGTGCCTTGCCCGGGGTGAACTTGGGCACGGTGGCGGCCGCGATTTCCAGGGCTTCGCCGGTGGCGGGGTTCTTGCCGGTGCGGGCAGCGCGCTCGCTGACCTTGAAGTTGCCGAAGCCGAGGATGGCCACGGTGTCGCCGGCAACCAGGGCTTCGGTGATCGAGGCCAGGGTGGCGTCCAGCGTCGACGTGGCGACGGCGCGGGTCACGCCAGCCTTGGTGGCGATGCTTTCGATCAGTTCACTTTTGTTCATCAGATATCCAGTGGGTACGGAAAAGAAAATCCCTTTGCGGGGAGCGCGATTATCGTTGCGTCCGAGGGCTTGCTCGCCACAAGCCCCGAAAACAGGCGCTTGAAGCCCTGCCGCCAGCCCTTTTTGCTTGCAATTTCTGACACTTCGGCGCGTTTTTCTTCTTGGCTTCGAGGCAGCGCCCTCAGCCCAGCTGGGCCCGGTGGCTGCGCGAGACCCTCAGCCTTGCGCCCGAGCGCATCTGCAGCTCGGCCTCGCCGCGTGGCAGGGCACTCAGGCCCTGCACGTGGGCCGGGTTGATGGCATGGCTGCGATGCACGCGCACAAAGCGGCCTTGCACGCTGGCGTGGGCCAGGAAATCCGCCAGGGTGCAGCGGTCCAGATGGCAGGCCGGCGGGGCGTGCAGCTCGATGTAGTTGTCGGCCGCGGCCACCCATTCGATCTCGGCCAGCGGCAGCTTGAAGAGGCCGCCTCCGCGCTGCGGCACCAGCCAATGGCCGGGCACCGGCTGGATCTGCTGCAAGGCACTGAGCCAGCCCTGACGCTGAACTTCAGCGGTTTTTGGCGCCAGCGCTTTGCGCCGCTGCTGCAGGCGCTGCACGCTCTCGGCCAGGCGTTCGGGCGTGAAGGGCTTGAGCAGATAGTCCACCGCATGCAAATCGAAGGCGCGCACGGCATGCTGGTCAAAAGCGGTGCAGAACACACAGAGTGTGTCCTCGGGCAAGGCCAAGGCCAGCTCCAGGCCGCTCTGCCCCGGCATCTGGATGTCCAGGAACAGGGCATCGGGACGATGGCTGTGCACCAGCTGCAGCGCCTGCTCGGCATCGCCAGCCTCCTCGGCCAGCAGGTCGATGCCGGGCTGGCTGCTCAGCAGGCGGCGCAGCTTGGCGCGGGCCGGCGGTTCGTCATCCACGATCAAGACGCGCAGCGGCGCCGCGTCCGGCCGCGGTTCTATCCCCTCGTTCATGCGCGCTGCTCCGGCAATTCGATCTCCAGCAAGCTGCCACCGGCGCCGTCGGCGCTGAGGCGCACCCGGGCCGCCTCGCCGTAAAGCACGCGCAGGCGCTCGCGGGTGTTGCTCAAGCCCACCGATCCCGGGCGTTCGCTGCGTTCCGGCGCGCGGCCGCTGTTGGCCACCTGCAGGCACAGCCGACCCTCCCGCAGTGCGGCGCTCACGCGCACCTGCACCGGCCCCGTGCTGTGCGCCACATCGTGGGTGATGGCGTTCTCCACCGGTGCGATCAAGAGCAAGCTGGGCAGGAGGCAGACGCTGGCGGCCTCGTCCACGTCCACCTGCACCTGCAGGCGTTCGCCGAAGCGGGCTTGCATGATGGCCAGATAGGGCCGCACCAGGGCCAGCTCGGCGGCCAGGGTGTGGTGGCTGCTTTCCTGCGCCGTCAGGGCCTGGCGCAACAAGGTGGCCAGATCGCAGACGATGCGGTCGGCGCGCGGCACATCCTCGTACATGACCGAGGAAATCAGGTTCAAGGTGTTGAACAGAAAGTGCGGCTGGATCTGCTCGGCCAGGCGGTTCAGGCGCGCCTCGGCCAGCTCGGTCTGCAGGCGCAGCAGGTCCTGCTCGCGCTGACGACTGGCTTCGTGCAGCTGCAGACCATGGCAGAGGCCGACGATGAAGCCATAGCTGACGAGGTCCTTGCCGGCCTCATAAAGCAAGATGTCCGCCGGGTGGCCGGGCTCATAACTCACCCCTGCGACGGCATAGACGGCAAAGCGCAGGCCGAACATGCCCGTCACATGCAGCAAGGTGTAGCCCAGCGCGCCGGCCAGATGCAGGCCCAGGCTCGGCAACCAGCCGTGCTGCCGCCGGCTGCGCGCGTGCAGGCGATAGATCAAGGGCGCCAGCACGGCGGTCAGCAGGGTGGAGCTGAGCTCCCAGAGAAAAGGCTCCCAGGGATGTTGGCCTCCGCCGGCCCGGTACTGCTGCAGCTCGGACATGCTGTGCAGCAGGCCCACGGCCAGCATCACCGCGGCAAAGCCCCAGCTGAAACGCTGCCGGGCTGCGGCCGAAGCGGCCATGAATGGGGGCGCTGACCTCATCGAGTTCTCCATGGCCGCACCTTACCGCAGCCGAAGCCAGCCCTTACCGCAGCGCGGGTCGGTTCACCCCAAGCCAGGCGCAAGTCACCCCAAATCGGCCGGTGCCGCCTCGCCCTGCACGCCCAGCACGCCCTCCCTCACCAGGGCTTCGATGGCCGCATCGGCATAGCCCAGCTCGCGCAGCAGCGCGCGGCTGTGCTGCCCCAGGCGCGGCGGGTCGCGGCGCAGGCCCAGGCGCTCGCCGTCCAGGCTCAGGGGCAGCAGGGGCACGCGGGTGGCGCGGCCGTCGGGCAGGGTCATGGGGGCCAGGCCACCGGTGGCCAGCAGATGCGGGTCGTCCATCAGCTGCTCGGGCCGGGTGATGGGAGCAAAGGGCAGGCCGGCGGCCTCGAACACGGCGGCGATCTCGGCGGCCGCGCGCGGCAACAGGCGGCGGCGCAGCTCAGGGATCAGCCACTCGCGCGCCAGCACGCGCAGATTGTTCGTCAGCAGGCGCTCATCCGCCTGCAGATCGCCAAAATCAAAAGCCTGGCAGAAGGTGGCCCATTGCGTGTCGCCGACCACGGCCAGAAAAATCTGTTCGCCACCGGCCACGGTGAAGACGTCGTAAATGCCCCAGGGCGAGATGCGCTCGGGCATGGGCGCCGCCGGCTTGCCGGTGACGGCGAACTGCATCATGTGTTGGGCGACCAGGAAGATGTTGTTCTCGAACAGGCTGGACTGCACCTGCTGGCCACGCCCGGTCTGGTGGCGCTGCTGCAAGGCGGCCAGGGCGCCGATGGCGCCGAACATGCCGCCCATGATGTCGTTGACGCTGCTGCCCGCGCGCAGCGGGTCGCCCGGGCGGCCTGTCATATAGGCCAGGCCGCCCATCATCTGCACCACCTCGTCGAGCGCCGTGCGGTGCTCGTAGGGCCCGGGCAGAAAGCCTTTGTGTGAGACGTAAATCAGGCGCTCATTCAGCCGGCTCAAGGCCTCATAGCCCAGGCCCAGACGCTCCATGGTGCCGCTCTTGAAGTTCTCGCTGAAGACATCGGCGCCGGCCACCAGCTTGAGCACGATCTCCAGCCCGCGCGGGTCCTTCACATCGAGGCTGAGGCTGAGCTTGTTGCGGTTGAACAGCGGATAGAAGCCGGCACCCGAGCCGAGCAGCTGGCGCGTGCTGTCGCCGGCCAGAGGCTCGACCTTGATCACCTCGGCCCCCAGGTCCGCCAGCACCATGCCGCAGGTCGGGCCCATGACCATGTGGGTGAACTCGATCACACGCAGGCCGGCCAGGGGAAGACCGGAGGTTTCAGGCCCCGAGGCCGCATTCTTCGTATGCATCATCATCGACATCACGATCGGCATGCCCAGCACTGCCGGCCATGCGGGAGAGACAAGAATGACGGCCATTGTCGCTGGCGCCCACCTGCGGTCGGCCGCAGCCCGCGGCCAGCCCACGGCCAGTCATCGGCCCCATTGGCCATTCATCGCCCCGTGACGCGCGAACCCGCGTGAACTTTCTAGCATGCGGCCCATCACTGACAGCACCGACCGCACCGACAGAGGGCCCATCACATGCATGCAAGCGCGCACACCATCTCAAGCGTCGACCCAAGCGCCAGCTTGAGTTCCAGCACCCTTCGCAGCCTCGAAGCTCAGCGCGACGAATTCAGCCGACGCCGCGGCCTGGCCATGCCCCTGGCGGGTACCCTGGCTTGGGCCCTGATCGGCCTGGTCGGCGCTTTAGGCACGCCGTTTCAGGCGGTGGTGACGCTCTACATCGCCACCGGCTCGATCTTCTATCTGGGCATGGGGCTGTCGCGCCTGACCGGCGAAAACTTCTTCGCCAAAGGCCGGCCCAAGAACGAGTTCGATCGCCTCTTCATGGCCGGCATGCTGATGAGCCTGCTGGTCTTCACCATCGCCCTGCCCTGGGCCTCACAGAATCACGAATCCCTGCCTTTGAGCTTCGGCGTGCTGGCCGGCCTGATGTGGCTGCCCTACAGCTGGATCATCCAGCACTGGATCGGCGCCTTCCACGCCATCGCCCGGGCCCTGCTCTGCGTGGGCGCCTGGTATGCCTTCCCGACTCAGCGCTTCGTGGCGATTCCGGCCGTGGTGGTGGCGGTCTACCTCATCACCATCGCCGTGCAGGAGCGGCGCTGGCGCGCCCTGCAGGCTCGCTGAACCTGAGCGGCGCCACGCAGGAATCCGGCGCCGCCCCTGTGCGAGACTGCCCACGGTCATGGTTGAAGTACCGCCCTCGCAGGGCGGCTTGAGGTGGTTCTATGAAGATTTGCATCGTCGGCGCGGGCGCCATCGGAGGTTGGTTCGCCGGCCATTTGGGGCAACATCTGGGTGCCGAGGTCGAACTCAGCGCCCTGGCCCGCGGTGCCACCCTGGCCGCCCTGCGTCAGCACGGTGGCCTGCGCATGGACCTGATCAGCGGCGAGCGCATCCAGGTGCCGCTGCGCGCCAGCGACAAGCCTGAAGACCTGGGCCAGCCCGACCTGATCGTGCTGGCCGTCAAAGGCCCGGCCCTGGCCAGCGTGGCGCCCGCGGTGAAAGCCCTGCTGGGCCCGCAGACGCGCGTGCTGGTGGCTATGAACGGCGTGCCCTGGTGGTTCTTCCAAGGTCTGCCCGGCGAGGCTGAGGGCTTGCGCCTGGAGTCGGTGGACCCCGGTGGTGTGGTGGCCGGCCTGATCCCGGCCGATCGCGTGATCGGCTGCGTGGTGCACGCGAGCTGCGCCACGCCCGAGCCCGGCCTGGTCAAGCATGTGATGGGCATGGGGCTCATCCTCGGTGACCCGGCCGGCGGCCAGCCGGCCCACATCAGCGAGTTGGCGGCGCTGCTGGGCCGCGCGGGCTTCAACGCCACGGTGTCCGAGCGCATCCAGCGCGACATCTGGTTCAAGCTCTGGGGCAATATGACCATGAACCCGATCTCGGCCCTGACCGGCGCCACCTGC
>Ga0187843_10000447_pt1 | contig 29840 bp, 23 predicted proteins | sample SpaLakP09_SKY_43_FD_134516 | JGI IMG/M metagenome (GOLD analysis project Ga0187843, IMG submission 134516) | Oligotrophic lake water microbial communities from Sparkling Lake, Wisconsin, USA - SP09_SKY_43 | ecosystem: Environmental > Aquatic > Freshwater > Lake | place: USA: Sparkling Lake... | reverse complement strand
TGGTAATGGTAATGGTAATGGTAATGGTAATGGTAATGGTAATGGTAATGGTAAAAACACTATCCGACAGATGCCTAGTCAGGATTAACTAATCCATTAATCACTGAAATACAACGTCTATCTTATGCTTCATCCAGGCACTGAATAACACCGGCTACGCCCGATTTCATTTATATGCAGGACTAGAGAATTAATAAATAGACAATTTAACAATCAGCATTATTTTCTTTTCAATGGAAATTATTGCAAAAAATAAGTATTAGTTGTCCGTAATTTTTTTACGGACAACTAATTCTGCGAGGCGTATAGTTGTGGTTTGAACTCCACTGACCTTGCATTTTCGAGGCCCAACATTTCTATTTACGCAACTTTTCACTGGTACGCATTATGTTAAAAAAATTCTCTGTAAGTAATTTTAAAAATTTTGAGAATGAGATAATTTTTGACTTGAGTAAAGTCAAAAATTATGAATTTAATCTTGAATGTATTGCTTCAGATACCGTACGAATGGCTCAAATTTATGGCCCCAATGCGTCTGGCAAATCCAATTTAGGTTTAGCAATTTTTGATCTTGTCGCACATCTAACTGATAATAAAGGACTGAGAGATGAATATGAGCATTTTCTAAACGCATTTTCTGATGAGGATTTGGCAAGATTTTCATTTGATTTTGAATTTAGATCTCAAAAAGTAAACTATTCCTACGGAAAACGGGATCATCAAGCACTGGTATATGAAACTCTCACTATCAATGACGAAATCGTTGTGCAAAACGACAAACGAGATTTGGTAAGTGTACCTTTTGTCTCGTTAATTGGAGCCGAAACACTGAGTCTTGACAGTTTAAAGTCTCACGATATATCAATCTTAAAATATATTGCTCGAAATACAGTTCTTGATTCTGAAAATTGCACAAATCTAGCTTTTCTTGACATGATGCATTTTGTTGAAAACATGTTGTTCTTCAGATCAGCGGTTCCAGATAATAGATTCCAAGGATTCCCACCGAAAATAAGAGACATAGATGCTTATATTTTAAAAAGCGGGAAATTAGAGGATTTCCAAGAATTCTTACGTTCCGCAGGTATAAACTGTGAACTAGATTATGAAGAAAGTGAAAATGAAGCCATCGTCTTTAATTTCGGCCGCACGTCAATCAACTTCAAGGAAATTGCGTCAATGGGGACGAAGTCATTACGGGTATTGTACTTTTGGCTACTATCTTTAGAAGAGAGAAAAAAAGCAGGGCTTGTATTTATTGATGAATTTGATGCTTATTATCATCATAAACTCTCTGAATTTGTCGTGAGTAAATTAAAGCAAATGAGATGGTTACAGATATTAGTGACTACCCATAATACTACATTGATGGGAAACGAGATTCTCAGGCCGGATTGCAATTTCATTCTCAGTAACAATAAAGTAAATCCAATTTTTTCCATTACAACTAAAGAGTTACGGGAAGCACATAATATAGAAAAAATGTACCGCGCCGGAGCTTTCGAAAATGTCGAATAAGATTCTTTTTATTTTTGAGGGGGAAAGAACGGAGTATTCGCAATGGGAAGTTTTCGACCATCATTACTCATTAGGTAATACGGTTATTCTTTGTGCCTTTGCAAATAATATTTACGATTTATATCGAATCGTAAATAACGACGATGATCTTCAAATTGTTGAAATTATTCGGAACAGATCTCAAGGTAATAAAGACGTGTTAGAAGGAATCTCTGCGACTGAAATTTCTGAAATTTATTTATTTTTTGACTACGACTGTCACGATACTAAATCTACCACTACTAACTTGCACTCCCTGGTAGAAAAATTTTCTGATGAATATGAGCATGGCCGGATATTTATTAGTTATCCAATGTGCGAATCTCATAGGCACTGTTATGATGCACAAGGACGCGAATTCTTGGAAAAAACAATTCCTAAAGCGGACATTCCTAGATATAAATCATTAGTAAATGTTGAGAGCAGTTTTAATCAATTCAGAATTTCGAAGCTTGGTAAAGAGAGTCTTAACTGGATAACATTCATGCATTTGGTTAAAGCAAAGGTCATCAGTGACGGACTGCGCAAATGTTTAGACAAAACAATTATTTTGGAGGCTGTTGAACAAATTGATATTCTAAGAGGGCAAAAAATGCACTATGAAGATATCGATAATACAGTTGCAATTCTGGGGGCTTTTCCAAATTTTTTGTATTACTATTTTGGAGACGATTTTCTACAAACATTAAACTTTCAACCAGCAAATTTTGACTTTACTGTTTCCTATTAAACTTTCTCAACATTAGAACTACGGTGCGTCAATGCTCCTTATTTGATTTTCTGTGCATTAAATTCAACTTATAAGAAATGCTCACTGCTAAACAGGTAATGTAGAAACATTTTCCATTGAGCAATGAACATCAATTTAAATTCAGCTTAAAAATTCCAAGCGAAGTTGCTACTCATCCAGCCCTCCCCAGCATCGCATGCAACAACACATTGCACCCCGCCTCCAGGTGTTCTGATTTGGCATCTTCAATTTCATTATGGCTGATGCCATCCTTGCAGGGTACGAAGATCATGCCTGAGGGGGCGAGCCTGGCGGTGTAGATGGCGTCGTGGCCTGCGCCGGAGACTACGTCCATGGTGCTGTAGCCCAGGGTGGCTGTGGCTTCGCGTACGGCGTTGACGCAGTCTGGGTGGAAGGGGCATGGGGGGTAGTAGGAGACGCGTTCTACGCTGATGCTCATGCCACTGTCCTTGCTGGTCTTGTCGACGAAAGCGAGGATTTCATTATGCATGGTGTCGAGCAATTCGGACGACACATTGCGCAGGTCTATGCTGAACTTGACTTCGCCGGGGATGACGTTGCGGCTGTTGGGGAATACCTGGACCATGCCTACCGTGCCACGACCATAGGGCGGGTAGCGGTTGCCGATGTTGACGACCTCCTGCATGATTTTGGTGGAGATTTGCAGGGCGTCTTTGCGCAGGGCCATGGGTGTGGGGCCTGCGTGGGCTTCCATGCCAGTTACAACGCAGTCGTACCATGAGAGGCCAAGCACGCCGGGGACGACGCCGATGACTTTGTCGGCATCTTCGAGTACCGGGCCTTGTTCTATATGGGTCTCGAAGTAGGCACCTATGGGGTGCTGGCCTGGCACTTCTGTGCCTTTGTAGCCTATGCGCTCCAGTTCATCGCCTACGGTTTTGCCTTCGGTGTCTTTGGCGGCGTAAGCAGTCTCCAGCGAGAATGCGCCGCAGAATACGCCTGAGCCCATCATGACGGGAACGAAGCGCGAGCCTTCTTCATTGGTCCAGAAGGCGACTTCTATTGGTGCTTCGGTTTCTATATTGTGGTCGTTGAGGGTGCGCACGACTTCGAGCGCGGCCAGCACGCCGTAGTTGCCATCAAACTTGCCGCCGGTGGGCTGGGTGTCGATATGGCTGCCGGACATGATGGGGGGCAGTGCCGGGTTCTTGCCTGCCCTGCGCATGAAGACATTGCCTATCTGGTCTATGGTGACGGTGAGGCCAGCCTGTTTGGCCCAGGAGACGACGAGGTCGCGGCCTTGTTTGTCGAGATCAGTCAGGGCCAGGCGCTTGACGCCACCTTTTGGGGTGGCACCGATTTGTGCCAGTTCCATCAATGAAGCCCAGAGGCGGTCTCCATTGATACGTAAGTTTGCGGTAGACATTTGTATTACTCCTGATCTTATTTTTTACTTGCGCATTTTATTGAGCGCTTGAAACATGGGCGAGAAGGATTGACGTTTGATATAACGCCCTGCCCCCATCTCTGCCATTAATTCACCTTGTTTGAAAACCAGCTTGCCACCGCTGATGGTGTGCGTTGGTATGCCCTTGACGGTGCGACCTTCAAAGACATTGAAATCACCTTTGGAGAATTGTGTCTTGGCAGAAAGTGTTTTTGTGCCTGCTGCATCCCACAAAACGATGTCGGCATCTGCGCCTTCGGCAATCACGCCTTTGCGTGGGTAGATATTGAATATCTGTGCGCAGTTGGCGGAGGTGACCTTGACAAATTCTGATGGGGTCAGGCGGCCTGTATTCACACCTGCATCCCACAAGACCATCATGCGTTCTTCTATGCCGCCGCAGCCGTTTGGTATCTTGGTAAAGTCGTCCTTGCCTGCGGCTTTTTGAGCAGCGCAAAAGGTGCAGTGGTCAGTCGCCGTGGTATGCAGATTGCCGCCTTGCAGGCCTTGCCAGAGAGCCTGTTGATGATGGCTGCTACGGAAAGGCGGGATCATGACGTGGCCTGCGGCCTGGGCAAAGTCTTGGTTCTTGTAGACGCTGTCATCAATAACGAGATGGCCTGCCAGCACTTCACCAAACACGCGCTGGCCGTGGGCACGGGCGCGGGTGATGGCGTCCAGCGATTCCTGGCAGGATACATGGACGATGTAGAGCGGTGTGTTAAGCACGTTGGCAATGGCAATGGCGCGCTGTGCGGCTTCGCCTTCTACCATGGGTGGGCGTGACAGGGGGTGGGACTGTGGGCCTGTCATGCTTTTTTTCATGAGCTCTTGCTGCAGGACATAGACGAGCTCACCATTTTCTGCATGCACGGTGGGTATGGCACCGAGTTCCAGCGCACGGGAAAAGCTTTTGACCAGGATTTCATCATCAGCCATGATGGCATTTTTATAGGCCATGAAATGCTTGAAGCTGTTGACACCATGTTCGTTGACGAGCTTGCCCATGTCGGCATGGACGGTTTCATCCCACCATGTAACAGCGACATGGAAAGAATAGTCACCGGCAGATTTTTCTGCCCAGCCGCGCCAGGTGTTGAAGGCTTCCATCAGGCTCTGTTGCGGATTGGGGATGACGAAGTCAATGATACTTGTCGTGCCACCCGCCAGGCCAGCAGCAGTGCCGGTAAAAAAATCATCTTGCGTGACCGTGCCCATGAAGGGCAATTGCATGTGGGTATGCGGGTCTATGCCGCCAGGCATGACGTAGAGGCCACCGGCGTCTATGACTTCAGCACCCGCAGGTGCATCGAGATTCTCGCCTACGGCGATGATCTTGCCATTGTCACAGAGGACATCGGCTTTAAATTCGCGGTCTGCGTTGACGACAGTGCCGCCGCGTATCAGGATGGTCATGGCAGTTCCTTCATTAATTCATTGGGTGTGCGAGATTAGGGAGGTCGCTTCTCATAGGATACTGCAACCTATTCCGCAATTTGCACATTCAAAATTCAAACTTTCTTACCACTCATCAAACCCATATACACCACACCGGACAAGGCAAGGCCGACGAACCAGGCGTAGGTATAGATGGTTTTTAATACTTCTGGAATAGCCGGGAAGCTGGCAGGGAAAGCCGCATTCAAGAAACCAGGGATATTCGGCAAAACGCCGATCACGAAAGCAATCACGGCAGCCATGTTCCAGCCATTTTTGTAGCTGTACTTGCCTTCCTCCTGGTACAGGGCATTCACATCAATTTCTGTCTTGCGGATGAAGTAATAATCAATGATCAAAATACCGGCGATGGGGCCAAGCAAGGCGGAATAACCGATCAGCCAGGTGAAAATATAACCCTGGGTGGATTCCAAAATCTTCCAAGGCATCATGATCAGGGCGATGGATGCGGTGATGTAGCCACCCGTTTTATAAGAGATCAGCTTGGGATTCAGGGCTGAGAAATCATAAGCGGGACCAACGAGGTTGGCTGCCAGGTTGACGGATACTGTGTCTATCAGCAAGACCAGCAAGGCAATCAGCACGGCAATACCAGTCATGCGGCTGGCGAGATCGACCGGGTCCCACAGGGCTTTACCGTACAGGACTACCGTAGCAGAGGTGACAATGACAGCCAGCAGTGCCAGCAAGCCCATTGGTGCAGGCAAGCCTATCGTCTGGCCCAGGATCTGGTCTTTTTGCGATTTGGCGAAGCGGGTAAAGTCTGGGATGTTCAATGCCAGAGTAGCCCAGAAGCCGACCATGGCTGTCAGTGAAGGCCAGAAGGTGCTCCAGAATTGCCCGGCTTTTTTTCCACCTTCAACAAATTGGGATGGCTGATCGAGGATGGGGCCAAAGCCGCCAGCCTTGTTATAGACCCAGCCCAGCAAGACGAAACAGATGATGATCTTAAGTGGCGCGGTATAAGTTTCCAGCTTGCGTATGGACTCCATGCCGTGGAAGATATACCAGAATTGTATGGCCCAGAAAATCAGGAAGCACACCAGTTGTGCAGCGTTAATGCCGAGACCAGCGATATTGTCACCACCTAGAGGGTGACCGATCATGACGCCACCCAGGGTATAAATCATTTGCCCGCCAAACCAGGTTTGTATGCCATACCAGCCGCAAGCGACGATGGCACGCATCAGAGCAGGCAAACGTGCGCCGCTCACACCAAAGGAAGTGCGCGCCAGCACGGCATAAGGGATGCCATATTTGGCACCTGCATGGCCGATCAGCAACATGGGGATCAGGACGATGGCGTTGGCCAGGAATACTGTCATTACCGCCTGGTAAGCCGACATGCCGCCTTCAATCAGACTGGCTGCCAGAGTATAAGCCGGAATACACATGACCATGCCTACCCACAAAGCGGCAAAGTGATACCAGCGCCAGGTGCGCTGTGCTTCTGAAGTAGGTGCTAAATCTTCATTCCAAAGTTGCCCGCTTTGTGTCTGCATATACTCTTCTCCAAGTGGAATATTCGAAAAAATTTCAGGTACAAAAGCCTTAGCAAACTTTATTCCAAGGGGTACATCGTAAAGACCTCTCAACACAGAGGCACAGAGACACAGAGAAAACCATAAGAAAAACAAATACTCTCTTTTGCCTTTCTCTGTGTCTCTGTGCCTCTGTGGTTAATGGTCTTAAGGTTTTTGAATTTCCGCTAAGTTAAGCAGAATTTATACCCCCACTCCCTTTCAAGTACAAGCAATTATTTCAACACCGCACGAGGGTTGCGTGGGTCTTGTGTCCAGTTCATATATGGCTTGCCAGTTGCCTGGGGCACCATGGTGATGCACTGTTCTACCGGGCAGGTGATCTGGCAGAGGTTGCAGCCTACGCATTCTTCCTTGATGACTTCGTATTTGCGGGTGCCATTGTCAGCGATCAATTGCGCGATGGACTGGTGGGATGTGTCTTCGCAGGCGATGTAGCAGCGGCCACATTGTATGCATTTGTCCTGGTCGATTTCGGCAATGACGGCATAGTTCATGTCGAGGTATTTCCAGTCAGTGGTGTTGGCCACTGCCTTACCTGCAAAGTCGCTGATGCGTTCATAGCCTTTTTCATCCATCCAGCGGGACAGGCCATCCGTCATTTCCTTGACGATGCGAAAACCATGCAGCATGGCGGCAGTACAGACTTGCACTGAGCCTGCGCCCAAGGCAAGAAATTCTGCCGCATCACGCCAGTTACCGATACCACCTATACCTGAAATAGGCAAACCCTTGGTGGCCGGGTCACGGGCGATTTCTGCCACCATATTGAGAGCAATCGGCTTGACGGCGCTACCACAATAACCGCCATGCGTGCTTTGCGTGCCGACGATGGGGCGGGCGATCATCTGGTCGAGATCTATCGAGGTGATGGAGTTGATGGTATTGATCAGCGACACCGCATCTGCACCACCATTGAAGGCAGCGCGGGCTGGTATGCGCACGTCAGTGATATTAGGCGTGAGCTTGACGATGACGGGCAGCGAGCAATATTTTTTGCACCAGCGTGTGATCATTTCCACATACTCTGGCACCTGCCCCACGGCTGCGCCCATGCCGCGTTCTGGCATGCCATGCGGGCAGCCGAAGTTGAGTTCTATGCCGTCTGCACCTGTGGCTTCTACCAGTGGCAGGATACGCGCCCAGCTTTCTTCTTCGCAGGGGTACATCAGGGACACGATCATGGCGCGGTCTGGCCAGTCTTTTTTGACTTGCGTGATTTCGCGCAGGTTGATTTCCAGGCTGCGGTCGGTGATCAGTTCTATGTTATTAAAGCCGATGACTTCACGGTTCTTGCCGAAGTGCGCAGAGTAACGTGAAGAGACGTTGACCGGTGGTGGATCTTCACCCAGGGTTTTCCAGACCACGCCGCCCCAGCCAGCTTCAAAAGCTCGGATGACGTTATAGGCCTTGTCAGTCGGTGGTGCAGAAGCCAGCCAGAAAGGATTGGGTGCCTTGATACCAGCAAAGTTAATCGAGAGGTCAGCCATATTACACCTTCGCTTTCAAATCATTATCAATCGCCAGCGCTGCCAGCTTGCCATGTTGGACTGCCTGTACGGTCAAGTCCTGTCCATCAGCGATACAATCGCCACCGGCATAAATGCCGGATACGCTGGTGCGGTATTGCGCATCCACATGGATTTTGTCATTCTGCTTTTGCAGCTCTTTTGCCAGATCATCTGACAGGCTGCTGTTATCCATGCATTGACCAATGGCCTTGAAGACGGCTTGTGTGGGGATGTCGATGGTTGCGCCGCTAGTTTGCAGTTTGCCGCCGACTTCTTTAGTACGGGCGAAGCGCATGCCGCTAACTTTGCCTTCTGCATCACGCAAAATTTCTTGCGGTTGCGCCCAGGTGATGATGCGCACCTGGTTGGCTTTGGCGATGTCCTGTTCATGATGAGTGGCAGACATATGCTCTGCACCACGGCGATACACCAGCGTGACTTGTTCTGCACCAAGGCGGGCGATTTGCACTGCCATGTCGATGGCGGTATTACCGGCACCGATGACCACGCATTGTTTGGGCACGGGCAATTTAGTCAGGTCTTCTGCCTGACGCAATTCGGCGATGTAATCAACCGCTGCCATCAGGCCGGGCGCATCTTCACCTGTGAGACCCAACTGGCGGCTGGCACCCAGGCCAATGCCAAGGAAGACAGCATCATAATCGCGGCGCAAATCTGCCAGGTGCAGGTTCTTGCCCAATACCTGTTCGTGCTTGACGGTAATACCGCCAATTTGCAGCAGGAATTCAACTTCACGCTGGGCGCTGTCTTCTGTCAGTTTGTATTTGGCGATACCGTATTCATTGAGGCCACCGGATTTTTGCTTTGCTTCAAAAATCACGACATCATGGCCTAATGTTGCCAGCCTGTGCGCACAGGATAAACCTGCTGGGCCACCACCGACGATGGCAATTTTGTTACCGGTGCTGGCAGCGCGTTGAAAAGGATGCTGTTCGAATTTGGCATTGTCGAGTGCAAAGCGTTGCAGCAGACCTATCTTGACTGGTGCGCCTTCTGCATCATGATTGCGCACGCAGGCATGCTCGCACAAAATCTCGGTCGGGCAAACGCGTGAGCAACTTGCACCGAGTATGTTTTGATCGAGAATGACTTTGGCTGCGCCATTGATATTGCCGACAGCAATATTTTGGATAAAGCTGGGCACGTCAATTTCTGACGGGCAAATCCGTGTGCAGGGAGCGTCGTAACAATAGAGGCAGCGGTCACTTTCTATCGCTGCCTGGCGCTTGTTCAGTGCCGGATTCAAATCAGTGAAATGCGAACGCAGCGTTTCCTGACTTTCTTCTGCCTGAGGTAAATGCTTAAGGGCTTCCAACATGGTGGCTCCAATCTTGATCTGCTAAGTCTTTTTTACAAGCAATTTTCGTGACAGCGATTATTTATTTTGGGGGAAAGAAAACTCTGCCCCTTTGCTGATGCTGTCTGGCCAGCGCTGCATGACTGCTTTGACACGGGTATAAAAACGCACGCCTTCAGGGCCGTAGATATGATGGTCACCAAACAGGCTGCGCTTCCAGCCGCCAAAACTATGGAAGGCCATAGGCACAGGCAAAGGTACATTCACGCCGACCATGCCAACCTGTATCATGCGCACGAATTCACGCGCAGTACCGCCATCGCGCGTGAATACTGCCACGCCGTTGCCATATTCATGCTTATTGATGAGGTCTGCTGCTGCCTCCATGTCTGGCACACGTACTACGCACAATACCGGGCCAAAAATCTCTTGCTTATAGACCGTCATTTCTGGCGTCACATGATCGAACAAGCTACCACCACAGAAGAAACCTTCTTCGTGGCCTGGCACAGTAAAGTTGCGGCCATCTACCACCAGTTTTGCGCCTTCTGCCACACCCTCGCCTATCAGGCTTTCTATGCGCTCTTTGGCGGCATGGGTAATGACCGGGCCCATTTCTGCATCCGGCACCAGCCCGTTATTGATCTTGAGAGATTTGACACGCGCTGCCATGGCGTCAACCAGGGCGTCAGCCGCAGAGCCAACGGCGACTGCTACCGAGATCGCCATGCAGCGTTCACCGGCAGAACCATAGGCCGCGCCCATGAGTGCATCTACTGCCATTTCCAGATCAGCGTCAGGCATGACGACCATATGATTTTTTGCGCCGCCCAGTGCCTGCACTCGCTTGCCATTCGCACAGCCGCGTGCATAAATTGCCTGCGCAATCGGGGTGGAACCGACGAAACTGATGGCCTGCACTTCTGGATGATCAAGCAGTGCATCAACGACAGTCTTGTCACCTTGCACGACATTGAAAACACCATCAGGAAAACCCGCCTGCTTGAGCAATTTTGCATGCAGCAAGGATGCAGATGGGTCGCGCTCGGACGGTTTCAACACAAAGGTATTGCCGCAAGCGATAGCGATAGGGAACATCCACATCGGCACCATGACGGGGAAGTTGAAGGGCGTGATACCAGCAACGACACCCAGCGGCTGGCGCATGCTGCAGGCATCAATGCCGCGGGCGATTTGCTCGGAGTATTCACCCTTCAACAGTTGTGGGATGCCTATCGCAAATTCCACCACTTCTATGCCGCGTGCGACTTCACCCTTGGCATCAGCCAGGGTCTTGCCATGTTCCTTGGTCAGCAAATGGGCGAATTCATCGGTGTGCTGTTGCAAGAGGTTCAAATAAGCCATGAGCACGCGGGCGCGTGACAAGGCCGGTGTGTTGGACCACGCAGGAAAAGCCTTGGCTGCCGCTGCGACTGCCAGGTTAACGTCCTGCTCGCTGCCCAGTGCTACCTGGCCCTGCACCGAACCGAGCGCAGGATTATAGATATCGGCAAAGCGTGGCTGCACGCTTTGATGCAGTTCGCCGTTGATGAAATGATTGACTTGATAGTGGGTCATGATATTCGCCGGATTAATCGAGGTGTTTCAAAATGTCGTGCAATTTACCGAACAGCTGGTCTACGTGTTTTTTCTCCAGTATCAATGGAGGTGACATGGCGATGATGTCGCCAGTCGTGCGTACCAAGACACCTTCAGCAAAGGCTTTCTTGTATGCTGCCATGGCGCGTGCGCCGACTTTGCCTGGCATGGATTCCAGCTCTATCGCGCCGATCAGGCCGACATTGCGCAAGTCTATGACGTGCGGCAAACCTTTTAATGAATGCAGGCCGTCTTCCCAATAGGCGGTCATGCTTTGTGCGTGTTCCAGTATTTTTTCTTCCTTGAAGACTTTCAGCGATGCCAGGCCAGCTGCAACCGCCAGTGGGTGGCCGGAATAAGTGTAACCATGGAACAGTTCTATACCTGCCGGGCCGGCCATCAGTGAATCGTAGATCTTTTGGTGGCTGAATACCGCCCCCATAGGTACCACACCATTGGTCAGCCCCTTGGCTGTGGTCATCAGGTCAGGTGTGACATCAAAAAAGTCAGATGCAAACGGCGTTGCCATGCGGCCAAAACCAGTGATGACTTCATCAAATATCAGCAGGATGCCATGTTTGTCGCACAGTTCACGCAGGCGTTTCAGGTAACCTTTTGATGGCAGGATGACGCCAGCAGAACCCGCCAGCGGTTCAACGATGACGGCAGCAATGGTGGAGATGTCATGCAACGCAATAATTCGCTCAAGTTCATCGGCCAGATGGGTGCCGTATTCTGGCAGGCCACGGGTAAACGCATTTTTTTCCAGGTTATGGGTGTGCGGCAGGTAATCAACACCGGCCAGCAAGGTGCCAAACTGTTTGCGATTTGCTGGCAAGCCGCCGAGCGACATGCCGCCGAAACCGACGCCGTGATAACCACGTTCGCGGCTGATAAAGCGTGTGCGCTGGGCTTCGCCACGGCTGCGATGATATGCCAGCACCATCTTCATGGCAGTATCGACTGCTTCAGAGCCAGAGTTTGTATAGAACACCTGGCCAAATCTGTTGCCACTATAGTCGATCAACTGTTCTGCCAGTTCAAACGCTTGCGGATGACCTATCTGGAAGGCAGGCGCGTAATCCAGGGTCGCTACCGCTTCCTGTACCGCTTTCACCACAGTCGGGTGGGAATGGCCCAATGGCACACACCACAGGCCTGCCGTACCATCAAGTATCTCGCGGCCATTCTGGTCACGGTAGTACATGCCAGAGGCAGAGGCCACCAGGCGCGGGGCTTCTTTATAGTCACGGTTGGCCGTGAAAGGCATCCAGTAGGAATTGAGTTGTTGTTTGCTGAGCATGGGCTTCTCCTGAAAACAATTTACCAAGTGGTAAAAATATGCTGAAATGCTAAATAAGCATATGCAGTAATGACATATACAGCCAGTTTAATTTCATCCAACCGTATTGGTAGCCAGAACATAACAGTTACGTGCGTTTGCACAATTTATGTTCAGCAAGGAGCAAGCATGGACGCCGTAAAAGAAGTGCAGGAAGTAGAACAAAGCCCCATATGGCCGCAACTGTCACTGGAACGCAGCCGCCAGGCAAGCCTGGTAGAACAGATCGTGCAGGAAGTAAGCCGTCTGGTGCGCCAGAACGACCTGGCCCAGGGTAGCAAGATGCCGTCAGTGCGGCAGTTTGCCAAGTGCAATGCGGTCAGCACCTTTACAGTTGTGGAGTCTTACGAGCGCCTGATCACTCTGGGATTGCTGAGTTCACGACGTGGCTCTGGTTATTTTGTCACCAAACCGGCCTGTACACCGCAGCCCATGGCGCAAGCCGTCATACCCAGCGCGCTGGATGCGCTGAGCCCGGACTTGTATTCTGGTGTATCGAGCGCCCTGCCGGTAGGTTCTGGCTGGTTGCCGCCAGAATGGTATGGCGACGATATTTTGCTGGATGCCTTGAAGCAATCGATGCGCATCCCTACCCAGCGCCTGCGTGGCTACGGCAACCCTTTGGGTTTCCCCAGCCTGCGCCAGCACCTGGCGGGCAGCCTGTCGCAGGAATTATTCAGTGTCGATTCTGAACAGATATTGCTGACCCATGGTGCTACTCACGGCTTTGACCTTATCCTGCGCACGCTCTGCAAACCCGGTGACACTGTACTGGTAGAAGACCCCGGTTATAGCAATCTGCTATCCCTGATACGCCATCACGGCTGCATACCGATAGGCATAGCCCGTGATGAAAAAGGTCTGAATCTCGACAGCCTGATGGAAAAAGCCTTGTTGCACCAGCCCAAGCTGATGTTTGTGAATACGGTCTTGCAAAACCCGCTGGGCACCAGCCTGAGCCAGGCACAGGCGCACCGCTTGCTGGCTCTGGCAGAACAGTTTGATTTTTGGCTGGTAGAAGATGATATCTACCGAGAGCTATGCCCGCGACCAGAGCCCTCGCTGGCGGCGATGGACGGTTTGCGCCGCGTGATACGGGTGGGCAGTTTTTCCAAGACACTCTCCCCTACGCTGCGTGTTGGCTCAGTCTGCGCATCGCACTCGCTGATCGGTGAACTTTTGCGGGTAAAGATGCTGGCCGGTTTGACGACATCTGAAATCAATGAACGCGCCGTGCTGCATGCGATCAGCTCGCGCCTGTACCGGCGTATGCTGGAAAAATTGAAACGCCAGTTGGAAACCTCACGCAATGCCAGCATGGATTTGCTATTGGCCGCTGGTCTGACACCCTTGGCTGAACCACGCGGCGGTATGTTCATCAGTGCAGGCTGGAAAGACAGCAAGGCTAGCGCCAGCGAGATTTCACGCCAGGCTTTACAGGAAGGTATATTGCTGGCACCCGACGAATTCTTTAGCTTGCGTGCCAGCGACCACCCGTGGTTCCGTTTCAATATTGCTTATAGCAATTCAGATGCCTTGAAAACCTTTTTGATGAAGCAACGCCATGGATAGAGCGCCGGATAAACTCACGCGCTCACGCGATGCGCTGGAAGCACGCATCATGCAGGCGGCTGTCGAAGTATTTGCCGAGGCCGGTTATGCAGGTACGGCGCTGGCATCGATTGCTGAACGTGCGGGTCTTTCAAAACAGAATTTGCTGTACTACTTCCCTACCAAACAGATCCTTTATGAAAAGGTGCTGGACCAGGTGCTGGATCAATGGCTGGATCGCATGAATATCCTGGCAGACCCCGAGCAAGACCCGGCGACGCTGTTACGCAATTACATACGCGCCAAGCTGCGCTTTTCGCGTGAGCAACCCCAAGCCTCGCGCGTGTATGCGATGGAAGTCATCAGTGGTGCACCTGTCTATGCTGAAACCATGCGCAATAAAATTCTGCCCTTATTGCAAAAAGACATCGCCGTTTTTGAAGCCTGGATGGCGGCTGGAAAAATTGCTGCCGTCAATACCACACATCTCTTGTTCGCCATTTGGGCCATGACGCAATCCTATGCTGACTTTGCAGCACAGATGAGTCTGGTTCTGGGGCATAGCCCTCTGGATGAAAATGATTTTACAGAAGCAGAAACCATGATCGTTGAGATGGTATTAAGCCGGGTTTGTTAGCATCAACCAATCTCCCTATCTGTCTGGGGTGGTTAATCCAGCTGCTATCTGCTAAATTACAGGGCAGGAGTAGTATGCCTTGGTTGCTGATCGCACAAAGTTGCCCTTTTACTGGAGACACCATGTCTGGCATGGCTGCACAAAAGACGCTGATGCTGCGTAGCATTTCATGCTTGTATTTATTGAGTTTCAGTTCATTGCTGCAAGCGCAGAATCTGCCAACATGCCCTTCCCGCCCTATTGTTCTGGCCTTGCAAGAACTGGGGCAATTCTATCGTGCAGGTGTGGGCCTGGATAAGGATATGGCCGATGAATTTTCCTTGCGCAGTGGTTGCAAATTCGAGACACCTGTATTGCCCCGCTCCCGCACCTGGCACGAGATTGAGGCTGGCCGGGTTGATATGACCTTGTCGGCCTTGAAGACGGCTGAGCGCGCTGAGAAATTCTGGCTTTTTCCCTATCTGCAGTCGCGCCTGCAAGTTGTCATCCACAAGGACAAGGCCGTCACCGTCAATTCTCAGGAAGACTTTCTGAAACAGGATAATTTATTCCTGGGTGCAGTGCGCAGTTTCAACCATGGTTATAACGAAGCTTTCGTCCAGCAATTGCGCAAGTTAAACCGCGTGGTCGATGTCAATGACAGCGAGCGACTATATGCCATGCTGGAAGCACGGCGCTTTGATGCGGTCATCGGCTTGCCACTGATCTATAACGCTTACCTGGACAGGGCGCAAATGGAAAGCAAATACAAAGCCATAGACTGGAGCCCGGAAAACCTGAAAGGCTATGCGCATCTGGCGCTCACCCGGAAAAATTTCCCGGAAGCAGAAGCCCAGAAATGGAATCAATTACTGCAAGCCATGATCAAGGATGGCACCATGTTACGGCTCTTGAAAAGATACGTTAGCAAGGCAGAGGCAGAAAAGATGCTGGAATAATTATTTTTTATTTATTTCGATTACAATCAGTCAGCTTAGCAATACAGTTCGGCCAAGTCAGCATAATTGATCGGGGGAGTGTATGAATCACGAACAGGGATCAGAAGAAGACTGGATCATCGAAGATGAAAAGGACGACAAATCACAGCAACAGCTTGATACTTCATTTGAGTCGCATCCCTGGCGCCTGCTTATCGTTGATGATGAAGAAGATATTCATGCCGTCACCCGACTGGCGCTCAATAATATCGTTTTCAAGGGCAGACCGCTGGAGATCTTTTCAGCCCACAGCGCATCCGAAGCATTCGAGATACTCAGCAAAGAAAACGACATCAACCTGATCTTGCTGGATGTCGTCATGGAAACCGATGACGCTGGCCTGCTACTTGTAAAACGCATACGCGAAGAACTCAAGAATCAACTTGTTCGCATCGTCCTGCGCACAGGGCAGCCGGGCCAGGCCCCAGAGAAAAGCGTCATCGTTGACTATGACATCAACGACTACAAAACCAAGACCGAACTGACTACCCAGCGACTGTTCACAACAGTGATTGCCTCATTGCGTGCCTATGAAGGCTTGCTGTCAATAGAACGAAGCCGTATAGGTTTGACACGTATCCTGCAAGCATCCGCCAATTTGTATGAGTTGAAATCCCTGAAGGAATTTGCCTCAGGGGTATTGAACCAGATCGGTGCCATCCTTGATGTGGGCGCTGATGGCGTTTTATGTCTTTCGCGGAATGCCGTGGGTCGCTCTGGTGATCGGCTGCAGACCAGTATTATTGCCGCAACCGGCACTTACAGCGATTTTTCTGGCTTGAACAGCTTGCCTGCAGACTGCGAATGGACTGCCATTGTAGAGAAAGCCTTTACAGAAAAGAAAAGCCAGTTCCAGCATCCGGCTGATGTTTTGTTCATCCATACCAGACAAGGTCACGAGTTCGCCATTTTGGTGACACCGCCCTGGCCACTAGGGCAAATGCAGCGCGACTTGCTGGAGTTATTCTGTGACCGTATTGCTGCTGCCTTTGATAACCGCTACCTCAATGAGCAATTGCAAAAAGCCCAGGAAGCCTCGGTCGTTGCTTTAACTGACCTGGCAGAATCGCGCGATACTGACACTGGTGGCCACGTGCAACGTGTTTGCAAGCTGACCAACGCGATAGCCAGTGAGCTTAAGAAACGCAATAATTTTGAGACTGACCTGACCCCGCAATTCATGGAAATGGTAGGCATCGCCAGCATTTTGCATGATGTAGGCAAAGTGGCGACACCAGATGCGGTCTTGCTGAAAGCAGGTGGCCATGACAAGCGCGAGCGCATCATCATGGAATACCATGCGCTGGCAGGTGAGACTGTGCTGGCGCGCGCCGCCACCATGGTAGATGGTGTCAGTTACCTGACTTATGGCTCGCAGATTGCAGGCAGCCATCATGAGCATTTTGACGGACAGGGCTATCCGCGCCAATTGAAAGGGGAAGAAATCCCGCTGTCAGCACGCATCGTCGCTGTGGTTGATGTATTTGATGCCTTGCTGCACCGCCGCCCTTATAAGGAACCCTGGACACTGGCAGACACCATTGCCTATATCAAGGCCAGGAGCGGGACGCAGTTCGACCCCCTGGTGGTAGATGCACTGCTGCACTTCATACAGACAGAAAACCCGGACTGGATTGCCGGTGGCGCGCATTGATCAGTCGTGACAGTTCTTCAAGGTGTCAGGAGCAACGCTGGCCAGCGCCTGGATAATTGGGCATTGCGCCTGCTGCGCCGATGATGCGCACTGATGTATCAACTGCGTCAGCATGTCTTCCATCTTGTGCAGATCGGTCAGTTTGGCCTGTACTTGCAACAACCTTTCCTGCGCCAGCTCGCGTATTGCATGCTTGTCGTTGCCATCTTCCAGCATCAGCAAATTGGCGATTTCATCGAGGCTAAAGCCTAACTCTTGCGCTCTTTTGATAAAACGTATGCGCTCGGCCAGACTGGCCGGATAAGTCCGAAAACCAGTCGCAACCTGGGGTACAGGCAATAAATCGCGGCGCTGGTAGTAACGTACGGTTTCTACGCCCACACCGGCCGCTTTTGCCAATTGCCCTATCGTATATTGATCTGCATCAATCATTGCTAAATACTCCTTGACTCTGTTCTTGGGTACGGAGTCTATGATAAGGCAATCAAGCTAAATTTGTATTGGAGGAGAAATCCATGACTGAAAACCAGGCCAATCACCAGCATAGTGGTAATTGCTGTAGTCACAAGCATGAAAGTCAGGTTGTCCCTGAACAGGAAAAGAAGTACACAGACCCAGTCTGCGGTATGCAGGTTAGCAAAAATCCTGAAAAAACCGCCCGTTTCCAGGGTGTCGCTTACTATTTTTGCAGTAGTTCCTGTGTCAGCAAGTTCACTACCACGCCTGAGAATTATGTCAAGGCAAAGAAAGTGATAGGACTTGGGAGCACAAGCACGGTCACCAGCGCTGCCGCAACAAGCGCCAACAAAGCTTCATCCTGCTGTGGTAGCGGTGATGCCATGCAAAGCGATGTCCAGGGCGAGCACAAAGACCCTGTGTGTGGCATGCGTGTCAATGCGCAAAGCCCGCATCAGTTGAACCATGATGGACAAAGTTATTACTTTTGCTGCAACTCTTGCCTGGAGAAATTCCGCAAAGACCCTGCTGCACGGCTGGAGCCATCCAAGCGCCCTGCTCCCAAGGCAGTAGCCAAAGATGCGATCTTTACTTGCCCCATGCATCTGGAGATAGAACAGGTAGGCCCTGGTACTTGCCCGCTGTGCGGCATGGCGCTGGAACCCAAGGAAGCCTCGGCAGAAGAAGATACCAGTGAGCTGGATGATATGTGGCGGCGCTTCAAATTCAGCCTCATTCTAAGCTTGCCGCTGTTGATCATGACCATGGGCGATATGCTGCCAGGTGTTTCCTTTCATCGTCTGCTGGGCATGACAGCCTTTAACTGGCTGCAATTCATATTGGCAACGCCAGTCGTACTGTGGGCTGGGTTGCCATTCTTCGAGCGTGCGCTGGCCTCTTTCAAAACCAAGCACCTGAACATGTTCAGTCTGATAGGCGTCGGCACAGCAGCCGCTTATTTGTTCAGTCTCGTAGCGCTGCTGTTGCCCAATGTATTGCCTGCTGCCTTCAAGATGGATGGCATGGCACCGCTGTATTTTGAAGCGGCAGCGGTCATTATTACTCTTGTACTGTTGGGACAGGTACTCGAATTGCGGGCGCGTTCGCAAACCAATGCGGCGATCAAGGCCCTGCTGGGTTTGACACCGGCAACAGCAATACGCATTGCAGCCGATGGCAGCGAAGCTGAAATCACTTTGGATGCCGTGCAAATTGGCGACAGCTTGCGCGTCAAGCCTGGTGCGCACATTCCTGTTGACGGCGTCTTGCTTGATGGCCATAGCAATGTCGATGAAGCCATGCTGACGGGTGAACCGTTACCGGTCAGCAAACAGGTGGGTGATAAGGTGAGTGCTGGTACCATCAACCAGCAAGGCAGTTTCAGCATGCAGGCGCAACGTATAGGCAAGGATACTTTGCTGGCCAGTATCATTGATCTGGTCAATCAGGCGGGTCGTTCACGCGCACCGATACAGAAACTGGCTGATCAGGTTTCTGGCTGGTTCGTGCCCGGCGTCATAGCAGCGGCGGCATTGGCCTTCCTGGGATGGGCGGTGTGGGGCCCGGTACCGGGAATGGCGAATGGCTTGATGGCCGCAGTATCAGTATTAATCATCGCCTGCCCTTGCGCACTGGGCCTGGCGACACCGATATCAGTCACCGTAGGCATAGGCCGCGGTGCCCGTGACGGGGTTTTGATCAAGGATGCTGAAGCGCTGGAGAGTCTGGAGAAAATCAATACCCTGCTGATTGACAAAACCGGCACCCTGACCGAGGGCAAACCGACCTTGCAAAACTTCAACGTCGCCGCAGGTGAGTCAGAGGCAAACTTGCTGGCGCTGTCCATGGCACTGGAGCAGCGTAGCGAACACCCGGTAGCCCATGCCATTGTCAGCTATGCAGAAGCACGTGACAGCAAACCTGCAGAGATTAGCGATTTCACGTCCATTACCGGCAAAGGGGTCAGTGCCAAGTTTGATGGCAAGACAGTCTTGCTGGGCAATCCTGCGCTATTGAACGAGCGGGCGATCGACATATCAGACTTTGCGCAGCAAGTCACAGATTTGCAGACGCTGGGGCATACCGTCATGCTGATGGCAGTCGATCAAAAGGCCGTGGCCTTGCTGAGTGTGGCAGACAAGATCAAGGCCAGCAGCAAGGAGGCCATAGCGCAATTACAGCAACAGGGCATACAGGTCATCGTCCTGACGGGTGACAATGCCATCACGGCCCAAGCTGTGGCCAAGCAGCTGGGCCTGGATGATGTGCGCGCCGATTTGCTACCTGCAGACAAGTTCCGTATTGTGCAGGAATTGCAGGCACAAGGTCGCGTCGTTGCCATGGCAGGTGACGGCATCAACGATGCACCGGCGCTGGCACAGGCTGACGTGGGTATTGCCATGGGTAGCGGCACCGATGTCGCCATGCACAGCGCCCATGTGGTGCTGGTAAAAGGCGACTTGGGCGGCATACTCAAGGCACGATCATTGAGCCATCAGTCTATGAAGAACATCCGGCAAAACCTGTTCTTTGCCTTTGCCTATAATTTTGTGGGCGTGCCAGTGGCTGCCGGACTTTTGTACCCATGGTTTGGAATTTTACTCAGCCCCATGATTGCCAGTGCAGCGATGAGCCTTAGTTCTGTATCGGTAATCAGCAATGCCTTGCGCTTGAGGAACGCCAAACTATAGTTAGGGCCATCAGGAACAGGTAAAATACGCGCCTGTTCCTGCCAGCACCTGGCATTGCCCTAGGGCGTGTTGACATATCTTTTAGACAAAGCGTTCCCGCCATATCGCGGGCTGGCAAGGCGTGCGGTGCAGTCAGGGCTGGTGCCCCTGACAAGACGTGCAACGCTGTCCAGCGTGCGATATGGCGAGAACCCGGAGGGAATGGGTCAGAAACCTCGCATGGCGTTGTTGTGCGTCGCTCACTTGGCTCGCCAAGCAGCGCTCCGCACGCCTAGCCAGACAAGGTTTCTCACCCATTCGCTTGACTAAAAGATATGTCAACACGCCCTAATAATCAAGAAGAATTCATGCGTATTTCCATCCTGGCTGTTGTTGTCTCCACCCTGTTTTTCCTGCCCGTCTCGCCCGCACACGCTGCCGATAAAGCCAAACCAGCCCCCAAAAGAAACTTAGAAAAACCCGTCAGCATCACCATCTATGCTGCTGGCGACATCGCCGATTGCAAGAGAAAATCTCCCCTGGAAAGCATGGCAGCCAGAACTGCGGAATTGATTGCTACCGGGCTCGCAAAAGACAGCACAGCAAGGGTAGTTACTCTGGGTGACAATACTTATCCGATTGGCAAACCCGAAGAATTCAACAAGTGTTATGAAGCCAACCTGGGGACGTTTCAAGGATAAGACCCTGCCCTCACCCGGCAACCATGATTACGGCATGCCCAAAGCACTGGGTTATTACAACTACTTTGGAGAACTGGCCGGTCCAGACAGGCGTGGCTACTATGCGACGCAATTGGGCAAGTGGCTGCTTCTTTCACTCAATAGCAATGTCGATAAAAACCAGATGCAAGAACAACTGACATGGTTGAAGGCAGAACTGGCCAACAACAAGCAGAACTGTACGCTGGCTTTCTGGCACCATCCCGTTTATAGCTCTGGTGGACATGGCAACAACAAAAACATGCAGGAAGCCTGGACGATGCTGGCGGCAGCAAAGGCGGATATCGTGCTGACTTCGCACGACCATAATTATGAACGCTTTGCCCCGCTTGACGCCAATGGCGACAGGGATGACAAGAATGGCATACTCAGCTTTATCGTTGGTACGGGCGGTGCCAAACTGACACCCATGTTTTTACCAAAGGGGGCAACCGCAGTCCGAGACAATTCTGCCCATGGAGTATTGAAGCTGGACCTGCATGACAAATCCTATGAATGGGAATTCTTGCCGGTACCAGACCAAAGCTTTGCCGACAAGGGCAAGGGAATCTGCCATTAATTGATCAACATATTTCTTTAGGGCAACAGTATACGTCCTAGCTTATATTCCTCATTAAGGAAACGGATCGGGCCGTGGAAAATTTATGCATTATACTCAAGTACGGCCCAACGACTTGAGCGCATCATTGTGACAAGTCGTGATTTTCCGCGCCCGCCAGGCGCATACTGGAGTCGTCATGCATATAGAAGAAACCCTCAGGCTGGATTTCAAGGACGTTTTGATACGTCCCAAGCGGTCCACCCTCACCTCCCGCTCCCAAGTCAATCTGGAACGCGAATTTGTTTTTCATCATTCGCGCAAGACTTATCACGGCATTCCCATCATTGCAGCGAATATGGATTCTACCGGCACCATGGAAATGGCCGCTGCGCTGGGCGCGCATCAATTATCGGTCGCCCTGCACAAGCACTATGACGAAGATGCACTGGTTGAGTATTTCTCTAACTTGCAAAAGAAGTCGACAGCCTTTTATTCCATGGGGATTACCCAGTCCGATTTCGAGAAGTTCTCTGCTGTCATGGCCCGTGCGCAAAATGCCATAGAGTATGTCTGCATAGACGTGGCAAATGGCTATACCGAAGGCTTTATCAACTTCGTGAAAAAAGTACGCACCACTTACCCGCACCTGACCATCATGGCAGGCAATGTTGTCACAGGCGACATTACTGAAGAACTGATACTAGCCGGTGCCGACATCATCAAGGTCGGCATAGGCCCTGGATCGGTCTGCACAACCCGCAAGATGACGGGAGTGGGTTACCCACAGCTATCGGCAGTCATAGAGTGTGCAGATGCTGCACATGGCCTGGGCGGCCAGATTTGCGCTGATGGTGGCTGTGTTGTGCCGGGTGACCTGGCCAAAGCATTTGGTGCAGGTGCAGACTTTATCATGCTGGGCGGCATGCTGGCAGGTCACGATGAATGTGCTGGTGATCTGGTCGAACGTGATGGACAGCAATTCAAGCGCTTTTACGGCATGAGCAGCCGCGCTGCCATGGATAAATACGCAGGCGGTGTTGCGAAATATCGTGCATCTGAAGGCAAGGAGGTATTGATACCTTATCGTGGCGCGGTTGAGACAAGCTTACAAGACATACTAGGTGGAGTGCGCTCAGCCTGTACGTATGTCGGCGCGCACAAGCTCAAGGAACTCACCAAGCGTACGACTTTCATCCGGGTAACCCAGCAATTGAATGAAGTGTTCGGAAAATCCTGAGTCTCATCCAGGAAAAAGTAGTTTTGCTTCATCCAATCAAGCCAGCTTCATAAGAAGTTGGCTTTTTTTTCAGAATTTAAAGGTTTTATATGATTTAGATCACATTTGGCACAATTCCTGCATGGCTTTGTACGAACAAAGTATTTCTGATATCTGAATTTTCATGATTTCATTCACTTCTGTGAATTGAATATTGCTATGCAAGTATATCCATGGCAGGATACTCGTTCGGATTTATGAAAATTTTCGCAGCAGCGGATAAATTAATGGTGCACCAAAATAATGCAGCTCTAGCAGCACTCACTATTTTAGGGCGCACCTGGCATTCCGCCATGGGTCTGTATCTTGCTTCGTTTGAACTTTAGCTTTACAACAGTTTTTTGCCTGGAGTGATATGAAAACGGTAGTCATTAAAAAAACGGGGACTTTGTCATTTCTTACTTTCAAGCTGGCGTCCAGTGCGCTGCTCATCACAGCTTGTCAAAAAACACCAGAGCCTGCTCCTGCTGCCAGTGCCTCCGAATCATCGCCTCCTGCTAGCATGCCTACTGGCCTGGTGAAAAATCCGGTTAAACATGGCGATACTGCGGACGTTACCAAGTGGATGGATATGGCATCCACTAAGAGTGCTGCGCAGATAGCCAAAGAAGAAAAACTGGCGAAAGAAGCCAAGGAAGCCAAGGAAGCGAAAGAGGCAAAGGAAGCCAAGGAAGCGAAAGAGGCCAAACTGGCAGCAGAAGCCAAAGCACTGGCTGCCAAGGTCAAGGAAGCGCCTAAAGTTGCCTCTGCCTCCGCCACGGCGGTAGCACCTGCTCCAAAACCTGTAGAGGCACCGCCACCCGTGGTAGTTGCTGCAACTCCCAAGCCAGTAGCCCCAGCACCAGCCCCGGTAGAAAACCTGACATTGAAAGTCGTCTCCAGCGTACAGCCTAAATACCCAAGTACTGCGGTTCGTGCTGGCGTGACATCAGGTGTGGTCAGTGCGCGCGTGCATGTCGATACAGACGGTAAAGTCTCTCACGTAGACATCGTCAAGGCCAACCCACCCAAGCATTTTGACAAGGAAGTGATCGCCGCAGCTTCTCAATGGAAATATGCCCCTATCTCAAAACCCTTGACCACCTTGCTGGAATTTAATTTCAAGCTCGACAATTAAAAATTCAATCATCAAAAAAGCCAGCCTGGCATGCAGTCAGGCTGGCTTTTTTATGCGCGCCGGATGCTTAACCCAGTCGCAAAGCCTGCCGTTGCCCCGGATTAGCGGCTTCTGCTTTCTTGAATTTTGCGGCCTTGCCGCTATTGCTTTCTGGCATGCTATTCATTTTAAATACACCGACCACCTGATGTAAATTATCAGCCTGTTCCAGCAAACTCTGGGCGGCAGCAGCGGCTTCTTCTACCAGGGCAGCATTGTGCTGGGTGACCTGATCCATCTGGGTAATTGCCACATTCACCTGTTCTATGCCACGGCTTTGCTCTCCACCCGCAGCCGCAATTTCACTCATGATGTCTGCAACTTGCTTGACCGAGGTCACGATCTGGTCCATGGTAACGCCGGTTTCATCCACCAGCGCAGAACCTGCATCGACTTTGGAAACCGAGTCACCGATCAATTGCTTGATTTCTTTGGCGGCACTGGCCGATCTTTGTGCCAGATTACGCACTTCGGAAGCAACCACCGCAAAGCCCCTGCCTTGCTCCCCCGCCCGGGCAGCTTCTACCGCTGCATTCAGCGCGAGAATATTGGTCTGGAAGGCGATACCATCAATCACACCAATGATATCGACTATTTTGCGTGAGCTGTCCTTGATGGCTCCCATGGTGTTCACCATTTGCCCAACCACATCCCCGCCCTTGCTGGCAAAATCGGATGAGGACATGACCAGTTGATTTGCTTGCGCCGCGCTGGATGCATTGTGTTGCACTGTGGAGGTTAGCTCCTCCATGGAAGAAGCAGTTTCTTCGAGTGAACTGGCCTGGCTTTCAGTGCGTTCAGACAAATCCATATTGCCTGTTGCAATTTCATTCGACGCGGTAAAAATGGTATCCGTACTGGTTCTGACCTGGCTAACGATACTGATCAGGCTCTGATTCATATTGGACAAAGCTTGCAATAATTCGCCCGCCTCGTCTCTGGATGTGATCTGAATATCCTGACGCAAGTCGCCCGCTGCAATATTATTCGCAATCTCGACTGCATAGTTCAATGGCCGCGAAATGCTGCTGACCAGCCAGACACCCATGACACTAGCAAACAGTACAGACAAAACAATAAAGATGGCTGCAAATATCTGGAAGCTGTGAAAGAAGCTTTGCGAAGCTTCATACTCCTTTTTACCAACATTCAGCTGCAATTGTATAAGAGCATCCATGTTCTCCTTCATGCTTAAAAACAGAGGATCCACCCTAGCATGAAATAACTTGGAAGCGGCATCTAGATCTTTGCCTTTCAAGGCAGCTAATGCAGGATTCAATCCTTCATCCAAAAATTGCTTGCGTTTGGCAGCAAACTGTTCAGCAAGGACTTTTTCTTCCGGAGTCAGATAAGTTGCCATGTATTCTGACCATATCTTGCTGGCATCGGCCTTGCCTTTTTCGACCGTTGCGATATGGGATTCGATTTTTTCCTGATCATCCGTGATGGCCTTGGCGACAATGACCTGATTGCGCATGATGAGGCGCATAACGGTATCCAATTGTCCCAAGGCGACCAGCCTGTCGTCATAGACAGTCTTGATCGAATTGTTGCTGGCATTCAGGCTCAGATAACCAGCCACACCGATGGACAATACCAATGCCGTCAACAAGATGAAACTGAAAATAAGCCTGGTCTTAATGCGTATATCCTGAAACATACTTACCTCCGTAAACACCACGTTGAACATGAAAAACCATGGTTAAAACATAGGATTTTTGAATCTGGTATGAAGTATCAGAACCAAAAGAAGGACGCGGAGCAAGATACATTCGTCTGTAAATTGACTGTAAGTGCAAAGAGGCAACAATTCAAGATCTGACTAAACTTTTACAACTCCCTGAGTTGTTTTTCCCACAAAGTTTAAAAGATTGTTTCCGTGCAAAAAATAGTTCTATGGAGATGGAAATTAATCTGCCTTATTGCTGGTATCGATAGCGGCCAATTTGCGCAGCACCTGTCCAGCAGCCATCAGACCGAAGGAGGCTGTGACGACGATAGATGACCCGAAACCGGCACAATTCAAGCCTGTGACGCCTGGACTGTTGTCTGCACCTACTTCACAAACTTCAGCAGTTTCCGGCATACTGAGGGCTTCCATGGAAAACACTGCATCAATACCAAATTTGCTTTTTGCACCACGCGGAAAACCATGGTTTTGACGCAGGCGCTTGCGCACCAGTGCCAGTAATGGCTCTTGCTCGGTACGTGAAAGATCGCGGATTTCTATCTTGCCGGGATCAGTCTGCCCGCCTGCAGCACCTATGGTAATCAGCGGGATGACATGCTGGCGACAGTAGGCGATCAGGGCGGTCTTGGCTTTCACATTGTCTATGGCATCAATCACATAATCGAAGCCTGGCTGGCCCAACATGACATCAAGATTGTCTGGTGTGACAAAGTCTTCAACCTCATTCACTTGGCAATAGGGATTGATGAGGGCAATGCGTTCTGCCAGCGCCGTCACCTTGGCTTTGCCTACGGTCTCGGTATTGGCCTGTATCTGGCGATTGATATTCGATTCTGCGACATTGTCGAGGTCTATCATGGTGATGCGCCCTATCGCACTGCGCGCCAGGGCTTCTACCACCCAGGAACCAACACCGCCAACGCCAATGACGCAAATATGTGCCTGCCTGAAACGTTCAAGTGCAGCAGCTCCATATAAACGGGCGATGCCGCCAAAGCGGCGGTCAAAATCGATATCTAGTACATCTTGCATAGGAAATTTGCGCCTAAAGGCTGAACATTGTAAGCAGGCGCTATTTTACTTGATGCATGGCAAGGTGGGACTTTAGCGCCCTGCTTTGCGCTTTAAATCAGAGAATAAAGAGAAGACCCAGGGTCGGGTCGCCATCAAAAATGCCATGCCTTGTCTTTGCTCTGATGACAAGCTGGCATCAATATCTGCCAGCTCATTAAATTCAGTCAACAAGCGCGTCATTTTTCTTTGCAATACGGCAATCGACGCTGGGCTAAGTTCGCGGGTTTCAAAACGCAATGCTGCCAGTTCTTCGTGAAAGTCACTTTGCAAGAATTCTTCCATGACCTGCGACTGATATTTCATGCGTATAGGTCCGCCTTCACGCCATTGAAGGGTGGTGTGGGTCAGCAATCTGATGCGGTTGGCTGGATGTAATTCGATCAAACCAAGACGCTCAAGCTTCATCAATAACTGTAATAACTCGGTTTCTGCAATCTCAAATTGCCTGGCAATTTCCTTGACTTGCCATTGATTGAGCAGCAGGTAAAACACACCCAGCAACCTCGGTTGCTCTGCAAGAGCCTGCTCCTGCGACTCTGATAGTTCACCCTTCAATTCTTGCTGTCCGCGCGCCAACCTTGCCAGTTCGAGAAAATCCAGCTCCAGCAACTGACAGATGGATTCCAGTCTGCGCACGGTGAATGTGGACTCAGAAAAAAGACGCTTCACACTGGCTTCGCTGATCTGCAAATGGGTTGCCAATTGCGCATAGGTCAGACCTTTTTGCTTCAGATGTTTTTTCAAGGCAATAGTGATTTGTTTAGTCAGGTTCATGATGGATCCATTCTTTGGATAGAAGACAAATGACCTTCAGTATTGATATTTAATACCATTTTTTATTAGATTGTATATCAATACCTAAAATTGCAAAATGCAATCTTCTATCAAGGAGAGAAGAACATGCACAAACCTGAACCCACAAACACGGTCAACGACGTCCATTCCGCCCTGAACCTGACTACGGTCAGCGAAATCAATGAAATAAGCAGCCTTCCCCAACTGGCCGCCGCCCTGGAAAAAGCCAAAAACCTGGGCAGGAAAATTGCCATCAGCGCAGCCAGGCATGCCATGGGTGGGCAACAGTTTGCAGAAAATGCCATCTTGCTGGACATGCGTAGCATGGACAAGGTGCTCAATTTCGATCGCGAACTGGGCATCATCAAGGTCGAGGCTGGCATACAGTGGCCGGCGCTGATTGACTACCTTGAAGAAGCTCAAAAAGACAACGTGCATCAATGGGGCATACGACAAAAACAAACCGGGGCCGATGACCTCAGCTTAGGCGGCTGCCTGTCTGCCAATGTGCACGGTCGTGGCTTGCAAATGCGCCCCTTCATTGATGATGTAGAAAGCTTCAGCCTGCTTGATGCTGAAAACAATTTGCTGCATTGCAGCCGCGATAGCAACAATCATCTGTTCCGGCTTGCCATCGGTGGCTATGGCATGTTTGGCGTCATTACCAAAGTCAGTCTGCGTCTGACGAAAAGACAAAAAATGCGTCGCGATGTCCGTATCATCTCGCTGGAGGAGTTGATGCCCGCGTTTGCACAACGTATAGACTCTAGCTATGCCTATGGAGACTTCCAGTTCGCCATCGACCCTGCCAGCCCTGACTTTTTACAGCGCGGTGTATTTTCCTGTTATTGCCCTGTATCTCATGCCAGCAACAACAAGGAAGAGCATGCGCTCAGTGATGAACAATGGCAGCAATTGCTGGTACTCGCCCATGTGGACAAGAGCCGTGCCTTTGATTGCTATGCCCAGCACTATATGGCCAGTTCTGGCCAGACTTACTGGAGTGACAGGCTGCAACAAACCACTTATCTGAATGGCTATCACAAACAGATTGACAGCCTGCTCGGGCATCAGGGTTCGGAGATGATCGGTGAATTGTATGTACCCAGGGCCGAACTACCAGCCTTCATGCGCGATGCGGCGCAGGATTTTCGCCAGCATGGTGTTGACCTCATCTACGGAACAGTGCGTTTGATAGAGGCAGATACAGAGAGCTTTTTGCCTTGGGCCAGGCAAGACTATGCCTGTGTTATTTTTAATCTGCATACGGAACATACTGAAAGCGGCATTGCTGCAACCGGTAGCGCCTTCCGCCGCTTGATCGATCTGGCAATCAAACGCGATGGAAGTTTTTATCTTACCTATGGTCGCTTTGCCACGGCGGAGCAAATTCGCCATTGCTATCCCAATTTTGAAAACTTCCTCGCTTACAAACACCGCTTTGACCCTGAACTGCTGTTCCAGAGCACCTGGTTCCAGCATCATGCAGCCATGTTTGCTGCGCACCTGGAGCAGGCAGCATGAAGGCAGATCAAGCCAGCAACACTGCGCTGATCGTTGCGGCAGGAGTGCAAATGCTGGCGAGTGATCCAGACTATCGTGCCATGGTGCCTGCTACCATGGCCGCGCATGGCCATGGTCTATTACGTGCCAGCCATCCGCGCCTGGCCAGCCTGGTAGCGCGGCACTGGTTTCGCACACTGGTCTATGCGGCAGAGAAAATCACCCTTCCTGGTATCTTGCTGCACTATGTCTTACGCAAAAAGGTGATCAGGGAATACACAGCGCAATCTATCGCTGCCGGCACGCACCAGATCGTCTTGCTTGGTGCGGGTTACGATACCTTGTGCATGGAATTGGCTGAGCAACATAAGAACTTGAGGCTGATAGAAATCGATCACCCGGCAACGCAGACAGTCAAGCGTGCAGCGGCAAATACATCACAGGCAAATCGTATTCACTATATTGCCGCTGAACTGGGCAAACAAAATCTGGCAGATGTATTAGGAAAGTGTGAGAGCCTGTTCGAGATCTTTTTTGATCACCCCCGCCGCAAGAGCAAAGTGAGGAATGCCAAATTAACGAATTGCAAGCTGGTATTCAATTGTCGCTCACAGTTTTTCCAAAGGCGATGGCATT